>VYKS01000122.1_pt1 | contig 73412 bp, 71 predicted proteins | sample 5114511 | NCBI WGS metagenome assembly VYKS01 (sample SAMN12291795, study PRJNA351875) | freshwater metagenome | isolation source: freshwater lake | place: USA: Michigan, Gull Lake | collected 2011-07-05 | reverse complement strand
CTGCGGAGGCCGCCGCGACCTGCGCGGCCATCGCGCGCACCTGCGGGCTGTTCGGGCTGAGCTTGCCGCGCATGTCGGCGAGCAGGGCTGCAGCCCGGTCGAGCCGCGCCTGCTGCTCCTCGATCTGGCGCGCGCCGCCTGCGCCGGTCGCGGCGGGATCGAGATCGCGCTCGCGCTCGCGAAAGCCGCCGAGCTGGCGCTGGATCGATTCAAGCTCATCTTGCGCGCGCTGCGATTCGCCGGATGCGACGCGCAGCGAGGCGTCGAACAGCCGGGCATTATAGGCGTTGACCCGTTTCTCCCCCAGCCGCAGCAGCGCGCGGGCGATGCGCTGTGCATCGGCGGGATCGAACGCGCGTACCGACAGGCGCGTGATATTGTCGTCGGGATCGTAGATCACATCGACATGGTCGCGGTAGAAGTCGAGCAACGTCTCCGCGCGCGGGGCCGGACTCCATAGCCGCGAGAGCGGATCGGTACCGGGGCGGCGATAGATGGCGACGAGGTCGACGCCCTCGCTGCGCAGCGCGCGGACCGCGTCGTGCGAGCGCAGATATTCGCGGATGCTCTGCGCCTCCTGCTGCCCCGGCGACAGGCTGGAGGAGATGCCGAGCAACTGCCCGACGCCGCTCGCCGGCGCCGATTGGGTGTCGAGCCCGCGCACCACGAACTGCGCCTCCGACCGATATTGCGCGCTGGCGATCGCGAACAGATACAGCGCCGCGATCAGCGTCGGCACGATCACCAACAGGATGAACGGGTGCGCGCGGGCACGATCGAGCAAGGAGACCGACCGGTCCTTGAGTGCGTCTCCCGCGATCGGGTCGGTGGCGTCGGTGCGGGTCATGGGTTTCCGATATCAGGAGAGTTCGATGCGCGCGCGCAAATGGTTGAGGCCGAACAGCCCGATCAGCGTCAGCCCGCCACACCAGCCGATAACATAGGGCAGGTCGATCCAGCGCGATTCGAACGGCTCGAACTGCCCGACCTTGAGCAGTTCGAAGATATGCACCGTCGGCACCCAGACGAGCAGGTCGCGCACGCCCTGTGGGAACCAGGACAGCGCAAAGAACGCGCCCGACAGCGGCAGCGACAGATAGAGCAACGGGTGGATCAGGCGTCCGATCATCGGCGACTGGTGGCTGGCGGTTGTGACGATCAGCGACAGGCCGAAGGAGAACCAGCACATCAGCGCGACCGCCCCGGCAAATGCCTCGGGGCGCGCCGGCGGATCGGCCAGGCCCAGCGCCCAGGCGCCACCGAGCAGCACGACCAGCATGACAATCGTGCTCACCGCCTCCAGCGCCATGCGCGCGATCAGCATGTCGGCAATCGTCACCGGGCGGTGGTGGAGCAGCGGGCGGTTCGCCTCCAGCACCGTTTCGGCGCGCGACACCACCGACCGGAACATGATGAAAAGGCCATAGCCCGCAATGGCGAATGGGATCGGACGGATCCCTCCGGCGATCGGCAGGTCATGGTTGCTGTGCAGCAGCGCGACCGCGATCGCGAGCAGCATCGGCTCGGCGAACAGCCACAGATAGCCGATATTGGCACGCCCGAAGCGGGTATGCAGCTCGCGCAGGATCAGCGCGCCGATGACATTGCCCTGCACCCGCAGCGCAGCGCGGAACGACGCCGGGGTCACAGCGCACCCAGAAACGGCAGAACCTGCGCGAAATGCGCGGCCCAGCTTGGCGCGGCCCAGCCCGCCATCCGCTCCAGCTGGGCGGTGCGCATCGGTGAATCCGCGCGCGCATAGTTCTGCACCGCCGCAGTCCAGCCGGGTCCGTCGAGCGGATCGAGATAGTCGGGCACGTCGCCGCCCGTTTCGCGCAGCGCCGGCACGTCGCTGGCGATCACCGGCACGCCGGCCGCCAGCGCCTCGGCCACCGGCAACCCGAAGCCTTCGGCGAAGCTGGGCATCAGCACCGCGCGTGCGCCAGCCATCAGTTCAGCCAGCGCAGTATCGCCGATGCGCCCGACCTCAACTACATGGCCGCGCAGCGCCGGGCAGCGGTCGAGCAGGTCCAGGACCTGTTCATTCTCCCATCCGCGCCGCCCGGCCAGCACCAGCCGGGGCGTGGCGTCTGACGCCCGCTCGGCCATGGCGCGCCAGATGTGGAGCAGCAGCAAATGGTTCTTGCGCGGCTCGATCGTGCCGACGCACAGGAAATAGGGTGAATTTTCTGCCGCGCTGCCCGGCCCGGCACCGCGAAGCGGTTCGATTCCGAGCGGCGCGACCAGCAGCGGCGGCTGGCGACCCGCTTCGACCAGATAGGGTGCGACCGCGCGCGCCGTTGCGTGCGAATTGACCAGGATCGCATCGGCAAACCGCGCCGCGTTGCGCAGCCGCCGCCGATGCCGCTCCGCTCCGCCCGGCCGCGCATACTCGGGGAATTGCGCGGGAATGGCGTCATGCAGATAGACGCAGAGCCGCTCGCCACGCCGGGCGGTGTGCCGGTCGAGCCGGTCGAGATGTTGGTGCGATACGATCAGCCTGACGGCGTCGGCGTCACTGCGCGGGCGGACGCGAAGCCCCGCCCATGTTTTTGCAACGAAGCCAGGACCGGGCGCGACGCCGTCCATCCAGCTACGCTCAAGCTGCGCCACCAGCCAGGCCAGAGTGGACCGCGCATAGCCCATGCGACCAAGCCCCGGCAGCGCCGCTTCGAACCGCGCGCCGGGCAGCGCCAGCAGCGCACGGGCATAGGCGAGCTCGACCCGATCGATCCCGGTCGGCGTGGCATGACCCGCGCGCCGCAACAACCTCGTGACATCCAGGGTCAGGCAGCGGTTCGTCATGACGTCAGCGGCCACATGCCCGCGATCAAGGGCAAGCGGCGCGTTCACCGGTCGCGCAACCGGGCGAGCGCGTTGCGGACCAGCAGGTCCAGCGCAGCGTCGCCATGGAACCCGCCATTGACCAGGCATTTGGCGCGCAAGGCCTGACAAAAGACGCCGAACGCCTCGGCATCGACCGGCGGCGGGGCGCGCCAGAATGCGTCCAGCGACAAATCGGCGGTGACACCCGACACGTCGTAGATCGCGGTCCCCAGCGTCTTGACCGGCACCCCCGCCGCCAGCGCGAGCGGACCGACGCTGCTGTTGACCGTGACCACGCCGCGCGCGACGCGGAGCAGCGGCATCAGGTCGAACCGCTCGATGAACGCGACCCGCTCGCTCAGCCCCAGCGCCGCCGCGCGATCGGTGACGAAGCCGCGCCAATTGTCGACATCGGGGTCGAGCGGATGTTGCTTGACCAGTAGCGCCACGTCCTGCGGCGCGTGGCGGAATGCGTCGAGCACCTGGCCCACCGCATCGCGCATCGACGCAAAGGGCGAGTGCACCGTGATCTGAGCGTCGCCCTCCAGCTGAAGCGGGAACAGGAAGAAGGGGCGACCGGCGAGTCCCGCCAGCGCATCGCGGCTCGCGCGGCGCTCGGCCCAGCGCCGGACATAGCGCCGCAACCATGCCGCCCCCTCACGCAGCGGGGATGCGTGGCGATGCGTGCGATAATGGCGGAAGAGCGGCGCGGCGGCGTGCGTTGCGGCATAATAGAGCGCGGCCTGACTGGCGCGCCGCCGGAACCAGTTTTCGACGGGCACTTCCGCATCCGGCGCCTCGGCGCGGTCCGCGAGTCGTCGCACGGCGTGGAGCGCGCGTGGGAAGGACGAGTGGCCGTTGACGCCACCCCGCTCCATCGTGACGTGATTGGGGCGCAGATACCCCTCCTCGAACGTCACGAAGCCAAGCCCGCGTCGGTCCGCGAGCGCGCGGGCCGTGCGATGGATCGGGCGCAGGTCGCCGAACACGATGATATCGGTAATTCCGCGCGCGTCGACAAACGCCTCCAGCCAGCGCGGCCAGTCGGTGGGCGTACCGCGATAGGCGATGGCCCCCTGTCCAGGCCAGTCGAGCACATCGCCGCCATTGAAGTTGATCCGCGAAACCTGCGCCCCTTCGTCCCGCAGTGCCGCGCCCAGCCGTCGGAAGAACGGACCGGGCAGGCCCTGCAGGAACAGGAAATGGCGACCGGCACATGCGCCCGCCGCGTAATGCACCTGCGCGATCGCACCCTTGGCCGCGCCGCCGTCGTGCAGGTCGCGGGCGAGGCTAGCCATCGGCCATCCCGGCCTCACGCACCAGATCATGGATCCGCGCGACATCGGCCAGCAGCGCTTCGAGCCGGTCGAGCGGCCAGACGGTGGCACTGTCGGACCAGGCGCGGTCTGGATCGGGGTGCGTCTCGATGAACAGCCCGGCGATCCCCGCCGCCGCCGCCGCGCGTGCCAGCAATGGAATCCACTCGCGCGCGCCGCCCGACTGGCCATTGGCGCCCCCGGGACGCTGCACCGAGTGCGATGCGTCGAACAGCGTGGGAAGGCCGGTCGCGCGCAGCTTGCCCAGGCTGCGCATGTCGACGATCAGGTCGTGATAGCCAAAGCTGGTCCCGCGCTCGGTCAGCATCGCATGATCCGCGAGCGCGCGACCGGGCGGCAGCGCATCGCCGACCTTGGCGGCGGCGTGGACCATATCCTCGGCCGCCATGAACTGGCCCTTCTTGATATTGACCACGCGCCCGCTCGCGGCGGCGGCGCGGAGCAGATCGGTCTGGCGCGAGAGAAAGGCCGGGATCTGGATCACGTCCGCCACTTCGGCGACCGCCGCGACCTGCATTGTTTCGTGCACATCGGTCAGCACCGGAAGGTCGGTCGCATCGCGCACCCGTGCCAGGACCGCCAGCCCCTCGTCCAGCCCCGGCCCGCGCGGGCTGTCGCCCGAGGTGCGGTTGGCCTTGTCGAAACTGCTCTTGAAGATGACGGGGAGGTTCAGCCGCGCGCCGATCGCCGCCAGCGCGTCCGCCACGCCCAGCGCATGGTCGGCGCTCTCGATCACGCATGGCCCGGCCACCACGGTCAGCGGCCCGCCCGGCGCGACAGTGAAACGACCGATACGCACCGAACCACCCCCAACGTGCAAAGCTCGGCTTCGCTTTTGGGCATGGTGCTATCCATTCGCAACCGGCAATTTCCGGAGCAACCGATACCGGTGGATCGCAGCGGGAGGGGTTGGGCGGATCGGAATTTTGCTTCAGGATAAGCCGGATGGCCCATCACATGCTCATGCCCGGCGACCCTGCCCCGCATTTCCGCCAGCGGTCCGGCAGCAATCCGGCCTATGCGTTCGATACGGCCGCCGGCCGCTACCTGATCCTGTGCTTCCTGGGATCGGGGGGCGACGCCCATGCGCAGCAGGCGGTTGCCGACGTGCGCGCCCGGCCCGATCTGTTCGACGACGTGCATGCCGCATTCTTTGCCGTGAGCAACGATCCGGCGGATGAATCGCTGGCGCGTCTCGATGAACGCGTTCCGGGCTATCGGCTGTTCTGGGATTTCGACCGGTCGGTCGCGCGCCTCTACGGCGCGGTGGATCGCGACGATCCGGGACAGCCCCAGGTCGAGGTGCGGCGGATGTGGGTCGTGCTCGATCCGATGCTGCGCGTGGTGCAGGTCATGCCCTTTGCCCGCGACCGCAGCGACATCGCCGCCCTGATCGCCGCCGTCGCCGCACTGCCCCCGCCCGATCACTTTGCCGGCTTTGCGCTGCAGGCGCCGATCATCGTGCTGCCCAATGTGTTCGAACCCGCGCTCTGTGCTGAACTGATCGCGCGATACGATGCCTCCGGCGGCACGCCATCGGGCTTCATGCGCGAAGTGGATGGCAAGACCGTGCTGGTGAACGATCCCGCGCACAAGCGGCGGCGCGACCACGACATCACCGATCGCGCGATGATCGAGCATATTCAGGCCCGCATCCGCCGCCGGGTGGTGCCGGAAGTTGCGCGCGTCCACCAATTCCACGCGACGCGGATGGAGCGCTATCTGGTCGCCTGTTACCACGCCGAGGATCGCGGACATTTCCAGCCGCACCGCGACAATACCACGCGCGGGACCGCGCATCGCCGCTTTGCGGTGTCGGTCAACCTCAACGCGGAGTTCGAGGGCGGGGAGCTGTGGTTCCCCGAATATGGCCCGCGCGGATTTCGCATGCCGGCGGGCGCGGCCGCGATCTTTTCGTGCTCGCTGCTCCACGCCGTCCGCCCGGTGACGGCGGGCCGCCGCTACGCGTTCCTGCCGTTCCTCTATGATGATGCGGCGGCACAGCAGCGTGAGGCGAACAATGCCCATCTGAGCGAGGGCATTGGCAGCTATCGCGCGTAAAGCCGGTCGCAATGCCCGACTGGGCGTGGGCCTGCGCGGGGGTGGCAGTTACGATCAGCTGTCCAGAGCAACGCCATCGGCCGTGTCGATCTGGCCTTGAACACCCTGAACGCGGCGCGTCAGGCTATCCTGCGATAATCGCTACGCCATCGCCTGGCGGGACTTGCGTGCGGTCAACGCGATCACGGCTCCCACGGCGCCGGCCACGATCCCGACGATCCCGGCGGTCAGGAACGCACCCTGCATCGATCCGGTGGTCTGGTCGAGAAGGTGGACGAGCCTGGGCGACTGTGACTGCGCAAGGAAGAATGCGGCAGTCCAGATACCCATCGCCCGACCGCGATGCGCGAAGTCGAACTTCGAATGCGTCCAAGCCAGCAATGTCGGCACCGCCATGCCCGCCGCCGTCTGCTGAATGACGACGCCCGCTGCCATGGCACCCGGTGTTTGCGCCAGACCGATCGCCGCCAGCCCCGCGCCCAGCAGCGCGAAGAAGACCCCGAGCTGCAGCGCGTAGTTGCGATTGGCGAGGATGCGGAACAGGACCGCGCCGAGCAGAAAGAACAATGTCGGCACGACAATCAGCTGCGCATAGCGATCGGGCTGCGTCACACCGACCTCGGCGAAGGCGAGGGCACCGTTGATGATGAACACGTAATAGAGCATCGCCGCGAAAAATGTGACGAGTGCCGTGAGGGCGGCACTTTGCCAGGGAAAGGCGGTCGCGGGAACCGTTTGCGCGGCGGACGCTTCGCCGCCCTCGGCCTTCTTGGGTTCGAACAGCCAGATCATCATCGCCGCCCAGATCGGGATCGCTGCGAGATAGACGAAAAAGACGGCGTTCCACTGCAGCTTGCTCGCCTCGCCAACGCTCAGGCCGACGAGCCCGCCGAATACGGGACCGACCAGACTTTGCAGGAACAGCCAGTTCTTGCGGCCCTTGTCGTCCCAATAGTCGGCGATCAGGGTGTTGACGACGGTGAGGATAACGGCCTCGGAAATGCCCAGCAGCAGGCGCGATACGTAAATCTGGTCCAAGGTTTCGAGGAACAGCGGCACCGTCCCGAACACCGCGTAGAACGCGGTCGCCACCAGCAGCAACTGCCTGCGCCCGAACTTGTCGACCAGCAGTCCGCTGAAGGGAGCGAGGATCGCCATGGTCAGTCCCGGCGCACCGATCAGCGCCGGAACCTGGGCCCGTGCGTCGGGATCATTCGCGAAATGCGCGATGAGCGTCGGCACCGCCGGGCCCATGGCAACAATGGCGAGCATCGGCAGAAAGCCGGCAAGGACGACGACGATCCCCTGCGGCTTCAATGGAAGTCCGCGCCAATAGGCCGCCAGGTTCCACATTTTCGGCCTCTCCCCATATCATCCGCCCCGTTCTGTAATATATTAGACTAGCGAGTTCAATTCCGGATGTGAGGGTGCCGAGCTTCGTATCCGATGTGGCTGCAATGCTGCGCCGCGGGTGAGTACCGAAGGCGGCGACGGAGCCCGCACAACCAAAATTTGACAAAATCAGAATGGTGATACTAATTTCAGCTATACGCGCGTAGCCGCCGGTTCGCTTTGGCGGAAACCCCAGACTTTCATGCGCGCCGACCAGGAGAGGCAGACCGTTGCATCACTGACGATCGAACAGGCCCGCCGTTTCGGTGCGCGATGGGGCCGCTACGCAGTATGGCCGCCCGACTTGCAGCGCGCGCATGTCGGCAACGCGGGCGGGCGACAACAGCCGCTTCGGCTTACCAAACTAACCTTGCGCAATAATATATCAGTGGAGTGAGATGAGATGGCTGCCAGAGTGAAACGGGGCGTCAGCCTGTACAGTTTCCAGGAAGAGATGTTCCTGGGACAGATGACGATCGAGGACTGCGTCGCGTTCGCGGCGTCGATCGGCGCCAAGGGGATCGAGATCCTCCCCGAGCAGAACATGCCGACCTTCCCGAACATCGACGACCGCCAGGTTGCATGGTGGAAGGAGCTGATGGCCAAGCATGGGACCGAGCTGACCTGCTACGACATGTTCCTCGATACCAAGGTCCGCAAGGACCGGTTGATGACCGATGACGAGCAGGTCGCCTCGATCCGCCGCGACCTTGTGCTCTGCAACCGGCTCGGCATCCGCAACATGCGCGTGCTGGTGTTCGTCCGCCCCGACATCCTCGAGCGGTGCGTGCCCTATGCCGAGGAGCTCGACGTGCACATGGGCGTGGAGGTGCACGCGCCCTGGCATATGGAACATGCCTGGATCCTGCGCACCGTCGAAGTTGCCGACCGGCTTGGCACCAAGCATCTCGGGCTGCTGCCCGACATGGGCATCTTCATGAAGCACTACCCGCCGGTCTATCGCGACCGCTTCATTCGCCAGGGCGCCCGCCCTGAGGTCGCTCAGTTCATCGTCGACCAACACGAGCAGAAGATCATGGCCGAGTACACGATCTATGAGGTCGCCGTGAAGATGAAGGGCAATCCGGCTGAGGTGCGCATGGCCGAAATCCTGCGTCATCAGCCGTTCGCCAACCCGAAGCGGATCCGCGACTACATCCCCTATTTCCGGCACATCCAGGCCAAGTTCTACGAAATGACCGAGGATGACCGCGACCCCACCCACGCCTATGACGAAGTGATCCCGGAGCTGATCGCAGGAGGCTGGGACGGTTATCTATCGAGCGAATATGAAGGCAACCGCTGGATCCAGGACGTCCAGCCGGTCGATAGCCGCGAACAGGTGCGACGCCAGCACCGCATGTTCGAACGCCTGATTGCACAAGCCGAGGGAGCCCGCTGATGTTCGACAAATATCTGATCGTGGACGGCAGTCTGCGCAATGTCGGCCCGGCCGACGCGCCGAGCGGCTTCGCGTCGAGGCGAAGCTCGGCTATTATCGCGGCCTTGGCCTGTCGATGGTGGAGGCGCTGGACGTGACCGTCGATGGTGAGGCGATCCCGCGCGAAGCGATCCGCTTCGATGAGGGCAATGGCCCGCTCAGCCTGGATGAAATGGAAACCGCGTTCGACCGACGCTGGCCGTTCGGTGCATCGGCGACGATCACCGTCGAACGCAGCGGCGGCCTTGCACCGGGCGAGCACAAACTGGAATTCCTCCAGCGGCTGCGCGTCTCCTACATGCCCTTCCCGTCGATCAATTCGGACGCGAAAACGCTAACGGTCGCGTGACCCAAGGACGGGGCGGGCACCATGACGAAATCCGCGTCATGGTGCCCGCCCGTCTTTTAGCCCTCCCAGAGCGCGCGTTATGACGGGATGCGCGTGATCTCGATCAGCTCAACGCCGGGTGCCGGCAGGCTGCTCTCGACCGTGACATTGCCACCCTCGCCTTCGTACGATCCCAGCATGTCGCCCTTATGCTGTGCGTCCGCGCGATACCGAGCCACCTTGTAGCGGCCCTGGCCCCAGGGGAGATCGCCGACCTCTAGCCTATAGCCGGTATATCCCGCGCTTCCGGCGTCGACGCGCCGGGGCGGAACGTTCAACGACATGTTCACGCGCTCGGTGCCGATCGGCACCTGGAATTCGAACACGTCGCGGTCGCGGGCGATGCGGTAGGAGTCCGGGATGGCGTAATTGGCGATCAGAATGCGCAGCGTGTCGCCGTCCGCGGTCTGACCAGCCAACGCCGTAAATCCGTTCTCGTCCCCTCCCGCAACGGCGAGACGATCCGTCGTCGCCAAGGTTTGCCCGACCAAGCGAAAGGCGCTGGTCCGCGCATTCTCACCGCCATCGGGTTCGAAAATCCCGGCGGGATCGCGGAACTTGTAGTGGAAGTCAGCCCCGGTATCGGCGCGGAAGAAGATCGCATCGTCGACCGCCGAGTCCTGCATGTAGACGGCAGCTGCAGCGATGAAGGCGGCATTGTCGGCGTCTTCGAACTTCGCCGTCGGGATGCCCGTCATGCTCCAATAGGAGAGCATCAGCCTGGCATCGCTGAACCCGTGCTTGTTGGCGACCGCACGCACCTCTGCCGCAATCGTGCGGAAATCGAGCGGATCCCGCGAGTTGTCGCCGTACCACATCCACGACAGGAAATCCAAAGGCAGCGACTGATCCTTGATGAAGCTCAGCAACCCTTCGCGGAACGGACCTTCGTTCAACGGGAATGCGATGCACGGGCCGCCGAACTTCAGGCCGGGGTCGACACGCTTCACCGCGCGCGCAGCGGCGGCATACATTTCATAGAACTGCTCGGGCGTGCCGGAGAAGTGCAGGCTGCCGAAGTCGGGCTGATCGCCAAATTCCCAATGCGTGATGGCGTTTTCGAACCCATTGCCCCACCCGCATACATAGTGGCGCACGATATTCTCGACCACTTGCTCATACTTTGCGAGGTCACGAACCGGCTGCTTGTTCCCCGGAATCTCGCTCGCAATGGTGAACATGATATCCGCGCCGAGCGAGCGCACCTGCCCGACCCATGCATCGGTGTCGGCGAAGTTGTAATTCGCCGGATCGCTCGGGTCGGCCGACCAGTCGGGAAACAGGCTTGTGGGGTTGTCGACCGTGTCGAGCCGCGACACCCAGTCATACGACCGGACGAGCGTCACATGCGCGGCCTTCCACACATCCAGAATGTCGGGAACGCCGTCGGTACCGGGGGCCGGTGCAGGGATGCCCGTCGTGCCGTGGAGCTTCCGCATGGGGCCAATCGAAGCACCCGCATTGACGGCCAGCTTCGCAATACGATCCGTAGTCATCAATAGTCGCTTTCCAGAATGCGGTGGACATAATCGAGCGCGGCCGGCTCTTCGTTCACAAGGTGTGCGAGACGTCGGTCGAGCGCCTCGGGGGTCGCGGAATCGAATTCCTCGTGCATCATCTGCAGCGAGATATCCCACACGGTTTTCACGCGCGGGTACCGCCGGGCCATGAACTTGGTCTGCACGTCGTAGAGCGTGTCGTCGCTCTGCAGGAGCTGCGCAAAGACCACGCCGTCCTCGATCGCCATCGCGGCGCCCGACCCCAGATAGGGGGTCATGGCATGCGCGGCGTCGCCCATGATCATCACCCGCCCGCGATGCCACGGATAGGGCACCATGACGGTATCAAGCGGCGTGTAGGCGACGTTGGCGGCGGTACGCAGCGATTCGATCTCGTCCGCCATGAACACGGAATCGCCCATCATCGCCCGCGCCCGTTGATACATGAGTTCGGGGAAAGCGGCGGGATCGTGGCGCGGACGACCTGACTCGTGATGCGTGACGATCACGTACATCATGCCGCCGGCCAGCGGCACGAACCCGACCTTGCCGCCGAAACCGTGGCAGAACACGGCCCCCTTCAGCGTGTCCGGGGCACGTACGGGAGCGCGCCAGGCCACGCCACCGCTGGGCGTGGGGACGTATTTCTCGCCGAACAAATAGCGTCGAATGCTCGAATTGATGCCGTCAAAGCCGATCACGAGGTCATAGCGGCGCGACGAGCCGTCGCTGAGCTCGACCGTGACGCCGTCGGCGTCCTGCTCGATCTCGACCGCCGTCGTTGCCATCCTGATCGCGCATCCGGCCTCCAGGGCATGGGCGCTCGCCATTTCCAGAAAGCCCAGGCGCGGCAATTGGACGTTGTTCGGCAAGCCGTCGAGGTGACGCCCATATGGAATATCGACGACATGGCGGCCGTTCCGGTCGTAGTAGGACAGTGGCGGCGTCGGAAAACCAAGGGCGAGCGTGGGTTCGAGCAGCCCGATCTCACGCAGTGCCCGCAGCCCATTTGTGCGCAGCCCCCATCCGACGCCCGGCACCGAATTGTCCGGCTTGATATCGATGATGTCGACCTCGACGCCGATGCGGGCAAGCGCCACCCCTGTGCAGAGGCCGCCGATACCCGCGCCGACAATGAGGATTTTGTTCAACCTTGGCATTCGCCCCCTCCCAACTCTTCGAGGCACGCGGCCAAGGCAGCCAGCAAACCCGGGGATTTGTGATATATCACCGTTGCACATGGGCGCCGATCGGGTCAAGCGTTGCAATCTTGTCATTGCACGTCGGCGGGGGCATGGGTCGGAACGGCACGGTGCCGATTTGGAGTAGCGTGATGATCGAGCGCAGCACACAAAAGCAGTCGCTCTCGGACCAGGCATATGCGCTGCTGCGGCAACGGATCGTGTCGCTGAAGATGCCGCCCCGGATGCGGTTCACCGAGCGAGAGATATCAGAGGAGACCGGGTTCGGGGCAATGCCGGTGCGCGAGGCATTGGATCGCCTGAACCACGATGGCCTTGTCGAGACGATCCCCCGCCGCGGCTATCGCGTGGCAGGGCTGACATTGAAGTCAGTGGATGACTTTTTCACGGTGTGGAGCGCCGTGTCGCCGTTGATCATCCAGCTGGCCCAGGAACGCATGACGCCTGAGCAAGCCGCCGCTTTGGATGCGATCCATCACGAGCACAGGCGGGCGATCGGGAAAGCCAAATTCAACCCGGAAGACTGGATCCGGCTCTCCCGGCACCGCTTTGATCTGCTGGCAGAGGCCACGCGCAACCCCCCGCTCCAAGCGATCTACCGCAACCTGTCGGCAGAGATGGACCGGATTTTTCACTCGATCAGCCGCCACAAGGAGGATGTCCGCGCGATCTTTGACCTGGCGACGCGGTTCGACAGCGCGATCCCGTCGGTCGAGGACGCAAGCGCATTCATCAGGATCAGCCGCGAGAAAATCGCGGAGATCATCATCGAAAAGGGCTTCGACTACCCGCAGGCTGGCTGATCGCTGCTGGCGCGCCCCGCCCCCTAGGTTTGGCGGCGGGGGGCGCCCCGTCAGTCGTAGATTGGGCGCAATTCCTTATCGAGGTGGTAGCGGGTCAGCGCCATCGAAGCGAGCAGGTCGGGCGAGCCGTCATACTCGATCGACATCCAGCCCTTGAAGCCATGCTGCTTGAGCAGCCGGTACAGTCCCTTGAGGTCGAGTTCACCCAGACCCGGCTCCCAGAACCAGCGCGTGCCGTCGTCGGTGATTTCGGGATCGCGCGCATAGCGGACGCTGTCGGGCTGGCGGGCCGAGCCGGTGTCCTTCAGGTGGAAGGTGCTGATCCGGTCGTGATAGTCGTTGTAGAAAGTCAACAGATCTTCGCCCATGATCGAAATCTGGGCGGTGTCGATGCAGTAATGCACCAGCTTCGGGTCGGTCGATTCGATCAGCTCGCGGTGATTCTCGATGTTGATCGCACAGAAAAACTCGTTGTGCAGGCCGATCTTGACGCCGTGATCGGTGGCATAGCGACCGATCTCGTTCATCGCCTTCGCGCATTGCTGAACCTCGTCCCGGCTCAGCGGCCCGGTGCCGCAATAATTCTGCGTCGGGCAGGTGTTCATGTACGTGCCGCCAAACTTGACGATCGTGTCCACCGCATCGCGACCGGCACGCACGACTTCGTCGAAATGACTGGCGTCGTGCGAGGCATGGGCGCCATGGAACATGCCGATCACCTCGACCCCGCGCTCCTTGGCGAAGGCGGTGAAGTTCTCGGGCGATCCGAACAGCGGGAGGATATCGGCCAGATCCCAGGGCGCGATCTCGATCCCGTCGAACCCCAGCGCCGACTGATATTTCAGGATCGTATCCCAGTCGGAATAATAGGCGGTGTTCGTCTTATCCTCATAATAAAATTCGCGAAAATTGTCGATCTGCCGATACGGAATGGTCTTCCAATGGCACATGTTGGCGTAGCGGATATTGGGCATGGCGGAGGCTCCGTCCGGCTTAGTTCGGCAACTGGTTGAGAAGCGCGCGGGTGCGCAGCAGCGCGCGGAAGGGGTCGCGCGTCTGGCGCGCGCTGCACACGATCGGGCCGGCATAGCCAAGGCGATCGAGCAACTGAACGACGCCGCCCAGATCGACATTGCCCGTGCCCGGATCGCGGAACACCTGCGTGGCGCGATGTGGCGGGAATTCCGGGTTCGGGCTCTTCCACACATCGCCCGGATCGACGAACTGGGTGTCGGTCAGGTGCACACATCCGATGCGGCTCTGCTGCGCTTCGATGAACGCCACCGGATCGACGCCGGCAATCGTCAGGCTCGCCACATCGACGTCGAGCTTCACGCTGTCGGGCAGCGCGTCGAGCAAGGGCAGAACCTGTTCGCCGCGGAACAGGCTCCAATATTCATTGCGCAGCACCAGGGTGACGCCGGCGGCAGTGGCCTTTTCCGCCAAACCGCCCAGCAACTGGAGCGTCCGCTCGGTAAAGGTCGCGCGCTTTTCCTCGACATCCGGGTGATAATGCGCGACCCGGCCATGATAGGGCGACGGGCTGATCGCGAAATAATCGGCCCCCAGATCGCCGGCGTGCGCCACCGCCTCACCCGCGAAATGCCCGCTCGCGCCGAAGAAGAAATCGAGATTGTCGTTCCGCATGAACAAATTGGGGTCGAACGTCACGCCCGTGACCTGTTCGATGCCGCTGTCGGCCAGAACGGCGCGATACTTGGCGGCCGACTCATATTTCGTGTTGATGCAATAGCGGTTCATCGGAACGCCGCTGCGCCCGCCGAACTGCCAGACCGGCTCATAGGGGATCTCGATCGAGCGGAAACCGCTCGCGCGGATCAACGGATAGAGTTCTTCCCAGAAATAGCGGCTCTCGAACCGATTTCGGTTCGGCTCCTGATAGTGGCGGTTGATCAGGTCCAGGCTGATCGCAATCCGATCAAGGTTCATCGCGTCGTCCATCTACATGATGCGCCGTCGGCGACGGCGGTTGGAAGCTCGGCCCGGCGGGCGTCAGTCGGCGAGCATCCGCTGCGACTGGGCCAGCGACTCGTCCATCGGCATGGTCGGGAAATATTCGAGACCGATCGCCCCGGTATAACCGATGGCGCGCAGCGTGCGCGTGACCTGGGCCCAGTCGAGGTTGCCGGTGCCGGGCTCGTTGCGGTCGGGCATGTCGGCGACCTGGACGTGCGCGACGAGGTGGACGCGTCCCGCCAGCACCTCCGCCATATCCTCACCCATCACGGCGCTGTGCCAGACATCGTACAGCAGGCGCAGGTTCGGGCTGCCCACCGCTTCGACCAGATCCAGGCCGAGCTTGGTGCTGACCAGATACATGGTGGCGAACAATTGCGTGTTGAGCGGCTCGAGCAGCAGCATGACGCCCGCCTCCTCCGCTGCATCGGCCGCCGCGCGCAGGGCGGTGACGGCATTGGCGAAATGCTCTTCCTCGCTCATCCCGTCGACCCGGAAGCCGGAGGCGACGATCAGGTTCGGCTTGCCGAGGATCGCGGTCGCGGCAATCGTCTCGCGCACCGCCGTGACCATCGCATCGCGTTCCGCCGGGTCGACGATCGAACGGCGCGGATCGACGCACAGGCTGGTCAGCCGCACGCCCGTTTCATCGAGCGCGGCGGCGAGCGCATCGATCGGCTTGTCGCGCCACAGGTGGAATTCGGCCAGCCCAAAGCCGGCCGCCTTGGCCGCGCGCACGCGCGCGTCGAGTTCGCCGGCTTCGGCAAACTGCCATTCGATACAGGAGGATAGTTGATACGCCGCAGACATAGGATCCCTTCCCATTCCACGGCCCCGTGGTGCTCACGCACTCGTATGCCTGGCGGGCTCCGTCCCGCTATTTTGTGGATCCTCCGATACGGAACTTCGCGAAAAGATCAAGGTTGGAAAGCGGCACCCGCGCCGCCGCCGATACGCCAGAACGCCGCGATGTCGCCGATGCGCCCCGCTTTCGCGCGATCAGTCGTGCGCCCGGGCGCACTGCCACAACCCGAGGCGAGCGCAGCTTGGACCAAGGTCAATGAGATCTCTTGGAGATGCAGCGACCTGAAAAGGTCCAAGATGGCGGAGACGGAGGGATTCGAACCCTCGGTACGGTTCCCCGTACGACGCTTTAGCAAAGCGTTGGTTTCAGCCACTCACCCACGTCTCCGGATGCCTGCGGCGAGCGGGCGCTATAGCGAGCGTCTGGCCGGCGATCAATGGGCGGATTTGCGGCGGCTGGGCGTGAAATCGACTCGGGTCATCGCCGGTTCATTGCCGCGCCGCCATGTGCAGGCGTAAATACGAGGCTGCGGGAGGGTTTTTATGCGACGGTTGATGCTCTGGATCGGAATGGCGCTGGCGATGCCGTCGCTGGCTGCGGTCCCCGCATTCGCGCAGGCCGTGCAGAAGATCGACCCGAACACGGCGATCGACGCCGATCTCGACCGGCCGCAGACCGCGATTCCCGCCGAACCTGTGCCGCAGGACGTGCCGGTCGACCCCGGCGCCCCTTATGAAGCGCCGCCGGTCGATGGCCAGCAGCCGGTTGCCCCGGCCGGCCAACCGCCCGCGCCGACCACCGCCCAGTCCGGCCTGCCCAAACCCGAAGCGCCGGTGACGTTCGACCGCGTGCGCCTGATTTCGGCGGCCGAGGGCGTGTTCGGCAAGGGCGCGACCGGCCTTGCCGCGCTGATCGAGGATATCCTCAAGGATCAGGGCGAGCCCAACGCCTATATCGCCGGCTCCGAAGGGTCGGGCGCGGTCGTCGTCGGGCTGCGCTATGGATCGGGCAAGATGATCCACGCGATCGAGGGTGAGCGCGACGTCTATTGGACCGGGCCATCGGTCGGCTTCGACATTGGCGGCGACGCGAACAAGGTATTCGTGCTCGTCTACAACCTTTACGACAGCCAGGAACTCTACAAGCGCTTCCCGGCCGGCGAGGGGCGGCTCTATTTCGTAGGCGGCTTTTCGGCGACCTATCTGCGCCGTGGCGACGTGGTGCTGATCCCGGTGCGGCTGGGCGTCGGCTGGCGCGCGGGCGCCAATGTCGGGTACATGAAGTTCAGCGAAAAGCGCCGCTGGTTGCCGTTCTGATCGGCCTTCTATTCCGTCGCTCCCCCCGCTAGGCGGGGCGGATGCCAGTATCCCAACCCGATATCGATCTCGCCCAGCGCCTCGCCGATGCGGCGGGCGCAGCGATCCGTCCCTATTTCCGCGCCGACCATGGCCTCGAGACCAAGGACGATGCCTCGCCCGTCACGCTCGCCGACAAGGCGGCGGAGGCGGCGATGCGGCGGCTGATCATCGCCGAGCGGCCGATGGACGGCATCATCGGGGAGGAAGAGGAAGAGCGCGCCGGATCGAACGGGCGGACCTGGGTGCTCGACCCGATCGACGGGACGCGCAGCTTCATCGTCGGGCGCCCGATCTTCGGCACGCTGATCGCATTGCTGGAGGATGGCTGGCCGGTGCTGGGCATCATCGATCAGCCGATCATCGGCGAGCGCTGGCTCGGCGTGACCGGGCGGCCGACCCTGTTCAACGGCAAGCCGGCGGAGTCGCGCCGGTGCCGCGAGCTGTCACAGGCGCTCCTCGCCACCACCTCCCCGGCCTTGTTCACCGACGATCAGCTCCACGCATTCGAGCATGTCGATTCGGCGGTGCTGAGCACGGTGCTGGGCGGCGACTGCTATAATTACGGGCTGGTCGCGTCGGGGCATCTCGATCTGGTGATCGAGGCGGGGCTGAAGCTGCATGACTTTGCCGCGCTGGTGCCGGTGGTCGAGGGCGCGGGCGGGCGCATGTGCGACTGGCAGGGCGATCCGCTGCATGCGGGCAGCAATGGCGAGGTGATCGCGGCGGGCGATCCGGCGCGAATCGAGGAAATCGTCGAGACGCTGGCCTGCCGGGGGCATTGAGGATGCTGCGCCTGCACCGCGGCTATGCGCTGGCGGCGGTGACGCTGTTCGCGATCGAGGTGCTTATCGCGCTCTATGTTCGCGACCGATTCGTGCGGCCGCATCTGGGTGACACGCTCGCGGTACTGCTGGTCTATTGCGGCCTGCGTGCAACCACGCGCCTTGGGGTTGTTCCTGCCGCGGTGGCGGCATTCGCGGTCGCGGCGCTGGTCGAGCTGGGGCAATGGATCGGCATTCTCGACCTGCTCGGCTGGCGCGACAGCCCGCTGGCACGCACGCTGCTCGGCACCGGATTCGACTCGAAGGATTTCCTTGCCTACGCCGCCGGGGCGGGTGTCGCCGTGGTGGCCGAACGCATGCTCGGGCGTCGTTGAAGGATCGGGAGGCGTGACACGGCCGCGCAACTGGTTGCCAAACCGCCGCCAACCCGCTAAGCGCCCGCCTTTCCGCGATTCAGGGGAACCGCCCGGCTAACAAGGGCTGCCGGGGCTGTTCGTGATCGTCGCGCGTAAAAGGAGACGAAAATGCCCAAGATGAAGACCAAGAGCGGTGTGAAGAAGCGCTTCAAATTCACCGCAACGGGCAAGGTGAAGCACGGCGTCGCCGGCAAGCGTCACCGCCTGAGCAGCCATAACGCGAAGTATATTCGCACCAACCGCGGCACGTCGGTCCTGTCCGAAGCTGATGCCGGCCATGTGCGCCTCTGGGCGCCCTACGGCCTCAAGTAAGGAGTAGCAGACCATGGCACGTGTTAAGCGCGGCACCACCACCAAGGCGAAGCATAAGCGGATTTTGGATCAGGCGAAGGGCTATTATGGCCGTCGCAAGAACACCATCCGCATCGCGCGCCAGGCCGTCGAGAAGGCCGGCCAGTACGCCTATCGCGACCGCAAGGTTAAGAAGCGCAGCTTCCGCGCCCTGTGGATCCAGCGCATCAACGCCGGCGTCCGCGCCGAAGGCCTGACCTATTCGCAGTTCATGCACGGGCTGAAGCTCGCCGGCATCGAACTGGACCGGAAGGTCCTGGCCGACATCGCGATGCACGAAGGTGAGGCGTTTACCGCCATCATCGCGCAGGCGAAGGCGGCTCTGCCCCAGGCCGCCTGAGGCAGCCTGTCGCAAGCGAACGAATCGGGGCGCCGGTGGACCATCCACCGGCGCCCTTTTTCTTGGCCGGCATCGATCTGCGAGCTGGCTTTGACGCGTTGAATGGGCGGGGCATGCCTTGGGGGGCGTGAGGGATGTGGAATACACTCGGCATCGATCCGACGGATGACACGCGGCAAGTCCGCGCGGCTTATGCGCGGCAGCTCAGGTCGATCGACCCGGAGCGGGATCCGGCTGCCTTCATCGCGTTGCGCCAAGCCTATGAGCAGGCCTTATCGCGCACAACCGGCCGACGGGACGCCCAGCACCATGAACCGGAAGCAGCCGAATCGTCACGGCAGCATGCACCGTCGGGAGCCCGCGAATTACAAGCGCCGCCCGATTGGCTGGCTGATCTTCAGATGATCGACAGGCTCGTCGATGGAGACCTGTCGCGTGAAGCGATATTCGGCGATGTGCAGGCGCATTTGTGGCGTATCTTGACGCATCCCGACATGCTTGAAATTGATCATGCCGCGCGAATGGAGCAATGGGCGGCGCACCGGATCTTGAGCGGGATCCCCCGAACCAACGCGCTGATCGGGCCGTGCATCGACTATTTCGGGTGGGACGCGCGAATTGCGGATTGGGATTGCCCTCCCGCGATCCACCACGTGATGCAGCGGCGGGCCGATAATATGCTCTACGCCACCTTGCTCGACTCCGGCACACGCACCGCCAAGGTGTTTCGAATGCTGGCCGATCCGGCGGGACGGACGCGGGGTTCGGCAAGCTGGGAAGTTCAGCAATTGGTGAAGCGGTTGCGCGTTGAGCACCCAACCATCCTGCTCGATCTTCCCGAGGGAAATGTCGCTCGCTGGGACGCTCTGGCCGATCGCCAGATGCACACGCCGATCGCGCGGGCAAATCGCTGGCTGGATGCGCGACTGGCGCCGGTCGCGAGATTGTGTCGGCGTATCTATCTCGATCGGATCGTGAAGGGGGTCGGACTTGCCCTCGCGATGCTTGCGCTGGTCGCAATGACGTTCGGCGCACCTTTGCTTGCCTTCTTCACGATTCGCTGGATTGGACAGCTCGCCGAGAAATTCGGAATGCTGTTTGACAGCAGCGACGCAGAATGAAGCCCGTCGCACAGCAAGGACCTACGTCATGACGCTCCAGACCTGGTGGCTCTATGTCACCGCCGTGTTCCTGATCTCCGCAACGCCGGGGCCGAACATGCTCCACGTCATGGTGCAGAGCATCCATCATGGCGCCCGCCGATCGGTCGCGTCGATGCTGGGGTTGATGACGGCGAACCTAGTGTGCCTGCTTGCCTCGGCCGCAGGGTTGGGCGCGCTGCTCAAGGCATCGCCGATGCTGTTCGATGCGCTGCGCTATGCCGGGGTCGGTTATCTCGTCTGGCTGGGGATCAAGGCGTGGCGCGCGCCGGTCGCGGGCAGCGATGCAACGGCGGAGAAGCCCGCCCCGCCCTCGCTGCTCGCGATGTTCGGGACGGGGCTCGGCACCGGCTTTTCCAACCCCAAGCTGATCATTTTTGCCGCCGCGCTGTTTCCGCAGTTCATCAATACCGACGCTCCCTTTGCGCCGCAGCTGACCATCCTGATCGCCAGCTTCGCGGTGATCGAGGCGTTCTGGTTCAGCATGTATGCGCTGGGCGGCCGCTCGCTCGCCGCGTGGCTCGCCCCGGCCAACCGCCAGCGGCTGTTCAACCGCATCACCGGCGGCGTGTTCATCGCGTTCGGCGTCGCTTTGCTGGGCAGTCGGGCTTGACCTTCGCGCCTGACTGCGGTTCGGGCCACTAGACCAATGAACGGAAATTCCATGACCGATCTCGACCAACTCAAGGCCGACCTTCTCGCCGCGATCGACGCGGCCACCGGCGTCGATGCGCTGGAGGCGGTGCGTGTCCAGGCGCTGGGCAAGCAGGGCAGCGTTACCGGCCTCCTCAAGACGCTGGGCGGCATGAGCCCCGAGGAGCGACAGGAGACCGGCCCGCGCATCCACGGCCTGCGCGAGGCGGTGACCGAGGCACTGGCGGCGCGCAAGGCGGCGCTGGAAGGCGCGGCGCTCGAAGCCAAGCTGGCGAGCGAGACGCTCGACATGACGCTGCCGGTCGATGGCTTCGCAGCGGGCACGGTGCACCCGATCAGCCAGGTCATGGACGAGCTCGCCGAAATCTTCGCCGACATGGGTTTTGCCGTCGCCACGGGTCCGGAGATCGAGGACGACTGGCACAATTTCACCGCGCTCAATATCCCGGAGACGCATCCGGCGCGCGCGATGCACGACACTTTCTACCTCGCGGGCGAGCATGAGCGGCCGATGGTGCTGCGTACGCACACCAGCCCCGTGCAGATCCGCACGATGACGTCGCAACAGCCGCCGATCCGGATCATCGCGCCGGGCCGCGTCTATCGCAGCGACAGCGACGCGACCCACACGCCGATGTTCCACCAGATCGAAGGGCTGGTGATCGACAAGGGGATCACGCTCGGCCACCTCAAATGGACGCTCGAGACGTTCCTCAAGGCCTATTTCGAGCGCGACGACATCGTGCTGCGCCTGCGCCCGAGCTATTTCCCGTTCACCGAGCCGAGTGCTGAAGTGGACGTCGGTTTCACCTGGATCAACGGCAAGCGCGTGATCGGCGGGTCCGGCGATGCCGAGGGCGGCGGCTGGATGGAGGTGCTGGGCAGCGGCATGGTTCACCGCCGGGTGATCGAAGCCTGCGGGCTCGACCCCGATGAGTGGCAGGGCTTTGCCTTTGGCACCGGGGTCGATCGGCTCGCGATGCTCAAATATGGGATGGATGATTTGCGCGCATTCTTCGACGGCGATCTGCGCTGGCTGAAGCATTACGGCTTCTCGGCGCTCGACGTGCCCACGCTTTCGGGGGGAGTCGGCGCATGAAGTTCACGCTGAACTGGCTCAAGGAGCATCTCGACACCGATGCCGATCTGACCGCGATCCTCGACGCGCTGAACCGCATCGGGCATGAGGTCGAGGGCGTCGAGAACCCGGGCGCCGCACTGGCGGCGTTCAAGGTCGCGCGTGTGCTGACCGCCGAGCGCCATCCGCAGGCGGACAAGCTGCAGGTGCTGACCGTCGATGCCGGAGACGGCGAACCGCTGCAGATCGTGTGCGGCGCGCCCAATGCCCGAGCCGGCCTGGTCGGCGTGCTCGGCCTGCCCGGCGCGACCGTCCCCGCCAATGGCATGGTGCTGAAGGTAGCGGCGGTGCGCGGGGTCGAATCCAACGGCATGATGTGTTCCAGCCGCGAGCTGGAGCTGGGCGACGATCATGACGGCATCATCGAGCTGCCCGAGGATGCGCCGGTCGGCACGCCCTTCCCCGATTATGCGGGCCTCGACGATCCGGTGATCGACGTGTCGATCACGCCCAACCGTCAGGATTGCATGGGCGTGCGCGGCATTGCCCGCGATCTTGCCGCAGCCGGTCTCGGCACGCTGAAGCCGCTCGATGCCACCCCGGTGGCGACCAGCGGCACGGGGCCGGAAGTGCGGATCGAAGCGCCCGAGGGCTGCCCGGCCTATTTCGGCCAGACGGTCAGTGGCGTCACCAACGGCGCCGCGCCCGAGTGGATGCAGCGCCGGTTGAAGGCGATCGGCCAGCGCCCGATCAGCGCGCTGGTCGACATCACCAACTATGTGATGATCGACCTGGGGCGTCCGCTCCACGTCTATGACAAGGCGAAGCTCAGCGGCGCACTGACCGTGCGCAAGGCAAAGCCGGGCGAACAGGTGCTGGCGCTCAACGAAAAGACCTACACGCTCGACGACACGATCACCGTGATCGCGGACGACACTGGCGTCCACGACATTGGCGGGATCATGGGCGGCGAGGATAGCGGCGTGTCGGAAACGACCACCGATGTCGTGATCGAATGCGCCTATTTCGAGCCGGAGGCGATTGCGCGTGCCGGACAGAAGCTGCTGCTGACCAGTGACGCGCGCACCCGGTTCGAACGCGGCGTGGACCCGGAGTTTCTCGAGGACGGCATCGCCATTGCGGCGCGGCTGGTGACGCAGATTTGCGGCGGCAGCGCGAGCGAAGTGACGCGCGCTGGTGTGGTCCCGAGGGTCGGCATCACCACCGGTTACGACCCGCGTCTCGCCGAGACGCTCGGTGGCCTAGCCATCCCGGCGGAACGCCAGAAGGACATTCTCGAATCGCTCGGCTTCACCGTCCAGCCGCTCGACGCCAATGGCGACCCATGCGAGCTGACCGACGCGTGCGACGGCTTCCGCGTCACCGCGCCGAGCTGGCGGCGTGACGTCGATGGCCCCGCCGATCTGGTCGAAGAGGTGATCCGGATCGAGGGGATCGACAAGGTTCCCTCCACCCCCCTGCCCCGCGCGCCCGGGGTCGCCAAGCCGACCGCGACGCCCGAACAGAAGCTGGAGCGCCGCATCCGCCGCACCGCCGCCGCACGCGGCCTCAACGAGGCGGTGACGTGGAGCTTCATCTCCGAGAGCGAGGCCGCAGCGGTCGGTGGCGGCGCATGGACGCTCGCCAACCCGATCAGCGAGGACCTCAAGGTCATGCGCCCCTCGCTGCTGCCCGGGCTGATGATGGCGGCGGCGCGCAATGTGAAGCGCGGCGCGACCAGCGTCCGCCTGTTCGAACTCGGACGCCGCTATCTGGCCGATGGCGAGAAGCTGACCCTCACCGTCCTGCTCGCGGGCGAGCGCAGCCCGCGCGGCTGGGCGAATGGCAAGGCCCAGCCCTTCGGTGCGTTCGACGCCAAGGGTGAGGCGCTGGCGCTGCTCGAAGCGGCTGGCGCGCCGGTTGCCAACCTTCAGGTCATGGGCGAAGCGGGCGCGGCCTGGCACCCCGGCCAGTCGGCGACGCTGCGGCTGGGGCCGAAGACGGTACTCGCTGCCTTCGGCATGCTCCACCCAAGCCTGACCAAGCGCTTCGACCTCGACGGCCCGGTCGCGGCGGTCGAGATTTTCCTCGACGCGATCCCCGCCAAGCGCGCGACGGGCTTCGCGCGCCCCGCCTACACGCCCCCGGCGCTGCAGGCGGTAACGCGCGACTTCGCGTTCATCGTGCCGAGCACGTTGGCGGCGGGCGATCTGGTCCGCGCGGTCAAGGGCGCGGACAAGGCGGTGATCACCGACGCCCGGCTGTTCGACCTGTTCACCGGCGCGGGCGTCGAGGACGGCAAGAAGAGCCTGGCGGTCGAAGTGACGCTGCAACCGGGCGAGAAGAGCTTCACCGACGCCGAGATCAAGGCGGTGGCCGACAAGGTGGTCGCGGCGGCGGCAAAGCTGGGCGCGAGCCTGCGCGGCTAACTTGAGAAGGACCTCGATCATGCCCACCGTACTCATCACCGGCGCGACCGCGGGGATCGGCGAAGCGGCGGTGCATGCCTTTGCCGATTCGGGCTGGCATGTCGTCGCCACCGGACGCCGCGCGGATCGGCTGGCGGCGCTCAAGAGCGACAGCGTCCACACGCTCGAATTCGACATTCGCGACGAGGCTGCGCGCGATGCCGCGCTGGCGTCACTGCCCGAACCGTTCGCCGGGATCGATCTGCTGATCAACAATGCCGGGCTCGCGCGGGGGCTGGAGAAGGCGCAGCAGGCCGATCTCGATAACTGGAAGACGATGGTCGACACCAACGTCACCGCGATGATGTCGATCACGCACAAGCTGCTGCCGATGCTGATCGAGCGGAAGGGCGCGATCATCAACCTCGGCTCGGTCGCTGGCAGCTATGTCTACCCGGCGGGGAATGTCTATGCCGGGACCAAGGCGTTCGTGAACCATTTCAGCCTCGCGCTGCGCGCCGATCTGCACGGCACCGGGGTGCGTGTCACCTCGATCGAGCCGGGCATGGTCGAGACCGAGTTCATGACCGTGCGCACCGGCGGCGACAAGCAGGCGTCCGATCGCCTGTACGCCGGGGTGAACCCGATGACCCCGGAGGACATCGCCGACACGCTGCTGTGGGTCGCGACGCTGCCGCCGCATCTCAACATCAACCGGCTGGAGCTGATGCCGGTGAATCAGGATTTCGCCGGGTTCGCCGTCCATCGCGAGGGCTGAGATGATCGCGATCGGCAACGGCACGCTCACCGCGCGGCCGAGCTGGTCAGCCTGTGTGATCCGCATGGCCGTGAGCTGATGACCGATGCCGACCCGGCCTATTGGACCGGGCACGCGCCGTTGCTATTCCCGATCGTCGGGCGGCTGAACGGCGACACGTTGCGCGTCGACGGGCGCGATCATGCGATGAAGCAGCATGGCTTTGCGCGGCGGCGCAGGTTCGCCGTGACCGAGTCGAGCGCTACCCACGCGACCTTCACTCTTCGCGACGATGCGGAGACGCGCGCGGCCTATCCCTTCGCGTTCGAACTGCGCGCGACCTATCGCCTTGATGGCGCGACGCTGACTACCGAGGTTGAGATCACCAACCCCGACGCCGCGTCCGTGCTTACCGCGAGCTTCGGCTTCCACCCCGCCTTTGCCTGGCCACTGCCCGGCGGCGGCGCGCGGGAGGATCACCGCATCGTCTTCGCGCAGGACGATCCGGGGCCGCTGGCGACGCTCGATGCTGGGCTGATCGGTGCCAGCGAACGCGCCAGCCCGCTCGACGGTCGGACGCTGCACCTCGCCGACGCGCTGTTCGAAGACGACGCGCTGATCTGGATGGCGCCCGCCAGTCGCGCGGTCCGCTATGGCGGCACGATCGGGCCGCAGCTCGACATCGCGTTCGACGGCCTGCCGACGCTTGCGATCTGGACCAAGCCGGGCGCGGCATTCGTCTGCATCGAACCCTGGCAGGGTCATGCCGACCCCGTGGGCTTCACCGGGGACGTCCGCGACAAGCCCGGCGTCGTTGCGATCCCGGCCGGCGAATCGCGCCGCTTTGCCATGCATGTCACCTGGGTCGCCGGGTAGAGTTGGATTCGCCGCGCACTTGCCGCTAGAGGGCCGCGATGCCCGACAATTCGATTCCGGATCGCCGCACCTTTGCGATCATCTCTCACCCTGACGCCGGCAAGACCACGCTGACCGAAAAGCTGCTGCTGTTCGGTGGCGCGATCCATCTGGCCGGCGAGGTCAAGGCGCGCGGCCAGGCGCGGCGCGCGCGATCGGACTGGATGAAGATCGAGCAGCAGCGCGGCATTTCGGTCACCAGCTCGGTGATGACGTTCGAGCGCGACGGCGTCACCTTCAACCTGCTCGACACGCCGGGCCACGAAGACTTTTCGGAGGACACCTATCGCACGCTGACCGCGGTCGATTCCGCCGTGATGGTGATCGACGCGGCCAAGGGTATCGAAAGCCAGACGCGCAAGCTGTTCGAAGTGTGCCGGTTGCGCAACGTGCCGATCATCACCTTCGTCAACAAGGTCGATCGCGAAGGCCGCGAGATGTTCGAGATCCTCGACGAGATCGCCGACCTGCTCGCGCTCGACGTCGCGCCGATGACTTGGCCGGTCGGCATGGGCGGGCAGTTCGAGGGCATCTACGACCTGGTCGACCATCGCCTGCTGCTGCCCGAGGGCGACAGCCGCGAGTTTCAGGGCAAGGTCGTGCAGACCAGCGGGCTCGACGATCCACAGCTCGACACGCTGATCTCGGCGCAGACGCTGGCCAAGGTGCGCGAAGAGGCCGAGCTGGGCCTGGCCGGCTATGCGACGTTCGATGGCGACGCCTATCGCAATGGCGACCTGACTCCGGTCTATTTCGGATCGGCGCTCAAGGAATTCGGGGTCGATTCGCTGATCGATGCGATCGCACGCCACGCGCCGCCCCCGCATGCCCTGCCCGCCGAGCCCGCTCCGGTCGCGCCGGACAATCCCGAAGTCACCGGATTCGTGTTCAAGGTGCAGGCGAACATGGACCCCAACCACCGCGATCGTATCGCGTTCATGCGGCTGGTGTCCGGCACGTTCAAGCGCGGCATGAAGCTGACGCCAAGCGGCCATGGCAAGCCGATCGCGATCCACTCGCCCATCATGTTCTTCGCCCAGCAGCGCGAACTGGCGGACGAGGCGTTTCCGGGCGACATCATCGGCATCCCCAACCACGGCACGCTGCGCGTCGGCGATACGCTGAGCGAAAAGGCGGCGGTGCGCTTTACCGGCCTGCCCAATTTCGCGCCGGAAATCCTGCGCCGCGTGGTGCTCAAGGATCCGACCAAGACCAAGCAGCTGCGCAAGGCGCTGGACGATTTGTCCGAAGAAGGCGTGATCCAGGTCTTCTACCCCGAAATCGGGTCGAACTGGATCATCGGCGTGGTCGGACAGCTTCAGCTCGAAGTGCTGCTCAGCCGCCTCGATGCCGAGTACAAGGTCGGCGCGGTGCTCGAACCCGCACCGTTCGACACCGCGCGCTGGGTCGGCGGCGAGGCGGCGGACCTGAAGGAATTCATGGACTTGAACCGCACCGCCATGGCCAAGGACCGCGACGGCAACCCCGTCTTCCTCGCCAAATCGGCTTGGGAAGTCGGCTATATCGCCGACCGCTACTCCAGGGTGAAGTTCATGGCGACGCGCGAGCGGTGAGTTACTCCGGTCGCGCGCGCGCTTGAGGATAGGTGCCGAGGACGCGCATCGACTTGGTGTGGAACTTCAGCTCCTCCAGCGCACGGTCGACCGCCGCGTCACCGGGGCGGCCGACGATGTCGCAATAGAATTCTGTCGCCGCAAAGCTGCCGCCGCGCTGGTAGCTTTCCAGCTTGGTCATGTTGACGCCATTGGTCGCAAAGCCGCCCAGCGCCTTGTACAGCGCGGCGGGGACGTTCTTCACCTCGAACACGAAGGTCGTCATGTACGGCCCATGATCGCGCAGCGGCGGCGCGCTGCGGGCCAGCATGACAAATCGGGTCATATTGTGGTCGGCATCGGCAACGTCGCTGTCGAAGACCGTCAGGCCATAGAGCGGCGCGGCACCCGGAGGGGCGAGCGCGGCGACCTGCGGATCGCCCGCCTCCGCCACCACCGCAGCGGCCCCGGCGGTGTCGGGATAGGACAGCGGCGCGATCCCCTGTGCCTTCAGCCAGTGGCGGCACTGGCCCAGCGCCTGCGGATGGCTCATCGCCTGACGCACCCCGGCGCGCGCGCCCAGCCCCATCAGCGCGTAGCGGATCGGCAGGAAATGCTCGCCGATGATCACCAGCCCCGATTCGGGCAGCAGGAAATGAATGTCGGCAACCCGGCCGTGCAGCGAGTTTTCGATCGGGATCATCGCGCAATCGGCGCGCCCGTCGCGCACCGCGTCGATCGCATCCTCGAAGCTGAAGCACGGCAAAGGCAGCCCGGTCGGGAACGCCTCAAGCGCCGCCATGTGCGAGTTTGCACCCGGCGCGCCCTGAAACGCGACCGCGCGCTTGGGCTCGGCCAGAGCGGCCTGCGTCATCCGTGCGACGATCGGGCGGGCGGGTGCGGCGAAATTGTCCATTGGCGCGTGCGCGTAACCGCGCGATCAACTTGCGGCAAGCCCGGGTTGCGGCAAACAAAAGGCCCGACTAAAGAACCCGGCCAAGATCAACACGGGGCAGAACGGGCGCACATGGACAATCGCATGAACACGATCGCAGGCTGGGTCCTGTTCGGCTGTGCCTCGGCGCTCGGCCTGTCGATCGCCAGCGGCATGATCTACCACAGCGGAAAGCCGGAAAAGGAAGGCTATCCGGTCGAAAGCGCCGATGGTGCCGAGGGTGAAGGCGGTGCCGCCGCGGTCGAGCCGATCGCCAACCGCCTGGCCAAGGCCGATGTCGCCAAGGGACAGGCGTCGTTCGCCAAGTGCGCGGCGTGCCACTCGATCACCCAGGGCGGCGCGAATGGCGTCGGTCCGAATCTGTGGGCATCGATGGGCAAGCCGCACGGCCATGTTGCGGGCTTTGCCTATTCGGATGCGCTCAAGGCGGTTCCGGGTAATTGGGACTTCGCGTCGATGGACGCCTGGCTCGCCAGCCCCCGCAAATATGCGGCTGGCACCAAGATGACCTTTGCGGGCCTGTCGGACCCGCAGGAGCGCGCCAACGTCATCGCCTATCTGAACGCGCAGGGTTCGAACCTGCCGCTCCCCGCCCCCGAAGCCGCACCGGCCGAGGGTGGCGAAGCCGCAACCGAGAATGCGATCACCCCGACCGAGATGGGCAATGCCGGCACCCCGGCATCGGGCGCGCCGTCGGTCGATCCGGCCGCTGCCGAGGAAGCCGCGAAAAAGGAATGATTCACCGCCACTGACGGTGCGAACAAAAAAAGGGCGGTCCGATGGGCCGCCCTTTTTTCTTACCCTTTCCGGTCTTCCCAGAATTTCTGGACGATTTCCCACCCCTCTTCCGCGGTCTCGCAGAAGTGGAACAGCTTGAGGTCGCGCGGGCTGATCACGCCCTCCTCCACCAGCGCCTCGAAATTGACGACGCGGGTCCAGAAATCCTTGCCGTAGAAAAGCACCGGGATCGGCGCGATCTTGCCGGTCTGGATCAGCGTCAGCAGCTCGAACGATTCGTCGAACGTGCCGAAGCCACCCGGGAACACCGCGACCGCGCGCGCCCGCAGCAGGAAGTGCATCTTGCGCAGCGCGAAATAGTGGAACTGGAAGCTGAGCGACGGGGTCACATATGCGTTGGGCGCCTGCTCGTGCGGCAGCACGATGTTTAGGCCGACCGATTCGCAGCCCTTTTCCGCCGCGCCGCGATTTGCCGCTTCCATGATCGACGGGCCGCCGCCCGAGGTGACGACGAAGTGGCGGTCGCCATTCGCGTCGAGCGGATAGCAGCTGGCCAGCGCCGCCAGCTCGCGCGCCACGTCGTAATATTTCGACTTTTCGATCAGCCGCTCGGCAATCCGGCGCGACTGGTCGTCGGTGGCGAGGTCGAGCAACGCCTGCGCCTTCGCCGGCTCGGGAATCCGGGCCGAGCCATAGATGACGAACAGCGACGCGATCTTCGCCTCGTCCATCAACAGACTGGGTTTCAGCAGCTCCAGCTGGAATCGCACCGGGCGCAGATCCTCGCGCAACAGGAACTCCATGTCCTGAAAGGCGAGGCGGTAGGCCGGGTGTTCGGTCTGGGGGGTGGAGACGGCGGTCCGCGCGGTCTCCGCATCCTGGCTCGCGCGGGCAAAGACGCGCGACGGCACTTTCTTGTCTGTCATTGGCGCGGGATTAGCGGGTTTCGGCGGCGAGGCAAAGTGGCGCGTGTCAGCGGCAGAACGCCTTGCCACCCATGTCGAAATGGAAATGGTTCGCGTGGGCGCTGTTATAGTCCGGTCCCAGCACCGTGGTGAAACGCCGGCAGGCCGATTTGTGGACCACGCGCAGGAACTCGCGCTCCTCCGCGGTTCCCCCGCTCCAGTCCCCCAGCACGCTGATCTTGCGCCCGTCAGCCAGCACGAATGCGGCGACATCGACGGCGTTGCCCAGCCCATGTTCGGACACGCGCCCGGCCGACGCCGCGCTGCCGCCAACGATGCCGCGACAGGCATAGGTGCCATAGGTTTCGACCCGCACGAGCTCGCCGCCCAATATCTCGCGCGCGGCGGGCACGGCAGCATGGCGCATCCACGCGATGAAGGTGCGGGCGAGCGGACAGCGCATCGCCTTCAGCCCCGACACTGGGATCCCGACATCGATCAGCTGCACCGCGCCGATGACCTGACACCCGCCGCCATAGTCGCGATCGGGCAGCGGGCTGAACCGCACCTGCGCGCGCGACAGATCGGCAAAGCATTGCTGCGTCTCGCGGCTGGTCGGCAGGTCGAGCGTGACCGGCCCGCGCGGGTCTGGCCGCACCTGCGCGCGCGACGGTGCGCGATCATCGCCGCCGCCGAACAGGCATCCGGCGAGCAGCAGCGGCAAGGACAGGGTCAGGAGGATACGCATGACCATGCGCCCCCTCTAACCCATTATGGTTAACCGACGCTTATCCGCCCCGCGCGAATTCAACCCGTTTCATCCGAAACCGCTCTTTGCTTGACTTAGCGCCCCCCATCGTTAGGGCCGCCGACGGGCCACGCGGTCCCAACGCCGCGCGTGCTCTCTGCGAGGAGAGACTGACATGACTGATTCGACTGCCGCCGACGCCACACTTGCGTCCGCTTCCAAGCCTGCCACCAAGCCGGCTCGCCCCTTTTTCTCTTCGGGTCCCTGCGCCAAGCCTCCGGGCTGGGACGCCGCCAAGCTCGCGACCGAGGTCCTTGGACGCTCGCACCGCTCGAAGCTCGGCAAGACCCGCCTTCAGTACTGCATCGACCTGATGCGTGAGATGCTGCGCCTGCCCGACACGCACCGCATCGGCATCGTCCCCGGTTCCGACACCGGCGCGTTCGAAATGGCGATGTGGACCATGCTCGGTGCGCGCGGCGTCACCACCCTCGCCTGGGAAAGCTTCGGCGAAGGCTGGGTCACCGACGCGGCCAAGCAGCTTAAGCTCGATCCGACGATCATCCGCGCCGATTATGGCCAGTTGCCCGATCTGACCGCGATCGACTGGTCGACCGATGTGCTGTTCACCTGGAACGGCACCACCAGCGGCGTGCGCGTGCCCCATGGCGACTGGATCCCCGACGACCGCGAAGGCCTGACCTTCGCCGACTCGACCAGCGCGGTGTTCGCCTACGACCTGCCGTGGGACAAGATCGATGTCGCGACCTTCAGCTGGCAGAAGGTGCTGGGCGGCGAAGGTGGCCATGGCGTCCTGATCCTCGGCCCGCGCGCCGTCGAGCGTCTCGAAACCTACACCCCGGCCTGGCCGCTGCCCAAGGTGTTCCGCCTGATCGCCAAGGGCAAGCTGGCCGAAGGCGTGTTCAAGGGTGAGACGATCAACACCCCGTCGATGCTGGCGGTCGAGGACGCGATCTTCGCGCTCGAATGGGCCAAGGGTCTGGGCGGGCTCGACGGACTGATCGCGCGCAGCAACGCCAATGCCGCCGCGCTGCAAAAGCTGGTCGCGGAACGCGACTGGCTGGGCAATCTGGCCGCGGACGAAGCGATCCGCTCGACCACCAGCGTGTGCCTGACCGTCGAGGGCGCCGACGAAGCCTTCATCAAGAAGTTCGCGTCGCTGCTCGAGGCCGAACACGCCGCCTATGACGTCGCGGGATATCGCGATGCCCCGGCGGGCCTGCGCATCTGGTGCGGCGCGACGGTCGACACCGCCGATATCGAAGCACTCGGCCCCTGGCTCGACTGGGCCTATGCCACCGCGAAGGCGGGCTGAACTTCAATAGCCCTCTCCCCTTCAGGGGAGAGGGTTGGGAGAGGGGCAGTCCCTCTCGAACATTCCATATCAATTGACAGGGCCGGACGAGACACTGCCCCTCTCCCCGGCCCTCTCCCCTGAAGGGGAGAGGGAGATAATAATGCCCAAAGTACTCATCAGCGACAAAATGGACCCCAAGGCCGCCCAGATCTTCCGCGAGCGCGGAGTCGAGGTGGACGAGATCACCGGCAAGACCCCGGAAGAGCTGAAGGCGATCATCGGCCAGTATGACGGCCTCGCCATCCGCAGCTCGACCAAGGCGACCAGGGAAATCATCGACGCCGCGACGAACCTGAAGGTCATCGGCCGCGCCGGCATCGGTGTCGATAATGTCGACATCCCCTATGCCTCGTCCAAGGGCGTGGTGGTGATGAACACCCCGTTCGGCAATTCGATCACCACCGCCGAACACGCCATCGCGCTGATGTTCGCGCTCGCCCGCCAGCTGCCCGAGGCGAACGCCCAGACCCAGGCGGGGCTGTGGCCGAAGAACGGCTTCATGGGCGTCGAAGTGACCGGCAAGACGCTTGGCCTGATCGGTGCGGGCAATATCGGGTCGATCGTCGCCGACCGCGCGCTTGGCCTCAAGATGAAGGTGATCGCGTTCGACCCGTTCCTCTCGCCCGAACGCGCGGTCGAGCTGGGCGTCGAGAAGGTCGAGCTGGACGGCTTGCTTGCCCGCGCCGATTTCATCACGCTGCACACGCCGCTGACCGATCAGACGCGCAACATCCTGTCGAAGGAAAATCTGCTCAAGACCAAGAAGGGCGTGCGCATCATCAACTGCGCGCGCGGTGGACTGGTCGATGAGGCGGCGCTCAAGGAACTGCTCGACAGCGGCCATGTCGCGGGCGCGGCGCTCGACGTGTTCGTCACCGAACCGGCGAAGGAACACGACCTGTTCGGCACCCCGAACTTCGTCGCCACCCCGCATCTGGGCGCATCGACCAGCGAAGCGCAGGTCAATGTCGCGATCCAGGTCGCCGAGCAGATGGCCGATTACCTGGTCAATGGCGGCGTCACCAACGCGCTCAACGTCCCCAGCCTGACCGCCGAGGAAGCGCCGCGGGTCAAGCCGTACATGGCGCTCGCCGAAAAGCTGGGCAGCCTGGTCGGCCAGCTGACCACCGGCACCATCCCGCGCGTCTCGGTGCATAGCGAGGGCGCGGCGACCGAGGTCAATCAGAAGCCGATCGTCAGCGCGGTGCTGGCCGGGTTCCTGCGCACCCAGACCGACACGGTCAACATGGTCAACGCCCCCTTCCTCGCCAAGGAGCGCGGGATCGAGGTGCGTGAGGTCAAGACCGAGAAGGAAGGCGATTACCACACGCTGATCCGCGTGTCGGTCAAGACCGACTCGGGTGAGCGGTCGGTCGCGGGCACGCTGTTCAACAACCGCGAACCGCGCCTGGTCGAACTGTTCGGGATCAAGGTCGAGGCCGACCTCGCCGGGCACATGCTCTATGTGGTGAACGAGGACGCACCCGGCTTCATCGGCCGCATCGGGACCGCGCTGGGTGACGCTGGCGTCAACATCGGCACCTTCCACCTCGGCCGCCGCGATGCCGGTGGCGAAGCGGTGCTGCTGCTGTCGGTCGACGAAGCGGTCACGCCGGAGCTGGTCGCCAGCGTCCGCGCGCTGCCGGGCGTCCGGACGGCGATGGCGCTGAAGTTCTGATCAACACCGTTCGCCCTGAGCTTGTCGAAGGGCCGTTCTTCCTTTCCGAGCGAAAAGAAGAACGGGGCTTCGACAGGCTCGGCCTGAGCGGCTAGAGGGCGGGCGCTATGACGAACGCTTCAACCGGACTTCTCCCCGAAGGATTCCACGACCGCCTGCCCCCGCTTGCCGACGCGGCGGCCACGCTCGAATCGCGCGTGCTCGATGTCGCGCGGTTGCATGGCTATGAGCGGGTCGATCCGCCGCTGGCCGAGTTCGAGGAGTCGCTGGGCCAGCGATTGAAGGCGGCGAGCGGCAAGGATGCCGTGCGCTTCACCGATCCCGTCTCGCGTCGCACGCTCGCGATTCGGCCAGACATCACCGCACAGGTCGGCCGGATCGCCGCCACCCGCATGGCGCACCACCCCCGCCCCGTGCGCCTGTCCTATGCCGGACCGGTGCTCAAGCTGCGCGCCAGTGAGCTGCGGCCCGAGCGCGCGATGCGCCAGATCGGCTGCGAGCTGATCGGACGCGACAGCATCGCCGCGGTGCGTGAGATCGTCACCGTGGCGGTCGCGGCGCTCGAAGGCGCGGGCGTTCCCGGCCTCGCGATCGACTTCACCTTGCCAGATCTGGTCGAGCAGCTCGCCCCGACGATGGCGGCCGAGCAGCTGACCGCGTTGCGCGCTGCGCTCGACGCGAAGGATGCCGCCGCAGTCGCCGCGATCGATCCGGCCTTCCTCCCGCTGATCGAGGCGGCGGGGCCGTTCGACGCGGCGATCGCCCGGCTGCGCGCACATGATACCGGCGGAGCGCTGTCCAGCCGGCTCGACGGGCTGGAGGCGGTGGCGGAGGCGGTGGCGAGCAAGGCCGCGCTGACGCTCGACCCGACCGAGCGCCATGGCTTTGAATATCAGAGCTGGATCGGTTTCTCGCTGTTCGCGCGCGGCGTGCGGGGCGAGATCGGACGCGGCGGCAGCTACTCGGTGCTCGGCGCGCAGGGTGAGGAACCGGCGGTCGGCTTCTCGCTCTATGCGGATCCGCTGCTCGACGCAGGGTTGGCCCCGGCGGAGCGGCGCCGCCTGTTCCTGCCATTCGGGACTGATGCCGAAACGGCCGCGCATTGGCGCAGCGAAGGCTGGGTCGCGGTTGCCGCACTCGATGCCGAGGACAGCGCACAGGCGCAGCTGTGCAGCCACGTTCTGAACAACGGCGAACCCTGCCGGGTCTAATCCAGCGGTTCGACCAGCAGGTCGGCCCATTCGGGGTGCTTGCGGATATAGGCTGCGACGAACGGGCATTGCGGCACGACGCGCAGACCGCGCGCGCGCACGTCATTGAGCGCGTGCAGGATCAACCGGCTCGCAATCCCGCGCCCTTCCAGCGCGGGCGGCACGATCGTGTGAGTGAAGGTGATGACGTCGCCGTCGATGCGGTAGTCGGCATGGGCCACATGCCCCTCGACCGTCACCTCGAACCGGCTGCGTTCGCGATTGTCGCTGATTTGGGCGTCATCCATGCTGCATCTCCCGTCGCGCGCAATCCGGTGGGTTTTTCCCTGCCGGTGCGGCTATAGGCTGCGACCATGCGTGATCCCCGTGACGTTCTCCACACTCTTTTCGGCTTTCCCGATTTTCGCGGGGTCCAGCGCCGGGTGGTGGATCGCGTGCTGGCCGGGGAGCGTACGCTAGCGGTCATGCCGACCGGTGCGGGTAAGTCGCTGACCTATCAGCTGCCCGCGACGATGCTCGACGGCACCTGCGTCGTCATCTCCCCGCTGATCGCGCTGATGCACGACCAGCTGCGCGCCGCCGAAGCGGTCGGCATCCGCGCCGCCACGCTGACCAGCGTCGATGAAAACCGCGCCGAGACGATCGAGCGGTTCCGCAACGGCGACCTCGACCTGCTCTATGTCGCGCCCGAGCGCGCATCGAACAGCAGCTTCCGCGACCTGCTCCGCTCCGCGCCGCTCGCCCTGTTCGCGATCGACGAGGCGCATTGCGTCAGCGAATGGGGCCATGATTTCCGCCCCGATTACCGGCTGTTGCGCCCGTTGATGGACGCGTTTCCCGACGTCCCCCGGCTCGCGCTCACCGCCACCGCCGACGCACACACCCGCGCCGACATTCTGAACCAGCTCGGCATATCCGAGGACGGGCTGATCGTCGCGGGATTCGACCGCCCCAATATCCGCTACAACATCGCCCCGCGCGACAATGTGCCGCGCCAGGTCGCCGATTTCATCGCCACCCAGTCCGGCCCCGGCATCGTCTATGCCCAGACGCGCAAGGGCGTCGAGCAGCTGGCGGAGAAACTCGCCGCGACGGGGCGCCCGGTCCGCCCCTATCATGCCGGTCTCGACCCGGAGGTGCGCCGCCGCAATCAGGCCGCGTTCGTCGCATCCGAGGACATGGTGATTGTCGCCACGGTCGCATTCGGCATGGGCATCGACAAGCCTGATGTCCGCTTTGTCATCCATGCCGGCCTGCCCAAGTCGATCGAGGGCTATTATCAGGAAACCGGCCGCGCCGGGCGCGACGGCGATCCGGCGGTGGCGCAGCTCTACTGGGGTGCCGACGATTTCGCCCGCGCGCGCCAGCGCATCGGCGAGGTCGAGCCGGAGCGCCAGCCGGGCGAGCGCGCACGCCTCAACGCACTGGGCGCGCTGGTCGAGACCGCCGGCTGCCGCCGCGCGATCCTGCTGCGCCATTTCGGCGAGGAACCGCCCGCGACCTGCGGCAATTGCGACAATTGCCTGGAGGCGCCCAAGGCGATCGACGCCAGCGTGACCGCGCAGAAATATCTCTCCGCCGTGTTCCGCACCGGCCAGAGCTTCGGCGCGACCTATATCGAGCAGGTGCTGACCGGTCAGTCGAGCGAGCGCAGCCTGATGAACGGCCATGAGGCGCTGTCGGTCTGGGGTATTGTCGCGGGCGACGAGGCGGCACTGATCAAGCCGGTCGGCCGCGCGCTGCTGCTGCGCGATGCGCTGCGCACCAATCCGCATGGCGGTCTGGAGTTCGGCCCCGGCGCGCGCGCGATCCTGAAAGGCGAGGCCACGCTCGACCTTGTCGTTCCCCCCAAACGCGAACGCCGCCGCCGGGGCGCAAACAGCGGCGGAGCGCCCAATCCGGTCGGCGATCCGCTGTTCGAGGCGCTGCGCGACAAGCGCCGCACGCTGGCGCAGGCAGCGGCCGTGCCGCCCTATGTCATCTTCCACGATTCGGTGCTGCGCGAGATGGCGGCAGCGCGTCCCGCCACCCTGACCGAGCTTGCACGCATCCCGGGCATTGGCGCGCGCAAGCTGGCGGACTATGGCGATACCTTCCTGCAAGTGATCCACGAGGCAGCCTGAATGCGCACGATCGACGAGACCATCTCCGTCTCCCCCCAGATCAGCCCGGCCGATGTGACCGAACTGGCCCGTGCGGGGTTCAAGGCGATCGTCAACAACCGCCCGGACGAGGAAGAGCCCGGCCAGCCAGCGGGCGACGCGATCCGCGCGGTCGCCGAGACGCTCGGCCTGTCCTATCACGCGATCCCTGTCACCCATGCCGGCTTCTCGATGCCGCAGGTCGAGGCGATGCGCGCCGCGATCGATGGCGCGGGCGGCCCGGTCTTCGCCTATTGCCGTTCCGGCACCCGCTCGACCAACCTGTGGGCGCTTGCCGAAGCGAGCCGCGGGACCGATCCCGAGACGCTGGTGACCAAGGCGGCGCAGGCCGGATACGACCTCACCGCCCTGCGCCCGATGCTCGACACGCTGGCGGGCAAGGCCTGACGCGATGAACTGGTGGCTCGCCGCCGGGTCATTTGCCGCGGTGCTCGCGCTGGCGGGCGTCGCGCGGATGCTGGGGCTGGGCGGCAGCCAGCGGCTGGCGGACGGCAACGACGCGATCCGGCTGGCCGACGCGCTGGTGTCCGGGTTCGAGGGTCAGGTTGGCGTCGTCGCGGTCGAGGGCGGACGCGCCGCAGTGGCGGGCGGCCCCGGCGATGTCGTGGTGATCGAGCCGCTCGGCGCGCGGCATCGGGCGACGCGGTTCAAATCGGCGCGCATCGTCATGGTGCATCCCGAGGCCGACGGCACCAAGCTCGCGCTGGAGCTGCAGCCGGGCACGGTCCTCCGCGTCACCGTCGCCGACGCCGAAGCGGCGCGAACCTTTGCCGAGACGCTAACCTGACCCTTGCTATGGACAGGCCGACGCGCTTATTTACATTCGTGTAAGGAGCGAGGATGCCCAACCTGCCGAACCCGGTCGACCTAGCCGTCCCGGCCTTCGTCCTGCTCGTGCTGGCGGAGATGGTGGTTGCGCGTCTCAAGGATCGCAGCCGCTATTGCCCGCGCGACACGCTGACCTCGCTCATGCTCGGCTTTGGCAGCACGATCGCGGGCGTGCTGGCGGGCGGGCTGGTCTTCGCGATGGCGACCTGGGTCCACCAGTTCCGCCTCTTCGACATCGGCTATGCCTGGTACTGGTTCGTCCTCGCCTTCGTGCTCGACGATCTCGCTTATTATGTCTTTCACCGCTCGGCCCACCGGGTGCGCTGGTTCTGGGCGAGCCACGTCATCCACCACAGCAGCCAGCATTATAACCTGTCGACCGCACTGCGGCAGACTTGGACCGGCTTCTTCAGCCTGGGCTTCATCTTTCGCCTGCCGCTGTTCCTGATCGGCTTCCCGCCCGCGATGGTCTTCTTCGTCGCGGGGCTGAACCTCGTCTATCAGTTCTGGATCCATACCGAGGTGATCGGGCGCATGCCGCGCTGGTTCGAGGCGGTGATGAACACCCCGTCGCACCACCGCGTCCATCACGCGACCAACCCGCGCTATCTCGACACGAATTATGCCGGCGTGTTCATCGTCTGGGACCGCATGTTCGGGACGTTCGAGGCGGAGCGCGATGACGACCGGCCGCGCTATGGCATCGTCAAAAACCTGCCCGACTTCAACCTGGTCCGCGCCGCCTTCCACGAATGGTGGGGGATCGCGCAGGATGTGTGGGCTGCCCCGAACTGGCACGCCCGCCTCATGTACATGATCGCGCCGCCCGGCTGGAGCCACGACGGCAGCCGCGATACATCCGAGACGATCAAGGCGCGCTGGGAGGCGCGGGAAAAGGCGGGGAATCAATGGAAGAGGCCGACATCGTCGTCATCGGCGCCGGATCCGGAGGGAGCGCCGCAGCAGGTCGGCTGAGCGAGGACGGGCGCTACAGCGTCGCCGTGCTCGAGGCAGGCGGACGCAACGCCAGCTTCCGCACCTTGATGCCCGGCGGCATCGCGATGCAGACCCCCGCGACCAACTATGCCTATGAAACGGTGCCGCAGCCGGGACTGGACGGGCGGCGCGGATATCAGCCACGCGGGCGGGGCCTGGGCGGATCGAGCGCGATCAACGCGATGCTCTGCATTCGCGGCGTGCCGTGGGACTATGATAACTGGGCGCGGCTCGGCTGCCCCGGCTGGGGCTGGGACGATGTCCTGCCGGTGTTCAAGCGCAGTGAGGCAAATGAACGCGGCGCCGACGACCTCCACGGCGGCGACGGCCCGCTGCATGTCAGCGACCAGAGCTTCGTCCATCCCGGCACCCGCGCCTTCATCGAGGCCGGCGCGGCGCTGCAGATTCCGCGCAACGACGATTTCAACGGCGCGCGGCAGGAGGGAATCGGCGTCTATCAGGTGACGCAGAAGGACGGCGAGCGCTGGACCGCCGCGCGCGGCTATCTGAAGGAACGCCCGAACCTCAACATCATCTGCGACGCGACGGTCGAGCGCGTGCTGTTCGAGGAGGGGCGCGTGTGGGGCGTCGCCTACTCACGCGGCGGGCAGACGAAGATGATCCGCGCCCGCCGCGCGGTGGTGATGGCCGGCGGCGTGTTCGGGACGCCACAGACGCTGATGCTCTCGGGCATCGGCCCGGCCGCGCATCTCAAGGAGATGGGGCTTCAGGTCCGCATCGACCGGCCCGAGGTGGGCGGCAACCTTCAGGACCATCTCGATTATGTCGCGGCGTTCGAGACGCCGGGGTATGATTTTCTCGGCCGCTCGCTGCGCGGATCGCTCGCAGGACTCGGCGGCATGTGGCGCTGGTTCCGCAGCCGCAGCGGCATGATGACCTCGCCCTATGCCGAGGGCGGCGCGTTTCTGAAAAGCGATCCGGCGCTGGAAGTGCCCGATATCCAGCTCCATTTCCTCATCGCGATTGTCGAGGATCACGGGCGCGCGAAGGTCAAGGCGCATGGCTTCAGCTGCCACGCCTGTGTCCTGCGCCCCGAAAGCCGGGGGACGGTACGATTGAAGTCGCCCGACCCGCGCGCGGCGCCGCTGATCGATCCGCAATTCCTGTCCGACCCGCGCGATCTTGCCGGGCTCATGAAGGGGACGCGGATGATGTACCGCATTCTGGAGCAGGAGCCGCTCGCCGCGTTCGGCGGCAAGGATCGCTATCCGTTCGACGACGATGCGACGCTGGAGCGGCTGATCCGCGCACGCGCCGACACCATCTACCACCCAGTCGGTACCGCGCGGATGGGGTCCGACGATGGCGCGGTGTGCGACCCGCAGCTGCGCGTGCGCGGGGTCGAGGGGCTCTATGTCGCCGATGCCTCGATCATGCCGCGCCTGATCGGCGGCAACACCAACGCGCCCAGCATCATGATCGGCGAACGCTGCGCCGATTTCGTGCGCGCCGACCTCGCATAAAAAAACGGGCCGGCGCTTTCGCACCGGCCCAGTCGTCCGCAGGAGGAACATCGTGAGGGGCCGCACCGCAAGGGTGCGGCCCCGATTTCGTCAGTAGTTGTAGGCGCGCTCGCCGTGCTCGTTGAGATCGAGACCCTCGACCTCGACTTCCGCCTTCGGGCGCAGGCCGATCGTGTACTTGAGCAGCAGGAACAGCACGAGGCTGACCACGCCGGTCCACACGACGGTGGTGCCGACTGCCCACAGCTGGGTAATCACCTGACCGACCATGTCATAGGCACCGGCCTTGGCGACGGGCGCGGTATAGTCGATCCAGCCCTGGCCACCGAGCGCCGGGTCGGCGACGATGCCGGTGCCGATCGCGCCAACGATACCGCCGACCGCATGGATGCCGAACACGTCGAGCGTGTCGTCATACTTCAGCGCATTCTTCACCGTGGTGACGAAGAAGAAGCAGACCAGCGAGGCAACCGCGCCGAGGATGATCGCGGTACCCGGATGGGCAAAGCCCGCCGCCGGGGTGATCGCGACCAGACCCGCGACGACACCCGATGCGGCGCCCAGCAGCGACGGCTTCTTGTGCACGATCTGCTCGATCACCGCCCAGGCCACGCCCGCAGCTGCGGTTGCGACGAAGGTGTTGACGAAGGCGAGCGCGGCGAAGGCGTTGGCTTCGAGACCCGAGCCGGCGTTGAAGCCGAACCAGCCCACCCACAGCAACGACGCACCGATCATGGTCATCACCAGGCTGTGCGGCGGCATCGGTTCGCTCTTGTAGCCGATGCGCGGACCGATCACGATGCAGCCGATCAGGCCGGCGATGCCCGCATTGATGTGCACCACGGTGCCGCCAGCGAAGTCGAGCGCGCCCCAGCCCCACAGCAGGCCGCTGTCATCCGGTGCCGCGTGCAGGAAGTCCGGGCCAGCCCAGTACCAGACCATGTGCGCGATCGGGAAATAGGCGAGCGTCAGCCACGCGACCACGAACAGGATCAGCGGGGTGAACTTCACGCGCTCCGCGAACGCACCGACGATCAGCGCCGGCGTGATGCAGGCAAAGGTCATCTGGAACATCACGAAGACCAGTTCGGGGAGATAGACCCCGTTCGAGAAGGTCGCGGCGAAGGTGCTCGGGTCGACTCCGGCCAGGAACATCTTCGAGAAGCCGCCGACATATTTGTTGAGGTCGCCGCCATTGGTGAAGGCCATCGAATAGCCCCAGCCGAACCAGACCAGCGCGGCGACGCACACGATCGTCAGCACCTGCATCAGCACCGACAGCATGTTCTTGGTGCGCACCAGACCGCCGTAGAACAGCGCGAGTGCGGGTACCGACATCATCAGCACGAATGCCGTCGCCACGATCATCCATGCGACGTCGCCCTTGTTGACCATCTCGGCCGTGGGCGTGAAGGGTGCGGCGGGCGCGGCGGCGGCCGCGTCCTGTGCCCAGGCGGGCAGTGCCGCGAACAGCGCGGCTCCCGCGCCTGCGGCCAGTTTGAGTGCAGTTTTCATCGTAACCCCCTTCATCAGAGCGCGGTCTGGTCGGTTTCGCCGGTGCGGATGCGCACGGCCTGACCGACGTCGAGCACGAAAATCTTGCCATCGCCGATCGCGCCGGTGTTCGCCGCGGCCTGAATCGCCTCGACCACCCGGCCCGCCAGATCGCTGGCACAGACCACTTCGATTTTGAGCTTGGGCACCATGTTGGTGCTGTATTCCGCGCCGCGGTAGATTTCGGTCTGGCCCTTTTGCCGCCCGAACCCCTTCACCTCGGTCACGGTCATGCCGGCGACGCCCAACTCCGTGAGCGCTTCGCGGACGTCATCGAGCTTGAACGGCTTGATGATGGCGATGACGAGTTTCATTCCGCCCCCTTTCGCATTTGACCCGATGGGACAGTCAGCAAGGGGCGTGCCAGAGTCGGAAAAGCCCGGAATCCGACGATTCAGCGGCGTGCGATCGTTACCGAAAGGTAAAAAATTGTGCAGATGCGAAGCGCTGCCTAATTTTTAGGCTGCAAGACACGCTGCCTGCGCAATAGGCACGACAACGCATGCGCAGGAGCCGTACGGGCTATGGCGCATGTCCAGGTAGCGGATGTCCTTAAAGCTGGTGACCGGTGCGGTCGCGCTTGGTTGCCAGATAGGCAGCATTATGCGGATTGGGCGGCAACTGGTGCGCCACACGCTCCGCCACGGCGACACCGGCGGCCTCCAGCCCGGCGACCTTGGCCGGATTATTGGTCAGCAGCCGCACCTGCGCCTGTCCCAACACCGTCAGCATCCGCGCCGCGACCCCGAAATCGCGCGCATCCACCGCAAAGCCCAGCCGCGTATTGGCGTCGACCGTATCGAAGCCCTGATCCTGCAGCGCATAGGCGCGCAGCTTGTTGATCAGGCCGATCCCGCGCCCTTCCTGGCGCAGATAGAGCAAAATGCCCCAGCCACTGGCCGCAATCGCGCGGATCGCGGCGTGGAGCTGTGGCCCGCAATCGCATTTCAGGCTGCCCAGCACATCGCCGGTCAGGCATTCGCTGTGCAGCCGCACCAGCGGCGGGGTGCCGTCGGGCTGACCGATCAACAGCGCGACATGCTCGTCCGGCGACTCGGGCGTGCGGAAGGCGACGATCTCGGCATCCTCCGCCCCCACCACCGGCAGGCGGGCGCGCGTCACCAGCCGCAGCCGCGCGGGATCCTCGTGCGCCTCGATGTCGGCCGGCGTAATCGCGTCCTCGATCCGGTAGCCGAGCGCCTCGCCCCGCACGAAAAAGGCCGGCAGCAGCCCGGCGATCCGCGCCAGCCGCAGCGCGGCGACGGCGGCGTCCGGCGCAATTGCCGGCATCGCGCGATACGGCCCCTTAAGCGGCACGTGCAGGTCGAACTGCGGATCGGCGAGCGCCACCGCCGCATCGAAATCCAGCCACGGGCGCCGCGCGATCATCACCGGCGAATCCGGCACCGCCGCCGCGGCCTGGTTGGCCAGCTTCAGTGTCACCGCTCGGCCCGACGTGATCAGCAGCGGCGCGGAAATTTCGGGATCGAACTCTGCGAGCCGCGCCGGGTCCGCCGTCTCGACCGCCAGCAGCGACAGCGCGCCGGTGCTCCCGCGAATCGCGAACGGCCAGCCGCGTCGCATCGCATCGATGGCATGCGCCGCTGCGCGCGGGTCGGACGCCGGGCCGCTCAAAAGTCGAACTCGGTCACGATCGGGACATGATCGGACGGCTTGAGCCAGCCGCGACACGGTTCGCACACCCGGTGCGCGGTCGCCTGTGCCGCAACATCGCCGCTCGCCCACATATGGTCGAGCCGCCGACCGCGATCCGACGCCGCCCAGTCCTTTGCGCGATAGCTCCACCAGGTGAAGCACCGCTCCGGCGCCGGGATGAAGCGGCGGCCGAGATCGACCCAGTCGTTCGCCGCCTGCAATTGCCCCAGCGCCTCGACCTCGACCGGCGTGTGGCTGACGACGTCGAGCAATTGTTTGTGGCTCCACACATCGCATTCGAGCGGGGCGATGTTGAAGTCGCCGGTCACGATCACGGGCAGGCTGCCCAGCCCTTCCGACCAGCGCGTCATGCGCTCGACGAAATCGAGCTTCTGGCCGAATTTGGGGTTCTTCTCGCGGTCGGGGATGTCGCCGCCGGCCGGGACATAGACATTCTCCAGCCGCACGCCGTTGGGCAGGCGCACGCCGACATGCCGCGCCTCCCCATTCGCCTGCCAGTCGAGCCGGTCGTCCTCGACCAGTGGCACCTTGCTGACGATCGCCACGCCGTGGTGCATGCGCTGACCGTGGATGACGATATGGTCGTAGCCGAGCGCGCGCAGCGGGGCGTGCGGGAAATCGCCGTCGATTACCTTGGTTTCCTGCAGGCACAGCACGTCTGGCGCTTCCTCGCGCAGGAAGCGTTCCACGATTTCCATGCGGAAGCGGACGGAATTGATGTTCCAGGAAGCGATCTTCATCGCGCGTGATCTAGGGGCGATCCCCGGCCGATACCAGCGTGACGTTCAGTTTTCGGCACCGACCCGCTCTCCCACCCGGGCACCCTACGCCAGTATTCTATGGGTGGCCGGGTGGGGGAGCGGGCTGGCGCCGACGCCATCGCGCAAGCGATGCACCAAAACGCCAAAAGGCCCCCGCTCCGGGGGCATGGAGCGAGGGCCGACCTGGCGTTCGTCACGCAGGCGGGACGGGATGTGCCTCGGGCAACAGGGGGAAAAATCCCGAAGCCCCGTCCGCACAGACAGCTTTAGCGCGGTAAAGCTGTCACCAACATGAACGCGGATGTCAGCGGCGACCGCCGGTTTTCCGCGGATCGTTCCAGCGGAACGCTCCGTCGCTCACGGGTGCGTTGAAGCGCTGATTCGACAGGCGCACGGTGGTGCGGTTGTTCTGCGCGTCGAGCGCGACCCATCCCTGGAGCATCAGCCCGCCGGGTGCCGACGCATTGCGCGCGAACACCATGGTGATGCGGCCATATTCGGGGCGCTTGGGATCGCGCGCCTCGACGCTGATCACATCGGGATTGGCGGTCGGGATGACCTTGGCATAGCGTGCCGCGTCCCGGTCCGGGTTCATCAGGATGCCGAGCGGGGAATCCTTGACCGGCCAGCGCTGAACCTGGCGCACCGAATAATCGATGAACCACAGCGCGCTGCCATCGGCGACGATCAGCAGCGGGACGCCCTTTTCATACTGAAACCGGATCTTGCCCGGCTTCTTGAGCGTCATCGTGCCGTTCAGCGTCTTGCCCGACCGGTCGGTCTGGGTGAACGCAGCGGTCATCGTCTGGGTCGCGCGCAGATGCTGCTGCACCTGGGCAAGCGTCCCCTGCTGCGCGGCGGCAGGCAGGGTCAGCGGAAGGGTGATGGCGGCAAGCGCCGCGAGAGGGCGGAGTGTCATGGTTGTGCCAAACATGTCCCGCCCCTGCCGGTTCCGCGTTGAACTTGGTCTGAACACTGAAGTTGCGGCTCCGATCCGATCTCCCACCCGGTCACCCGACGCACATATCCTATGGGTGGCCGGGTGGGGGAGCGGGCCGGAGCCGCTTCGGCGTGAGCCGAAAAAACTACGCTTCGCTGCGTGCCGAAACGATCTTGCCCGGATTGCGCGGCGGCTCACCCTTGGGCAGCGCGTCGACATGCTCCATGCCTTCGGTCACCACGCCCCACACGGTGTACTGGCCGTCGAGGAAGGTCGCGTCGTCGAGGCAGATGAAGAACTGCGAATTGGCGCTGTTGGGGTCGTTGGTGCGCGCCATCGAGCATGCGCCGCGGACATGCGGTTCGCGGCTGAATTCGGCCGGAAGGTTCGGTTCCTTCGATCCGCCCATGCCGGTCCCGCTGGGATCGCCGCCCTGCGCCATGAACCCGTCGATCACGCGGTGGAACACCACGCCGTCATAAAAGCCGCTGTCGGCCAGCTTGACGATCCGCTCGACATGCTTGGGGGCAAGGTCGGGGCGCAGCTGGATATGCACGGCGCCGGTGTCGAGCGTCATGACGAGGCGCGTCGGAAGGTCGGACATCGAAAGGGGTACTCCGGAATGGAAACAATCTCGCACTCCCCCTAGGCCGCAGCGAGGCGGGTTGCAAATCGCATCGCGGTCGCGGCGGATTGGCAGCACGATTCGAGCGCGTTAGAGGGGGGCCGGGGCAGCGCAGTCGCAGGAGGCTCGATGAACGACGAGACCGACATCGCGACCGGCACGCCCGATTCGCCGCAGCACGACGCGCAGGAGCGCATGTCGCCCGAATTCGTGCGCACCGTCCTCGACCTGGTCGAGGCGGGCGATGTCGAAGCGGTGCGCGAAAAGGTCGAACCGCTCCACCCGGCCGACATCGCCGACCTGGTCGAGCTGACCCCGACCGATCAGCGCCAGGCGCTGGCCGCCGCCATCTCCGGCCTGATCGACGGCGACGTGCTCGCCGAGATGAACGACTGGGTGCGCGAGGCGCTGATCGAGGCGCTCGAGCCGCACGAAGTCGCCGATATCGCCGCCGAACTCGATACCGACGACGCAGTCGCGATCATCGAGGACATGGAGGAGGAGGACCAGCGCGCCGTCCTGCGCGCGCTCGACCCCGACGATCGCGCCGCGATCGAAGAGGCGCTGTCCTATCCCGAGGAGTCCGCCGGCCGCCTGATGCAGCGCGAGCTGATCGCGGTGCCCGAGCATTGGAGCGTCGGCGACGTGCTCGACTTCCTGCGCGGCGAGGAGGAGCTGGCGACCGATTTCTGGGAAATCTTCGTCGTCGATCCGGCGCATCATCCGGTCGGCACCTGCGCCCTCTCCTGGATCCTGCGCACCCCGCGATCGGTGTCGGTCGCCGATGTGATGAAGCGCGAACAGACGCTGATCCCGGTCGAGATGGATCAGGAGGAAGTCGCGCTGATCTTCCAGAAATACGCGCTGATCTCCGCCGCCGTGACCGATGATTCGGGACGGCTGGTGGGCGTGATCACCGTCGACGACGTCGTGCACATCATTCAGGAAGAAGCAGGCGAGGACGCGCTGCTGCTGTCCGGTGCCGGTGAGGGCGACATCAACGAGCCGGTGGTCGATTCCTACAAGGTGCGCGTGCGCTGGCTGGTCGCCAATCTCGGTACCGCCATGATCGCCGCCACCATCATCGGCCTGTTCGAAGGCACGATCGCCAAGATGGTCGCGCTCGCTGCCCTGATGCCGATCGTGGCGGGCGTCGGCGGCAATGCCGGGACCCAGACGATGGCGGTCACCGTGCGCGCGCTCGCGACCAATCAGCTGACCCAGTCGAACACCTTGCGCGCGATCCGGCGCGAGATTCAGGTGGCGATGCTCAACGGCCTGACCATCGCCGCGGTGCTGGGCACGGGCGTCGGCCTCGTCTTCCAGAACGCCCTGCTCGGCGGGGTGATCGCCACGGCGATGCTGATCAACATCGTGATCGCCGGTTGCGCCGGGGTGCTCGTGCCGTTGACGCTCGAACGTTTCCGCGCCGACCCCGCTGTCGCTTCATCGGTGTTCGTGACGATGACGACCGACTCGATGGGCTTTCTGGTATTCCTCGGCCTCGCCACCGCCAGCGGCCTGACCGGCTGATCAGGTTGACCGAAGGGCGCACGCGCCCCAGATCGGCGCGATGGCATTGCACCTGACCAAAGTCGCGTTCGGAACCACCGGGTTCGATCATCTGCGCCAGCGGCTCGCCGCGCATGGCCGGGTCGGGCCGGTCGCGCTCACCACCCGCTATCTGCCCAAGCGCCACGAGGAGATTGCCGGCCAGGGCTCCCTGTTCTGGATTCACAAGCACCAGCTGATCGCCCGCTCGCCCATCCTGGGCTTTGGCGAGGCAGAGGGCGGCCGCTGCGCGATCCTGCTCGATCCCGACCTGATCCAGGTCGTGCCACAGGGCAAGCGCGCGCATCAGGGCTGGCGTTACCTGGAAGACAAGGACGCACCAGCCGATTTCGGCACTGGCGACATGGCGTCACTCCCGGCGGAACTGGCGGGAAAGCTGGCCGAACTGGGGTTCTAGCGCGCGAGGCTGGGGAACGCCGCTCTGAACGCCGCGACCTTGGGCTTGTCCCAGCGCACGATATAGCCGTGGTTCGGATTGCGACGGGCAAAGTCCTGATGCTCCGCCTCCGCCTCGAAAAAGGCGCCGCTCTCGATCCGGGTAACGATGCGCGCATCATAGGCGCCGCTGCGCCCGAGTTGGTCGATATAGGCGCGCGCCACCCGCGTCTGCCCGGCATTTTGCGGGAAGATCGCCGAGCGATAGCTGGGTCCGACATCCGGCCCCTGGCGGTTGAGCTGGGTCGGGTCGTGCGCGACCGAGAAATAGATGCGCAGCAGCGTCGCATAGCTCACGACACGCGGGTCATAGACGATGCGAATCGCCTCGGCATGGCGCGTGCGCTCGGTCGATACCTGGGCATAGGTCGCGGTCTCGCGGGTGCCGCCGGCATAGCCGCTGACCACCGACTTCACGCCCTTCACCCCCTCGAACACCGCCTCCATGCCCCAGAAACAGCCTCCGGCGAGCACGGCGACCTGATCGCCCGGCGCAGGCGCGACATCGGTGGTGGAAGCAGGAATGGTGACGGCCTTTTCGCCGCCACCTGCCAGCACCGGGGGGACCAGGCCAGCCATGTGCGCGAAGCCGATCGCACCCAGACCCGCAAGGCCAAGGGCGACCGCGCGCAGCATCAGAACAACGGTGCCGCCAGCACCTGATCGGCGTGCAGCGCGATCATGCCGACCACCCCCAGCGAAAAGCCGGTGAGGAAACGACGGAGGAACGGCGATTTGAGGGCCGCGGTCATGGGTACGATCCTTTGTGCTTGCCGCGAAGATGGGGGTGCCACCTCCGAATCCAAGCAAAGACTAACTTTCGCGCGCTGAACCTGCGCTGGTGCTCCCGTTCATATTCGGGAAATCCGCGCGAAAGGTTTCAACCTTCGTTGAAAAATCTTCAGCTCAGCGCAAAGCGGCGCAGGCTTCCTGAATCCGCCCGCACGCCTCGGTCAACAGCGCCTCGCTGGTCGCGTAGCTGATGCGCAGCGCCGGGGAGAGTCCGAACGCCGCGCCATGCACTGCGGCCACGCGCGCATCGTCGAGCAGATAGCCGACCATCGTCTCGTCGCTGTCGATCACCAGCCCCTTGGGCGTCGTCTTGCCGATCAGCGCGCTGAATTCGGGATAGACGTAAAAGGCACCCTCGGGCGTCGGGCAGGTCATGCCGTCGATCGCGTTCAGCATCGACACCACCAGGTCGCGGCGCGTCTGGAACGCGGCGTTGCGCTCGGTCAGGAACGACTGGTCGCCGTTGAGCGCCGCCACCGACGCCGCCTGCGACACGCTGCACGGGTTGCTGGTCGACTGCGACTGGAGCTTGCCCATCGCCTTGATCAGCCATTGCGGGCCACCGGCATAGCCGATGCGCCAGCCGGTCATGGCATAGGCCTTCGACACGCCGTTCGCGGTCAGCGTGCGGTCGAAGAGCGACGGACACACCTGCGCGATCGTCGCGAATTCGAAGCCGTCATACAGGATATGCTCGTACATATCGTCGGCATAGATCAGCACATGCGGGTGGCGTTCGAGCACTTCGCCCAGCGCCTTCAGCTCGGCCGCGCTATAGGCCGCGCCGGTCGGGTTGGATGGCGAGTTGAGCACGACCCACTTGGTCTTGGCGGTGATCGCCGCCTCGAGCTGTTCCGGCTTGATCTTGTACGCCTGATCCGCCCCTGCCGCGACGAACACCGGCTTGCCGCCCGCGAACTCGACGACATCGGGATAGCTGACCCAATAGGGCGCCGGGATCACCACTTCGTCGCCCGCGTCGATCGTGGCGCAGAAGGCATTGAACAGCGTGTGCTTGCCGCCCGAATTCACGCTGATCTGGTTTTCGGCATAGGTCAGGCCGTTGTCGCGCGCATATTTGGCGACGATTGCGGCCTTCAGTTCGGGCGTGCCATCGACATTGGTGTACTTCGTCGCGCCGCGCCGGATCGCCTCGATCGCTGCTTCCTTGACGAAATCGGGCGTGTCGAAATCGGGCTCACCCGCGCCCAGACCGATCACGTCCACCCCGGCGCGCTTCAGCTCGAACACGCGGCTCGTCATCGCGAGCGTGGCGGAAGGCTGGATGCGGTTGAGCGCTGCGGAGGTCTGCATGGGGAAACGCCTCTCTGGGGAAGGAAATCGCGCGCCCTATAGGTCGGCGGGTTCCTCTTCCGCAACCGTAACAGCGGAAACAAGTCCGCGCAGCGCGTTGCCGAGCTGGAATCCCTGGCGCAAGTCCTCGACCCGCAGCTCCGCCTCGACCGCGCGGCCGCTGGCGATCAGCTCGGCGCGCAGCACGCCGGGCAGGATGCCGCGGCGCAGCGGCGGGGTGCGCAGAACGCCGTCGTCGCCGGGCACGAAGATCGAGGTGAAGCTGCCCTCGGTCAGATAGCCGTCCGCATCGACATAGACCGTCTCCCACGCCCCGGCGACACGCGGCCAGGGGCGACGGTCGGTCGTCTTGTGGGCGAGGCGAAAGTCGCGCGGCGCAACTTGGCGGCGGGCGAGCGCGACCGTGACAGGGCCGGACGGAATCTCAGGCATCGGCGCGGTCCCGATCGCGATCCGCCCCTCTGGCGACAGCAGCAGCCGCACCTTGGCCGGATGGCGCAGGCGAAAGGTCGCCGCCTGCAGCTCGTTGCGCACGCCGTGCCGGTCGAACGGAATGCCAAACACCTCGGCACTCGCGCGCATCCGCGCCAGATGCCGCTCGAGCAGCGCGATCCCGCTGACGGGATCGAACGCCATCGTCTCGATCAGGTCGAAGCGGCGCTGGCCGCGCGTCAGGAACGCGCCTTTCGCCAGACACTCGTCCCATTCCTCGCCCGCGCGCGAATCGGCGACCACGCCCGAACCCAGACCGATGCTCGCCGTTTCCGCACCATCCTTCAGGTGCAGCGTGCGGATCGCCACGTTGAACGCGGCATCGCCATCCGGGTCGATGCGCCCGATCGACCCCGTATAAGCGCCCCGCGCATCCGGCTCGACCGCCTCGATCACTTCCATCGCCCGGATCTTCGGCGCCCCCGTCACCGATCCGCACGGGAAGATTGCCGCCAGCGCCTGTCCCGGTCCGATGTCGGGGGCCATCCGTGCAGCGATCGTAGACACCATCGTGTGCAGCGTCGGATAGGTTTCGACCTTGAACAGCTCGGGCACCGACACGCTGCCGGGCGCGGCGATGCGGGTCAGGTCGTTGCGCATCAGGTCGACGATCATCAGATTTTCGGCGCGCTGCTTCTCGTCGTGCGCCAGCTCCGCACGTGCAGCCTCATCCGCCTCCGGGGTCGCACCGCGCGGTGTCGTCCCCTTCATCGGCCGCGCGATCAGCTCGCCCTCGCGCAATGCGAAGAACAGCTCGGGCGAGAAAGACAGCAGCCAGTCGCTCCCGGTCCACACGATCCCGCCATAGCCCGCCGCCGCCCGCGAGCGGATCGCGGCATAGACGGCGAGCGGATCGCCGATCACCCGCACTGCGGCGCGAAAGGTGAGGTTGGCCTGATAAATGTCCCCCGCCTCGATCCACTCATGCACCTGGGCAAAGGCGGCGTCATACGCGCTGCGGCCGATCGCGGGCGCTGGTCGCGCGACCCAGGCCCCCGCCGGATCGGGCAGCCGCGCGGCAACGGCATCGGGGGCGAGCTGCTCGACCGTCTCGAACAGGCCGAACCACAGCAACGGCGCATCCGCGTCGGACCGGCCAAGGCCAGCCAGCCGCGGCTCCAGCGCATGTCCGGCTTCATAGGCGATATAGCCCGCCGCATGCAGCCCCTCCGCGCGCGCTGCATCCAGCGCGGCGAGTGCCGGGGCGACTTCATCCGGGTGGTGCGCAACGATCACCCGCACCGGCGCGGTATAGAGCCGCGCGTCGCTACCCCCCGGCCGGGCATCGTCGAGCAGCACAAACGGTGTCTGGACAAGCATCGCATCGGCCATGAAGCGCTAAACGCCCGCCCGCAAGCCTCTGTTGCCGCTGGGCCGCGCGCCGCCTATCTCCGGGCCATGTCCACGCCCCCGCTGCGCGCCGCAATCGTCCCCGTCACGCCCCTTCAGCAGAACGCCACCCTGCTCTGGTGCACTCGCACCATGCGCGGCGCCTTCACCGATCCCGGCGGCGACCTCGACCGGCTCAAGGCGGCGGCGCAGCAGCATGGCGTCACCATCGAGAAGCTGCTGATCACCCATGGCCATATCGACCATTGCGGTCAGGCGGGAAAGCTCGCAGCGGAACTGGGCGTGCCGATCGAGGGGCCGCACGAGGCCGACCGCTTCTGGATCAGCCGGCTCGACGATGATGGCCGCAATTACGGCATCGACGGCAAGCCGTTCGAACCCGATCGCTGGCTGGTCGATGGCGACACAGTCACGGTCGGCGACCTGACGCTCGACGTGTACCACTGCCCCGGCCACACGCCGGGTCATGTCGTGTTCCACCACGCCCCGTCAAAGCTCGCCATCGTCGGCGACGTCATCTTTCAGGGGTCGATCGGCCGCACCGATTTCCCGATGGGCAATCATCAGGACCTGCTCGACGCGATCACCGGCAAGCTGTGGCCGCTCGGCGACGACACCGTCTTCGTCCCCGGCCATGGCCAGCCGAGCAGCTTCGGTCAGGAGCGCAAGACCAACCCGTTCGTGTCGGACCGCGCACTCGCGCAAAGCTAAACCGATCGGTTGACAATTATCGGGGCGTCGCGTAATTCAACCAAATGGTTGAACGACTCGACATGACCTTCCACGCGCTCGCCGATCCCACCCGCCGCGGGATGCTCGCCACGCTCGCGCAGGGCGAGAAGAGCATCGGCGAGCTGGCCCAGCCCTATGCGATGACGCTCGCCGGGGCATCGAAGCACGTGCAAGTGCTCGAACGCGCTGGCCTCGTCACCCGCCGCCGCGACGGCCGCACCCACCGCTGCGCGCTCAACCCCGCCCCGCTCGCCGAAGCGAACCAATGGCTCCAGCAATGGGCGGCTTTCTGGAACTCGCGCGTCGACGGGCTCGAGGCGCTGCTGCGTGACGCCTCTGACGGAGAACCCAAATGACCAAGGCTACCCCGTTCCTGATGTTCCAGCACGGCAAGGCGCAGGCCGCGCTCGACTTCTACGCCGAGCATGTGCCCGACAGCCGCGTTGAATCGGTCGAACGCTTCGGTCCCGACGGCCCCGGGCCGGAGGGCACGATCATCCGCGCCTATGCAGTGATCGCCGGACAGCCGGTGATGGTCCATGACAGCTTCATCACCCATGGGTTCGATTTCACGCCGTCCTGGTCCTTCTTCCTCGACTGCGACGATGCCGCGACCTTCGATCGGCTGTTCTCTACTCTGTCGGACGGCGGCGGCGTGCTGATGCCGCCCGGCAGTTATGGCTGGAGCAGCAATTTCGCCTGGATCAACGACCGCTTCGGCGTGTCGTGGCAACTCAACCTCGCCTGACGGAGGCCCATCATGCCCGCTCTCGAAATCCTCGCCCCCGACACGCTGCGCATCGAACGCATTCTCGATGCCCCGCCAGCGACGGTATGGCGCTATCTGGTCGAAGCCGATCTGCGCCGGAAATGGTTCGCGGGCGGCACCGATGCCCGCGCCGATGCACCGGTCGAGCTGGTGTTCGACCATGACAATCTGTCGGCCGACACCGTCCCTTATCCCGAGCGCTATGCCAAATGGAAAGGCGCAGTCGGACGCGAGCGCGTGGTGGAATATGACCCGCCGCACGTCTTCGCGATCAGCTGGGACGATGGCGCCGAAGGCACCGCGCGGTTCGAGCTGTTCGCCGAGGGGGACGACAAGACCCGCCTCGTCCTGACGCACAGCGGCATCACCGGACCCGCCCCGATGGCCAATTTCGGCGGCGGCTGGCATTCGCATCTGGCGGTGCTGCAGGGCCTGCTCGCGGGCGAACCCATCCGCAATTTCTGGGCGCTCCACGCGGAGTCGGAGGCCGAGGTGGCGGCGATACTGCAGACGCCCGGCTGAACTTCCCGAAGCGGACGTCGCGCGCTACTCTCGGCGGCGGAGGCGGCGATGAGCGATACGAACCAACTCGACGGCCAGTGTCTGTGCGGCGCGGTGCGGGTGCGGATCACGCCCCCAGCCCCGGTGATCGAGGCGTGCCATTGCACCATGTGTCGCCGCTGGGCGGGTGGCCCCGCGCTGTCGCTGCGGCTGGTGACCGACCCGCAGATCGAGGGGGGCGAACATGTCGTGCGTTACCGCTCCTCCGACTGGGCGGAGCGGGCCTTTTGCCGCACCTGCGGGACGCACCTCTTCTATTATTACGCGCCGAAGGACGGCTATTCGTTCGGCGCTGGCTTGTTCGACGGCGCCGACGGTTACGCGCTGGCGGAGGAGATTTTCGTCGATGAGAAGCCCGCGGGCTATGCCTTTGTCGGCGACCACGAACGCCTGACCGGTGCCGAGGTCCTCGCCAAGGCCGGGATCGCCTGAAATCACCCCCTTCGACAAGTCGCGCCCGACTCCCTAGATCGGCGCGATGTTGATCCTCGGCCTCGAATCGAGCTGTGACGAAACCGCCGCCGCGTTGGTGACCACGGACAGGCGCATCCTCTCGCACCGCCTCGCGCGGCAGGATGAGGCGCATCGTCCGTTCGGCGGCGTGGTTCCCGAAATCGCCGCGCGCGCGCATGTCGAAGCGCTCGAACCACTGATCGCCGCCGCGTTCGAGGAGGCGGGCGTGACCCTCGCCGATGTCGATGCGGTCGCCGCCACCGCCGGGCCGGGATTGATCGGCGGGGTGATGGTCGGCCTCGTCACCGGCAAGGCGCTGGCGCACGCGGCGGGCAAGCCATTGGTCGCGGTCAACCATCTCGAGGGCCACGCCCTCTCCCCGCGCCTGACCGACCCCGACCTCGCCTTCCCCTATCTGCTGCTGCTCGTCTCCGGCGGCCATTGCCAGCTGCTGCTGGTCGAAGGAGTCGGCACCTATCGCCGCCTCGCCACCACGATCGACGATGCGGCGGGTGAGGCGTTCGACAAGACCGCGAAGCTGCTCGGCCTCGGCTTCCCCGGCGGACCGGCGGTCGAGGCGGCGGCAAAGACCGGGGACCCGCGCGCGGTGCCGCTGCCGCGCCCACTGGTCGGATCGGGCGAGCCGCACTTCTCCTTCGCCGGACTCAAGAGCGACGTCGCGCGCAAGGTCGGCAAATTCGCGCCCGAGGATCTCGCCGCCTCCTTCCAGCAGGCGGTGGTCGACTGCCTGGTCGACCGCACGCGCATCGCGCTCGCCAAGGCGGCCCAAGCCACCGCGCTTGTCGTCGCAGGCGGGGTCGCCGCCAATGGCTCGGTCCGCGCGGCGCTCGAAGCGCTCGCAGGCGAACACGGCCTGCGCTTCGTTGCGCCACCGCTCTGGCTCTGCACCGACAATGCCGCCATGATCGCCTGGGCCGGGGCGGAGCGCTTCTTCGCCGGCTTCAGCGATCCGCTCGACGTGCCCGCGCGCCCGCGCTGGCCGCTCGACCCGGATGCGGAAAAGGTGCGCGGCGCGGGAGTGAAGGCATGAAGATCGGCGTACTCGGTGGCGGCGCATGGGGCACGGCACTCGCCCAGGTCGCGGCGCGCGGCGGCGAGCCGGTGACCCTGTGGGCACGCGAGAATGACGTCGTGACGTCAGTCAACGCCGCGCATGAAAACGCGCTGTTCCTCCCCGGCGTACCGCTCTCGCCCGCGATCCACGCGACCAGCGACCTCGCGGCACTGTCGGATTGCGACGCACTGCTGGTCGTCGTCCCGGCGCAATTCCTACGCTCGGTCCTGTCGCAGCTCCCCGCCGGAAACCGCCCGCTGGTGCTGTGCGCCAAGGGGATCGAGGCCGGGACGCAAAAGCTGGTCGCCGAGATCGCCCGCGAACTCCATCCCGACGCGCCGGTCGCGGTCCTGTCCGGCCCGACCTTCGCGCATGAGGTGGCCAAGGGGCTGCCTACCGCAGTCACGCTCGCCTGCGAAGACAACGCGCTGCGCGACGCACTGGCCGAGCGGCTGGGTGGCGCGACGTTCCGCACCTATGCCTCGTCCGACGTCACCGGCGCGGAGATCGGCGGTGCGGTCAAAAACGTCCTCGCCATCGCATGCGGCGTAGTCGAGGGTGCCGGCCTCGGCCTCAACGCCCGCGCCGCACTGATCGCGCGCGGCTTTGCCGAGATGACCCGCTTTGGCGTCGCGCGCGGCGGGCGGCCGGAGACGCTGGCAGGGCTGTCGGGCCTCGGCGACCTCGTCCTCACCTGTTCCTCCACCAATTCGCGCAACTTCTCGCTCGGCGTCGGGCTGGGTCAGGGCAAGGCCGCCGCCGACCTGCTCGCCGACCGCCGCACCGTGGCGGAGGGTGCCGCGACCGCGCCCGTCCTGCGCGAAGCCGCACGCGCCGCCGGGGTCGAGATGCCCGTGACCGAAGCCGTCTGCGCGTTGCTCGAAGGAACCCCGGTCCGCACCGTGGTCGACGCGTTGCTCGCCCGCCCGCCGCGCGGCGAAACCGCATGAGATGGGCGGCGCTGCTGCGGGGGATCAACCTCGGCAAGCGTCAGCTCAAATCGGCGGAACTCGCGGCAGTGATCGCGGGGCTGGGCTTCACTGACGTCAAGACCCTGCTCGCCTCGGGCAATGTCGTCTTCACCGCCCCCGATGCGCGCGCCGAACAACTCGAGGCGCAGATCCACGCCGCGCTGGCCCGCGCGACGGGCCTCAAGTCCGAAATCTTCGTGCGCACGCCCGAAGAGATGGACGCGGTGATCGCCGCCAACCCTTTCCCCGACGCCGCGACGGATCGGCCCAGCTTCCTCGTCGTCACCTTCCATCGCAAGCCGGTCGATAGCGCCGCCGTCGACGCGCTGACGGCCACCTATGCTGGCCCGGAGCGCGCGCAGGCAATCGACCGGGAGCTGTATATCGACTTCCCCGAGGGTCAGGCACGGTCGAACCTGCATGCTCCATTGGGCAAGGCAACGGGCGATCCAGTCACGACCGCACGCAACTGGAACACGGTGCTGAAGATCCGCGACGCGCTTTAGCGCAGCGCAGTTGCGGCCAGCGCGCTGCAATTCGCGTCCTGCGCCAGCGGCGGACGATCCCCGCCGATCGCATCGCCCAGCAGCTTGAGCACCCCGCCGACATTCGGCTTGGCCCCATCGGGCAGGCGCATCGACGGTGCCTTGATCGTCCCGCTGATCGGCACCGGCTTGGTCAGGCGCAACAGGCTCTCCTTCTTCGGCGACCCGGTCATGGCGAGCGAGAGGCGCTCATCCGACAGGTCGACGCTACCGTCGAAGCGCGACTGGCTGCGCGAGGTGTCGATCAGGAACGGCGCCATCCGCCCGGTGCCATTCTTCACCTCAAGCCGCAGGATCATGCAGCGCAGCGTCGCCACCCTGTCGCCATCGACGGTCGCCCCGCGCCCGACATCCAGGCCGAGATAGGAGGCGATATTGGCCGGGATCCGCCCGGTCCCGCCGACCAGCGCGATGCTGCCGCTCGATTGCCCGACCGCGCTGCGGATCGTGTCGCCCGGCCCTGTCAGCCGCACCCGCCCCTGCAACGGCGCGTCGAGCACACCGTCGCCCGCCAGCGCCGCAATCCGGCTGCCGCGCAGGGTCAGGTCAAGGTTCAACGTCGGCACCGACTTGCCGTCACGCTGGTCGATCACGACGCGCCCCGCCAACCGGCCCGGCGTCATGTCCATCACGAACGGATCGACGGTCAGCCGAGCAGCGTCCAGCGCCAGCGTCGCCCGCGCCGCGCGAAAGCCGGGCGTCCCGACGATCCGCCCTACGCGCACGCGCAGCGCGCCATCGACATCGCTCACGCTCTTGAGGTCGATCTGCGTCGACGGGATCAGCCGGTCGCCGATCCGCGCGCGCCGTGCGGCTGCAACCGCCAGGCCACGATCATTCGCCAGATCATCGAACCGCAGCGTCGCCAGCGCGACATCGCCATCGATCCGCGTGCGGCCCGGTGTGCTCTTGTCGATGCTGGCGGTGGCACTGGACAGCCGCGACTGGCCGATCGTCCCGGACAGCCGCTCGACCTGCCAGGTATCGCCCTTGCGCGACACCCGCCCGATCAGCTTCACCGGCTGCGTCCCGAACAGCCCCGCCTCGATCACCCGGTCGACGTCGAGCAGGTCGGCGCCCTGTGCGGCAATGTCGAACGCCATGTCGCGCGTGTCGAACGGCGCCGCCATCGCGCCCTGCACCGCGATCCGCGTGCGCGGCCCGGCCAGCCGCGCGCGGAACGGCCAGCGCACGCGTCCGGCGATCGGCGCGCCGCGCACTTCGATGCTCACCGGCTCATCCGCCAGCGCGCCGGTCCCCGATGCGCGAAAGCCGCGCGGGTCCGAATCGATCCGCACAGCCAGACGCCGATCCTTCTTCGCATCACGATAGTCGAGGATCAGATTGCTGACCGCCAGCCGCTCGAGCCCGCTGCCGCCACCGCTGTTCCGCTCGGATTCGCGCTCCCAGTTCTTGCGCCCGTCCTTGGCGCGGATCAGGATCAGGCGTCCATTGGCGGCCTCGACCGGTTCGGGCGCAAACCGACCGGTGAGGATCGGCAGCACCGGCAGGCGCACCGTCACCCGCTCGACCCGCACCATCTCGCCCGTCCCCGCCCAGTCCGGCTGGGCGATGCGCAGGTCGCGAATGTCGAGCAGCGGGCTGAACGAAAAGAATGACCGCCGCTCGATCGAACCGATCGTCACCGGCGCACCGATCTGCGCCGACAGCGCGCGTTCGGCGCGCCCCTTGAACGCACCCCAGGGCAGCATCGCCAGCAGCAGGAGCAGCAACGCGATCACCACGGCGATGCCGATGGCGATGCGGACGATCAGGGTGCGGGAAGGCGCGGTCATCGCCGCAGGACGCGCCGTCCCCGATTTCGTTCCGGCTGCGGTTCAGAAATCGATCGCGATGCCCTTCAGCTCCCAGTCGCCATAGCGCGTGGGATCGTTGCCGAGCGGGTCGCTCTCCGCCTTCTTCCCCGCCTCCGGCTTGGGCAAGGGCGGGCTCTTCGACAGATAGGCGGGCGGCTTCACATGATCGGGGCGCTTGCCCATGATGGTTCCTCGATTGAAGCGACGGGTGACAATTCCCACATTGGGGAGTGAAAGGAGCGAATCCAAGTGAACGGGTTCAAGACGACGATGTTGCTGGCGGCACTGACCGCCCTGTTCATGGCCCTTGGCTTCACCATTGGCGGGCGCGGCGGCATGATCATCGCGCTGCTGGTCGCGGTGGGGATGAACCTCTTCACCTATTGGAACGCGGACAAGATCGTGCTGAGCATGCACGGCGCGCGACAGGTCGACGCAGGCTCCGCGCCCGAATTCTACAACCTGGTCGCCGGCCTCGCCCAGCGCGCGCAGCTGCCGATGCCCAAGGTGTATATCATCGATTCGCCCCACCCCAACGCCTTCGCCACCGGGCGCAATCCGGAGAATGCGGCGGTCGCGGCGACCACCGGCCTGCTCAACATCCTCAACCGTGACGAGATTGCTGGCGTGATGGCGCATGAGCTGGCGCATGTCCGCAACCGCGACACGCTGATCATGACGATGGTCGCGACGATCGCCGGTGCGATCTCGATGCTCGCCAATTTCGGCCTGTTCTTCCGTGGCGGCGACGACAATCGCGGCGCGTTTCTCGCCACCATCCTCGCCGTCATCGTCGCCCCCTTCGCCGCGATGATCGTGCAGATGGCGATCAGCCGCACCCGCGAATATGGCGCGGACAAGGGCGGCGCCGAGATTTCGGGCAACCCGCGCGCGCTCGCCTCGGCGCTCGCCAAGCTCGCCCATGGCGCCGCGGCGGTGCCGAACCCGGTGGCGCAGCGCAACCCGGCGGCGGCGGCGCTCTATATCGTTCCCGGCCTGGCGCGCGGCGGCGACAGCCTGTTTTCGACCCACCCCGACACCGGCAACCGCATCGCCGCGCTTGAGGAAATCGCGGTCACCATGGGCCAGAGCGCCCCGCGCGACGCCTTCGCCGCCCCTGCCCCTGCCGAGCGTCCGTCTGCGCTGGGTGTGCGCGCGGCACCGCGTCGCGGAAGCGCGCTCGACCCGAACCGGCGGGGATGATCGTATGTTAGCCTAATTAATGGCTTGCGAAGTGCACCGGCGGCCTCGGACCATTGTCAGTCGTGATATGGCCCATCCACGCGGGTGTCGCTAAAATCGACACCCCGTCGCATAGCCACCAAATCGAAGCGCTTGAAAAATGCCAGCGCTTGGCTTGGCGCAACGCTTACCTCAACAGCACGCACAACGGATGGGGCCGGACTCAATTCCGTGTCACGAACGAGATAGGCTACCAATGAAACATCGGTGACTGGCGTTCCGTGATTTTCACCCGACGCTATTCTGAAGCCTACTACGTGCTCGTCTCTTTCAGCCTTTCCAAGAGATATCAGGTAGTCGACCAAACCTACATTATCTGACCTATCAGCAGCCACTGACCCTTTAAAGTCATTATACTGCACACCGGCGTTAAGCGTATCCATTTTTGACCTCAAAAACTAGGGCTCGCCGCGACGATATAGTCTGGCTCCGTTCCTTATCCAGAGATCCGCGGTCACAATCTCAGCCAGCTTACGCTCGTAATGCCTCACTCGCAGCATCATCAGCATTATTTGGACGTGATCCATTACCGCAAAGCGCGTAGGGGGCGGTGATGCCCCGCCCTACTGGTCATCGCCCGCCGCCCCGTCCCGCCGATCCCCCCGGCACCCCCGCGCGCCGCGCCGCGCTGCGCCTGCTCGATGCTGTGCTGCGCCGTGGCCTCGCGATCGAACAGGCACTGGATGCCTCGACCCAGGGGCTCGCCCCCTCCGATCGCGGCTTGGCGCATGCCATCGCGGCAGAAGTCCTGCGTCGCCTCACCGATCTCGACGACCTGATCGACAGCGCCACGCGCAACCGCCTGCCCGACGACGCCAAGGCGCGCCTCGTGCTGCGCATCGCGCTGGTTCAGGCACTGCGGCTCGGCACCCCGCCGCACGCCGCGATCTCGACCGCGTTGCCCCTGGTCGATGGCGGCCCGCGCAAGCTTGTGCATGGCGTGTTCGGCACGCTGATGCGTCAGAATGCCGTGCTGACCGACCCGCCCGCGCTGCCGGGCGACGTCTATGCCCGGATCGCCGGCAATTGGGGCGAGCGTGTCGCCGACGCCGCCTGTGCTGCCATCGCCGCCCCGCCCCCGCTCGACCTCACCCTGCGGGGCGACGCACCGGTCGAGGGCAAGAGCCTGCTCCCCGGCCATATCCGCGTCCCCGCCGGCACCAGCATCCCCGAGCGGGAGGGCTTTGCCGAGGGTGAATGGTGGGTGCAGGACATCGCCGCCTCCCTCCCCGCCCGGCTGATCGGTGCCCGCAACGGCAGCGGATCGGGCCGCGCGCTCGACCTGTGCGCCGCGCCGGGGGGCAAAACGCTCCAGCTCGCCGCCGCCGGATGGGACGTCACCGCCGTCGACGCCTCGGAAAGTCGTCTGGCGCGACTTCACGAGAATCTGGAACGCACCGGCCTGTCCGCAACGGTCGTCACCGCCGATCTGCTCAAATGGGAACCGGGGTTCGAGGCCGACGCCGTGCTGCTCGACGCGCCGTGCAGCGCGACCGGCATCTTCCGCCGCCACCCCGATGTGCTCCACCGCGTCCGCCCGCGCCTGATCGCCGAAATGGCCGAGCTTCAGGCGCAGCTTCTGCCGCGTGCCGCGCGCTGGGTGCGCCCCGGCGGCCTCATGGTCTACGCCACCTGCTCGCTCGAGCCCAAGGAGGGCGAACAGCAGATCGAACGCTTCCTGACCGACCATCCCGGCTTCGCGATCGACCCGATCCTGCCCGACGAACTGCCTGAAGGCGTCACCGCCCACCCGCGCGGCTGGCTGCGTACCCTGCCCGGCATGCTCGCGGAGCATGGCGGGATGGACGGATTTTTCATGGTGCGGCTCATGCGCGTTGCCGCCTGATTCTGAGGTGATAAAGGAAAGGCCATGAACCCGGTCCGTATCGCCCCGTCCATCCTGTCCGCCGACTTCGCCAAATTGGGCGAGGAAGTGCGCGCGATCGACGCGGCCGGGGCCGACTGGATCCATATCGACGTGATGGACGGCCATTTCGTCCCCAACATCACGATCGGCCCCGCCGTCATCAAGGCGCTGCGCCCGCACAGCGCCAAGCCGTTCGACGTCCATCTGATGATCGCCCCGGTCGACCCGATGCTGGAGGCGTTTGCCGAAGCAGGCGCCGACTGCCTGTCGGTCCATCCCGAAAGCGGCCCGCACCTTCACCGCACGCTGCAGACGATCAAGGCGCTCGGCAAGCGCGCGGGTGTCGTGCTCAACCCGGCAACCCCGGTCGATGTCGTCGATCACGTCCTGGACCTGGTCGACCTGATCCTGGTGATGAGCGTCAACCCCGGGTTCGGCGGGCAGAAGTTCATCGAAAGCCAGCTGGCCAAGATTTCCGCCCTGCGCGCCCGGATCGACACCAGCGGCCGCACGATCGACCTTGAGGTCGATGGTGGTGTCGATCGCAGCAATGCCGCGCGGGTGATCGCCGCCGGCGCGGACGCGCTCGTCGCGGGTACGGCGGCGTTCAAGGGTGGCCCATCGGCCTATGCCGACAATATCGCAGCATTGCGGGCGGGGTGAGCATTGGCGGGGATGAGCCCGCCGACGGGGCGGTCAGCGACGGGATCGAGCAGGGCAAGCGGCTCATCCGGGTCGGGGGCGATCGTGGCCTCTCGCTGGCCGACCGCATTTCCGAAACCCTGTTCCGCTTGAGCTGGCGCACCCCGATCCACGCGCTGCGGCTGAAGGGTCGCCACCCGCTCAAGCTGATCGCGGTGACCGACGACCCGTTCATGGGCGATCCGGCACGCGGCAATGCGCTGCTCGACGGCAAATTGACGTTTCGCGGCGAAAGCCATGACGTCAGCGCGCTCGATTTCGCCCGGCCGGGCTGGTCCGCCACCTTTGGCGAGCATCTGCACAGCTTCGCCTGGCTCCGCGACCTGTCCACCGTCGCCACACGGCAACAGGCCGTACCGATCGCCGAAGCGCTGATGCGCGGCTGGCTGGCGGCGCATGCCGGCAAGGTCGCCGATCCCGCGTGGCGCGCCGATCTGTGGGGCCGCCGCCTGCAGTTCTGGACCGCACACGCACCGCTGATCCTGTCGAGCACCGACCTTGTCTATCGCTCGAACGTCCTCCACGCGCTCGCCCGCGGCGCGCGGCATCTCGACCGCGCCGCCGATCGCGCGCCGACCGGAGCGCCGCGCATCGCTGCGTGGTGCGGGGTGCTCACCGCCGGGCTGATGATCCCCGGCGGCGACCCACGCCGCTCCTTCGGCGAAACCGGCCTGTCCCGCGCCATAGCGGGCGCGATTACCAAGGATGGCGGCATCACCGGCCGCTCACCCGCGGCACTGCTCGACGCGATCCAGCTGCTCACGCTGCTGCGCGAGACCTATGCCGCGCGCCGGCTCGACGCCCCCGGCTTCGTCACCAGCGCGATCGACCGGATGGTCTCCGCCCTGCTCGGCGTCAGCCATGGCGATGGCGGCCTCGCGAGCTGGCAGGGCGGTATCCCCATTCCCGGAGACGTGATCGAACAGACGGTGGCGGCAACCGGCGCGCGCGTCCGCCCGCTGCGCCAGGCGCATGAATGGGGCTATCAGCGCCTCGCTCAGCAGGGGACGGTGCTGATCATGGACGCCGCCCCGCCGCCGATCGCGCGGGTGATGGCGGGCGGCTGCGCCTCGACCTTGGCCTTCGAGTTTTCCGACGGTGCGGAGCGGATCGTGGTCAGCTGTGGCGGCGCGCGCGGTGCCGATCTGCGCCTGCCCGCCGCATTGACCGAGGGGCTGCGGACCACCGCCGCCCACTCCACGCTGGTCGTGCGCGACAGCAACTCCACCGCGATCCATCCTGACGGCACGCTTGGTCGCGGTGTGATCGAGATGGAGCTGAGCCGCAATGAGAGCGATACCGCCAGCCGGATCGAGGCGAGCCATGACGGCTATGCCCGCCGCCACGGCGTGATCCACCGCCGCACCATTGCGCTCGGCACCGACGGGCGCGACGTGCGCGGCGAGGACAGCCTGCTCCCCGCCGCCAAGCGCGGTGGAAAGGGCGGCGCGGTACCCTTCACCGTGCGCTTCCACCTCCACCCCGCGGTCGAGGCGACCCCGACGGCCGATGGCGCGGGCGCACTGCTGCGCACCCGCTCCGGCTCGGTCTGGCAGTTCCGCGCGCGCGGCGCGGCGCTGGCGATCGAGGAAAGCGTGTGGATCGACGCCAAGGGAATTCCACGTGAAACGCAACAACTTGTGCTGGCGGGCGAAGCGCTGACCGGCGGGTCGAGCGTCTCCTGGCTGTTTCACCGCGCGCGAAAGGGCGGCTGAAGCGTCGCTACGGCATTGCGATAAATTGGCCCACATCCTAGAGGCCCCCGCCATGACCAACATCACCATCCGCCGCGCCCTTCTCTCGGTTTCCGACAAGACCGGGATCGTCGAACTCGGTCAGGCGCTCGCCGCCAAGGGGGTCGAACTCGTCTCGACCGGCGGCACGTCCAAGGCACTGCGCGACGCGGGGCTGGAGGTGCGCGACATCTCCGACCTCACCGGCTTCCCGGAGATGATGGACGGCCGCGTCAAGACGCTGCACCCGGTGGTGCATGGCGGTCTGCTCGCGGTGCGCGACGATGAAGGGCATATGGCTTCGGCCAGCGAACACGCGATCGGCATGATCGACCTGGTCGTCGTCAACCTCTACCCCTTCGCCCAGACCGTTGCGAAGGGCGCGAGCCGCGACGAGATTATCGAGAATATCGATATCGGCGGCCCCTCGATGGTCCGCTCCGCGGCCAAGAACCACGCCTTTGTCGCGATCGTCACTGATCCCGCCGACTATGCCGTGGTCGCGACCGGCGAAACCACGCTGGAGGACCGCAAGCGCTTCGCCGCAAAGGCCTATGCCCTGACCGCGCAGTATGATTCGACCATCGCCAGCTGGTTTGCCTTCGCCGATCAGGGCGAGCGTTTCCCCGAAACGCTTCCACTCGTGTTCAAGCGCGGCGAGGAACTGCGCTATGGCGAGAACCCGCACCAGTCCGCCGCGCTCTATCTTCCCGCCGGCCCCGCCACGCCGGGCATCGCCCAGGCCGAGCAGCTGCAGGGCAAGGAGCTGAGCTACAATAATTACAACGACGCCGACGCCGCGCTCGAGCTGGTCAGCGAATTCCGCGACGGCCCGCCGACCGTGGTCATCGTCAAGCACGCCAACCCGTGCGGCGTCGCGACTGCCGACACCCTAGTCGACGCCTACAAGGCCGCGCTCGCATGCGATTCGGTCTCCGCATTTGGCGGCATCATCGCCCTGAACCGCCCGCTCGACGCGGAGACGGCGAAGGCGATCACCGACATCTTCACCGAAGTCGTCGTTGCGCCCGGCGCGAGCGATGAGGCGAAGGCGATCTTTGCCGCCAAGAAGAACCTGCGCCTGCTGATCTGCGGCGATCTGCCCAACCCCGCCCGCCCCGGCCTGATGCTCAAGACGATCGCCGGCGGCGCGCTCGTCCAGTCGCGCGATAGCGGCCAGGTGACGCAGGACGCGCTCAAGGTCGTGACCAAGCGCGCGCCAACGGGCCAGGAACTCACCGACTGCCTGTTCGCCTGGACCGTCGCCAAGCACGTCAAGTCGAACGCGATCGTCTATGCCAAGGGCGGCAGCACCGCCGGCATCGGCGCGGGCCAGATGAACCGCCTCGAATCCGCGCGCATCGCCGCGTGGAAGGCCAAGGATGCCGCCGACAAGGCCGGCTGGGCGGAGCCGCGCACGATCGGCAGCGCGGTCGCCTCCGACGCGTTCTTCCCCTTCGCCGATGGCCTGCTTGCCGCAGTCGAGGCGGGCGCCACCGCCGTGATCCAGCCCGGCGGATCGATCCGCGACGATGAAGTGATCGCGGCGGCCGACGAAGCCGGCCTCGCCATGGTCTTCACCGGGATGCGCCACTTCCGGCACTGACCTGATCCGCTCACGCGGATGCGGCACCGGCCCGCTCCCCCACCCGGCCACCCATAGAATACACTCGCGTTGGGTGACCGGGTGGCGGAACAGGCCGGTGCCGCGTCAAACCTTCTCGTCGGGCAGCGTCGGTTCGCTCTTCGGCATCTTCTTGAACAGCGCGCGGTCCTCCGGGCCGAACGCCCATTTCCCGATCACCGCGAAATAGGCGATGAAGATCGCCGGCACCCCGACCGACAGCTCGAGCCATTCGAGCCGGTGCGGCAGCAGCGTGAACGCCCAGCCGACTGCGCCCGCGACCAGGATCGCCGCGACGAAGCCGGGGCGCAGGCTGAACACCGACGCCCCGGTCATCCGCGCCAGCATCCAGCATTTGATCGTCGACCCCAGCGCCAGCGTCAGCACCAGCGCCACCGCCGGGCCGACTGCCTGGACATGCACGTCGAGCCCCATGGCCCGCATCTGGAATACCAAGGCAAAGCTCAACGCAGCCTGGAAGCCGAGCAGCAGGATCGACACCATCAGATTGCGGTGGCGCGCCATATAGACCAGCCCCGCCTCCGCCACCGCGCCGGGCGTCGCCGCCACTTCCGCCGCGAGCAGGAAGCACAAGGCACCGGCCCCGACCACGAATTGCGGCCCGACCACGCCCATCACCCCCTCGGCCGGGATTCCGCCCATCAGCAGCAGCGCGGCCTGCAGCGTGATGATCCAGAAGCCGACCTGCTTGACCTGATTGGCGATGGCGATGCGGTTCCCCGCCGCCAGATTGCGCGCGATCACCGGCCCCAGCACCGGGTCGAAGCTGGTCTTGAGCTTTTGCGGGATCGAGGAGACCTGCTGCGCCATGTAATAGATGCCGACGATCGCCGGCGGGAACAACAGGCCGAGGATGAAGCGGTCGATGTTGCGTGAGCCCCATTCCAGCGCATCCGCCCCGGCAAGCGGCATGTTGCGCCGGGCAAGCTGCAGCAGCGGCGTGACGCGTGGCGACCAGCCATGCGGCAGGCCGTAGCTGCGGATGAACGGCACCAGGCTCGCGACCAGTGCCGCCGCCATCGACAGGACATAGGCGATGATCAGGCCATCGCGCGCCGAAACATAATAGAGCACCCAGGCCGCGATGCTGATCGTCCACGGCTCGACGATCGCGCGCGCGGTCACCGCCGCCTTCACATTATGGCGATAGGCCAGCGCGGCGAGGCTGACATCGGACCAGGCGATCGCGAACACGATCACCGCCAGATAGCGGTCCAGCCCCGTCGTCCCGCTATTGGGGAACATCAGGTCGGGGTAGATGAACAGCACCGCGCTCGCCAGCATCGAGACGACGAACGCCACCACCATCCCGTCCCACACGACATGGGCATGCGGCCGGTCGGTCGACGCCAGCGCCTGCGCCAACCCGCGCTTGAGGCCCAGCGTGGCGAGCAACGCCGCCAGCTCGACGACGACAACCGCGAGCGCAAACCGCCCCACCGTCTCCGCGCCATAGAGCCGCCCGGCGATGAACAGGAACGGCAGCCGCGCGAGCAACCGCAGGAAAAAGCCGAAGATATTGGTCCGCCCGCCCTTGGCGAGCGCGTTCAGGTCATCGGACGGTTGTTTCGGCGTCGCGACGGCCATTAATGCGCCGCGCCCCAGCTCGGACCCGTGCCGATCTCCACACCCAGCGGCACGGTCAGCGTGATCGCCGGCTCCGCCGCGGTCTCCATCACGCGGCGGATCACCGCCGATGCCGCGTCGACATCGCCTTCGGGCAGTTCGAACACCAGTTCGTCATGCACCTGCAGCAGCATGCGGACATCGGGCAGCCCCGCCTCGATCAGCGCCGGCCCCATCCGTGCCATCGCGCGCTTGATGATGTCGGCGCTCGTCCCCTGGATCGGCGCGTTGATCGCGGCGCGCTCGCTGCCCGCGCGTTCATTCTGGTTGGGCGCGTTGATCCGGGTGAAGTGCGTTTTCCGCCCGAACAGCGTCGTGGTATAGCCGCGCGCCTTCGCCTCGTTCAGCGTGTCGGCGATGTAGCGGCTGATTCCGGGGAAGCTCTGGAAATAGCGGTCGATCATCCCCTGCGCCTCGTCCGGCGTGACGTCGAGCCGCCCGGCCAGTCCCCAGCGGCTGATGCCATAGAGGATCGCGAAGTTGATCGTCTTGGCCCGCCCGCGCGTGTCGCGGTTGACCTCGCCGAACAGCTCCATCGCGGTGCGGTTGTGAATATCCTCACCCTGTTCGAACGCCTCGCGCAGCGCGGGCACATCGGCAATATGCGCGGCGAGGCGCAGCTCGATCTGCGAATAGTCGGCCGACAGGATGACATTGCCCGGCTCGGCGACGAAGGCATCGCGGATCTGCCGCCCAACCTCGGTACGGATCGGGATATTCTGCAGGTTCGGGTCGGTCGATGACAGCCGCCCTGTCTGTGCGCCGGTCAGCGAGTAGCTGGTATGCACGCGGCCGGTCGCCGGGTTGATCTGCGCCTGCAGCGCGTCGGTATAGGTGGATTTGAGCTTCGACAGCTGGCGCCAGTCGAGCACCTTGAGCACCATTTCCCGCCCCGGCGAATCCTTGTCCGCCGCGATCCGCTCCAGCTCGTTGACATCGGTCGAATAGACGCCCGACTTGCCCTTGCGCCCGCCCTTGATCCCCATCTTGTCGAACAGCACGTCGCCCAATTGCTTGGGGCTGCCGATGGTGAACTTGAACCCGGCGATGGCGTGGATTTCCTCCTCCAGTCGAGCGATCTGCTTCGAGAAATCGTCCGACAGCCGCGCCAGCACCCCGGCATCGACCTTGATGCCCGCCAGCTCCATATCGGCGATCACGCGCACCAGCGGCCGGTCCACCATCTCGTACACCCGCGTCGCGCCCTCATAGGCCAGCCGCGGCTTCAACCGCCGCCACAGCCGCAGCGTCACATCGGCATCCTCGGCGGCATAGCGGGTCGCGGCTTTCAGATCGACTTCGGCGAACCCGATCTGCTTCTTTCCAGTGCCCGTAACGTCCTTGTACGCGATGCAGCTATGCGCGAGGTGCGTCGCCGCCAGCTCATCCATGCCATGCCCGTGCAGCCCGGCATCGAGGTCGAAGCTCATCACGATCGTGTCGTCGAACGGCGCGACCTGAATCCCCAGCCGCGCCAGAATGATCAGATCATATTTGAGGTTATGCCCGATCTTGAGCACCGCCGGGTCCTCCAGCAGCGGCTTGAGCTTCGCCAGCACGGTCGCGCGGTCGAGCTGCACCGGCTTCTCCGCGAACATGTCGGTCCCGCCATGGCCAACCGGAATGTAACAGGCGAGATTGGGGTGCAGCGCCAGGCTCACCCCGACCAGCTCGGCGCGCGTCGCATCGGTCCCGGTCGTCTCGGTATCCACCGCGACCCAGCCCTGATGCCGCGCGACGGTGATCCAGCGGTCGAGCGCCGCCTCATCCACCACCGTCTCATAGCCATCGTGATCGCACGGCGGATCGGGCTCCAGCCCGGGCACCTCATGCGTCTCGACCGGCGCATCGGCGACCGAACTCGCCTCGCTGCCCAGCCGCGCGAGCAAGGTCTTGAACCCGTGATGCTCCAGAAACGCGCGCAGCGGCGCATCGGGAATCCCGTCGAGCACGAAGGCATCGAGCGGTTCGGGCAGCGGCACATCCTCCGCCAGCGCGACCAGCTTGCGCGACAGCCGCGCCATATCGGCATGTTCGATCAGATTGTCGCGCAGCTTGCCCGGCTTCATCGTCGGCGCGGCGGCCAGCACCGCCTCGACATCGCCATGCTCCAGGATCAGCTTGGCCGCGGTCTTCGGCCCGACCCCCGGCACGCCCGGCACATTGTCGACGCTGTCGCCCATCAGCGCCAGCACTTCGCCCAGTTTGTCCGGCCCGACCCCGAACTTCTCGACCACCGCCTCCGGCCCCATGCGCCGGTCCTTCATCGTGTCGAGCATGTCGATGCCCGGCTCGGTCAGCAGCTGCATCAGGTCCTTGTCGGAACTGACGATCGTCACCTGCCACCCCTGCGCCAGCGCCGCCTTGGAATAGCTCGCGATCAGATCGTCCGCCTCCCAGCCCAGCTCCTCGATGCACGGCAGGCTGAACGCGCGCGTGGCATCACGGATCATCGGAAATTGCGGGCGCAGATCCTCAGGCGCGGGCGGGCGATGCGCCTTGTACTGGTCGTAGAGTTCGTTGCGGAACGTCTGCTCGCTCTTGTCGAGGATCACCGCCAGATGCGTCGGCCCCTCGGCCTTGTGCAGCTCGCTCGCCAGCTTCCACAGCATCGACACATAGCCATAGACTGCCCCCGCCGGCTCACCATGCTTGTTGGTCAGCTTGGGCAGCACATGATAGGCGCGAAAGATAAAGCTCGAGCCGTCGACGAGATAGAGATGGGGCATGGCGCGGGGATAGCCCATGCCGCCGGACGGACAAACTCTTTTAGCTCGATCTCAGCGGTGGTTGGCGACGACCGAAGCGACCACCGCCTGCATCAGCTGCTGCCGCTCGCGCACCGGGCGCGGCGTATCGCCGATCATCACCGCAACCGAATAGGCCTTGCCATCCGGCGCGGTCAGGATGCCGATATCGTTGAAGCCCGCCGTGCGGCCGCCCAAGTCCTGCCCGGTCCCGGTCTTGTGCGCCAGCGTCCAGCCCACAGGCACCGCAGCGCGCAGCCGCGCCTTGCCCGTGCGCGTCCCCGACATCACCGTCGTCAGGAAATTGGTCGAGGACGCCGAGAGCAGCTCACCGGCCTTCAACCGCGCCAGTGCCAGCGCGATGGCCGACGGCGCCGCGCCATCGACCGGATCGGCAACATAAGAATCGAACGCCGCACGCCGCACCGTCGGCGGCAACGCCGCACGCGCGCGCTGGAACTCGCCCGCCATCGAATAACGCTGGTCCCAGCGCAGCCCGGCCGTACCCGCCTGCAACAACCGCTCACCCGGCCCGAAACGGATTTCGCCAAGGCCACGATCGGCGATGAAGGCGCGCACCGCCTGCGGCCCGCCGACCAGGGTCAGCAAACGGTCATTCGCGGTATTGTCGCTCTGCTGCATCGCGCGCAGCAGCAATTCGCGCACGGTGGTGCGATACACGCCGTCGCGCACAACCAGCGATGCGATCGGCTGATGAAAAAGCGTCAGATGCTCGCGCGTCAGCTCGACCGGATCGTCCAGCGTCAGCCGTCCCTTGTCGCGCGCGTCGAGCACGGTCATCGCGACCCACAATTTGCTCACGCTCTGCTGCGGCATGCGGCGGTCGCCATTGGCATCGACCTGCCAGCCCCATTCGAGGCTGCGGACCGAGATGCCGACCACCCCGCCGAAATCGCGCGCGAGTGCGTCGATCGTGGTCGTCAAAGCAGCGGGAGCAGGAAAGACGGGAAGCGGCTTGGGCGCCGCCGGGATCGGCATGGATACGCGATAGCTGGCCGGGGTCAGATCCTGCGGCAGGTCGTCGCGATGCACGCCAGCGCCGATCAGTGCCAGGGGCGCGAGGCCCGCCAATGTCATTGCCCGCTGAAGAATCGTAAACTCCTGCATCCCCAACACGATGGTCCGCCCCTTGCCCAAAGCGATCATGCTGCGTCGCGGCACCCTGGCCAAGGGCAAATGGTACCGTCTGCGACGAATGCGCGGATTATGGCGGCAAAGCGTGAAGAAAATGCAAGTTTCATCTCAGCAAAACACCGATCAGGTCGGCGGTGACAAGTTCGCGGCGCGCGCGCATAACCCCCGCTCCTTTTCGGGAACCCGACAGCATGCGCGATCCGACACCCACGCTCTCCATCAATCCCGCGCTCGACCGCACCGAACTGGCGCGCCGCTTTGCTGCCGACGGTCGGGTGCAGGTGCGCGACTTTCTGCTTCCTGATTCGGCCGATGCCATCGCCCGGCTGCTCAGGGAGCAGACCCCGTGGGGCCTGTCGTGGCAGGCCGGGGAAATGGGCCCGCACAAGCTTCCGGCGGCGCAGGTTGCCGGCTTGCAGCCCGAGAACACCCAGGCGCTGCTGAACCAGATCAATACAGTGATGGCCGGGCCGGACTTCGCCTTCCTCTATGCCCAATATCTGATGCACGATTATGCGATGCTGGGCGTTTCCCAGAGCCCCGCGCACGACCGGCTGGTTCAGGATCTGAACGATCCCGGCTTTCTCGATTTCGGTCGTGAGGTGACAGGGATCGACGCGATCGCCTGGGCGGATTCCCAGGCGACGCTCTATTCGCGTGGCCAGTTCCTCGCACTGCATCAGGATGTCGCCGACGGGGAAAAGCGGCTGGTCGCCTTCGTTCTCAACCTGTGCCCGATCGACTGGCGTCCCGACTGGGGCGGCTACCTCAATTTCTTCGACGCGGACGGGGACATCGTCGCCGGCTATCGGCCGCGCTTCAACACGCTGAACATGTTCCGCGTGCCGGCGCACCACAATGTTTCCTACGTGCCGGGCTTCGCGCCAGCCACCGGACGGTTCGCGATTACCGGCTGGTTCCGCGCCGCCGATTGAGCCGACCTCACGGGGTCAGCACCGTGTCGGTCGCGGTGGGAAGCGCGTCGGGATAGTCCAGCGTGTAATGCAGCCCCCGGCTCTCCCGCCGGTGCAGCGCCGACCGCACGATCAGCTCGGCCGACTGGAGCAGGTTGCGCAGCTCGATCAGGTCCGGCGTCACCCGGAAATGGCCGTAATAATCGGCGACTTCCTCGTTCAGCATCTTGATGCGGTGCGCCGCGCGTTCCAGCCGCTTGGTGGTGCGTACGATGCCGACATAGTTCCACATGAACCGGCGGATCTCGGTCCAGTTCTGCTTGATCACCACCTCTTCGTCCGAATCGGTGACGCGGCTTTCGTCCCAGGGCCGGATCGGCGGTGGCGGGGGCAGATCGCCCCAGTTCGCCGCGATATGCCGCGCCGCCGCCTCGCCGAACACGAAACATTCGAGCAGCGAGTTGCTCGCCAACCGATTCGCGCCGTGCAGCCCGCTCTCGCTGCACTCCCCCGCAGCATAGAGGCCGGGCAAATCGGTGCGCCCGTCCAGATCGACGACGATCCCGCCGCACGTATAGTGCTGCGCTGGCACCACCGGGATCGGCCCCGTGGTCATGTCGATGCCAAGGCCGATCAGCTTGTCATGGATGTTGGGGAAATGCCCCTTCACGAACTCGGTCGGCATATGGCTGATGTCGAGATGAACGTAATCGAGGCCGTCGCGCTTGATCTCGGCGTCGATTGCCCGCGCCACCACGTC
>VYKS01000062.1_pt1 | contig 73812 bp, 75 predicted proteins | sample 5114511 | NCBI WGS metagenome assembly VYKS01 (sample SAMN12291795, study PRJNA351875) | freshwater metagenome | isolation source: freshwater lake | place: USA: Michigan, Gull Lake | collected 2011-07-05 | reverse complement strand
CGGGGCGCTGCTGCTGTTCGCGCTGCGGGCGGGGACGGTTCGGGCTGGGCAGGGGTTCGATCCGCTGAGCCGCGAGGGCGGGTTGGTGCTCAACAATTTGCTGCTGACCGTGATACTCGGCATCGTGCTGATCGGGACGCTGTATCCGATCGCGGCGCAGGCGATGGGCGAGCAATTGTCGGTCGGGCCGCCCTTCTTCAACAAGACCAGCGGACCGATCGCGCTGATCCTGGTCGCTGCGATGGCGGCGGGGCCGCTGCTCAAATGGCGGCGCGACGATGCCAATGCGGTGCTGGGCAAGCTGACCATGCCGATCGCCGCGACGATGCTGGCGATGGCGGCGGTGTTCGTGCTGGCGCCGGAGACGGGCTGGATGGAGTTGGTCGCGCTCGGACTCGCCGCGGGGCTGGCGATCGCAAGCTTCGCGCCGCTGTGGAAACGCAACCTGTTGCGCACGCCGCTGTTCACCTGGGGCATGGTGGTCGCGCATTTCGGCGTGGCGGTAAGCCTCGCCGGGATGGCGGCGGATAGTGCGTTCACCAGGGAGCGACTGGTCGCGGCGACCTATGGCCAGCCCTATGAGGTCGGGCCGTGGCGCGTGGTGCTGGACGGGGTCGGCCCGGCGATCGGGGACAATTGGTCGGCGGTCGAGGGGCGGGTGACCGCGCGGCGCGATGATGCCCCGGCGATCCTGTTGCGCCCGCAGCGCCGCTTCTATGCCTCTCCCCCGACCGACACCGCCGAGGCGGCGATCAAGACCCGCTGGAACGGGCAGCTTTATGCCGTGCTGGGCGAACAGGATGCGCAGGGCCGCTGGCAGCTGCGGCTGTGGTGGAAGCCGTTTGTGACGTTGATCTGGTTCGGCGGCGGGCTGATCGCACTGGGTGGCGCGCTGTCGCTGTTCGGTCGTCTGTTCCGCGAACGGCGCAACGCGCGACGGCGGGAGGAGGCGGAATGAGCCGCTGGAAGCTGTGGCTGCCGCTGGCCGGTTTTGCGGCGCTGATCGCGGTCGCGGTGTACGGATTGCGCGGCGGCGGCGAGGCGGTGGTCAAATCGGCGCTGGTCGGCAAACCACTGCCTGAATTCGCGCTACCCGCGATGGTGCAGGGCAAGCCGGGGCTGAGCCGAGCGGACCTTTCTACCGGCAAGCCGCGCCTGCTCAATGTGTTTGCCAGCTGGTGCGTGCCATGCATCGCCGAAGCGCCGCAGCTGATGCAGCTCAAGGCCGCCGGGGTGCAGATCGACGCGGTCGCGATTGCCGATACGCCAGAGGCGGTGACGGCGTTTCTGGCCCGCCATGGGGACCCCTATGCGCGGATCGGCGACGATCGCCAGCGCGTGGTGCAGATCGGGATCGGATCGTCGGGCGTGCCCGAAACCTTCGTCATCGACGGTCAGGGCCGAATCGCGATGCAGCATATCGGCGACATCCGCGAGGATGACGTGCCCAAGCTGCTCGCGGCGCTGGAGGCAGCGCGATGAGCCTGCTGCTCGCCATGGCGCTGGCTGCTTCGACGGCACCGGTGGATCTTGGCTACAACCAGCTGCCCGACGCGCGGCAGGAGGCGGCGGCGACCGAACTCATGTTCGAGCTGCGTTGCCTGGTCTGTCAGGGCCAGTCGATCGCCGACAGCGATGTGTCGATGGCGGCGGACATGCGCCGCATCGTGCGCCAGAAGATCGCGGCGGGGGAACAGCCCGACGCGGTCCGCGACTGGCTGATCGAACGCTATGGCAGCTATGTGAGCTATGACCCGCCGCTCACGCTGGCGACCGCGCCGCTGTGGCTCGCACCGCTGGCGTTGCTGGCACTCGGGCTGTGGATCGCTCGCGGCAGTTTTCGCAGGAGGCGTGGCTGATGGGATGGGTGATGCTGGCGCTGGTGGGCGCGGTGGCGTTCGGCCTGCTCGCGCTGTTCGGTGCACCGCGCAATCTGTGGAGCTTTGGCGCGGCGGCGCTGATGCTGGGCGCGACGGGCTATGCGCTGCAGGCGCGTCCCGGCCTGGCGGGCGCCCCGGTTGCCAGCAAGAGCATCGCGGTCGATGACGAGGGTGTGACGCGGATGCGCGAGCTGCGCGGGGCGCTGTTCGGGCGATTCACCTCGCTCGACACGGCATTCTTTCCCGCTGATGCGCTGATCCGATCGGGCAATCCAGACAGTGCCGCCCGGATGATGCTGGGTGCGGTGCGTCAGCAGCCCCAGAATGCGGCGCTGTGGACATGGCTTGGCATGACGCTGGTCGAGGCCGATCAGGGCACGATGTCGCCGTCCGCGTCGCTGGCGTTCCGGCGCGCCACCGCGCTCGCCCCCAAGCATCCCGGTCCGTTCTTCTTCTTCGGCATGGCCCAGGCGCGCGCCGGGCAGACACAGGCGGCAATCCCGCTGCTGCGGCGCGCCTACATGTTATCGCCGGAAGGTGCCGAGTATCGCGCGGACATCGCCCGCGCGCTGATCCAGATCGAGATGCTGGCGGCGATGAGTGCGCGCGCGCAGCAGGCGCCCGCCGCGCGATAACTCAGCGCGCCGCTGCCTTTTGCGCCAGCTGGGCGTCGACCAGCTGGATTGCCTTTTGCACGGCGGCTTCGATCGACAGGAAGCTGGTGTCGAGCACGGCCGCATCAGGGGCCGCGATCAACGGCGCCTCGGCCCGCTTGCTGTCGCGTTCGTCGCGCGCGCGGATATCGGCGAGCACGCGGTCGAGGCTTACCGACGAGCCGCCCTTGCGCAGTTCGGCATGGCGGCGGCGGGCGCGGATCATCGGGGTCGCCTTGACGAACAGCTTGGCGTCGGCGTCCGGCGCGATCACCGTGCCGATATCGCGCCCGTCGAGGATCGCGCCAGCCGGCTGGGCGGCGAACCGCTTCTGCCGCTGCAGCAGTGCGGCGCGGACCAGCGGGTGCGCCGAGACGACCGATGCGGCCTGACCCACTTCATCGGTGCGCAGCCATTCGTCGGCGAGCAGCAGGTCGTCGAAACTCGTCGCGGCCACCGCGTCCGCCTCCTGCGCCGGATCGAGCTCGTCGCGCAGCACCGTGGCGGCGACGGCGCGGTAGAGCAGGCCTGTATCGAGATGCGGCAGGGCGTAGTGGCGCGCCAGTGCGCGGGCGATGGTGCCCTTGCCCGATGCAGCAGGTCCGTCGACGGCAATGATCATGGCTGGTGGTCGGTCAGTCGGTCGAGAGTGGGGAAAAAGCCCGGATAGCTGGTCGCGACCGGGCTGGCGTCATCGATCGTCACCGCGTCACGCGCGCCAAGTCCAGCCACCGCCATGCTCATCGCGATACGATGATCGAGTTTCGAGGCGATCTGTGCGCCGCCGGGCAGCAGGTCACCGCCATTGCCGTGAATCGCCAGGCCGTCCTCGAACTCCTCGAGCTGCACGCCATTGGGCGCGAGCGCCGCGACCATCGCCGCGATTCGGTCCGATTCCTTGACGCGGAGTTCCTCTGCGCCGCGCGCGACGGTGCGGCCGCTGGCAAAGGCGGCGGCGACGAACAGCACGGGATATTCGTCGATCATGCTGGGCGCGAGGTCGGGCGGCACCTCGATCGCTGTCAGCGGCGCGTGGCGGACCTGGAGGTCGGCGACCGGCTCGCCCCCGACGCTGCGCGGGTTCAGTTCGGTGATGTCCGCGCCCATCATGCGAAGTGCAGTGATGATACCGGTGCGGGTGGGGTTGAGGCCGACATTGGCGATGACGATGTCGGAGCCGGGGACGATCGACGCGGCAACCATCCAGAAGGCGGCGGATGACGGGTCGCCGGGAACGGCGATTTGCTGGGGCTGCAGCTCCGCCTCGCCGCGAATCGCGATCACGCGCCCCTGTGGCGTCTCTTCGACCGTCAGCTCAGCACCGAAACCGCGCAGCATCCGCTCGCTATGGTCGCGGGTCGGGACGGGTTCGATCACGCGGGTGATGCCCGGCGTGTTGAGGCCAGCAAGCAAAACCGCCGACTTGACCTGAGCCGAGGCGACGGGGAGCGTATAGTCGATCGCCACGGCGGGGCAGAGGCCGCGCATGGTGAGCGGCAGGCGCCCGCCGGGGCTGGCGGTGAACTCCGCGCCCATTGCCGACAGCGGATCAATCACGCGGCCCATCGGGCGTTTCGACAGCGACGCGTCACCGGTGAAGGTCGCGGTGATCGGGTGGCTGGCGACCAGCCCCATCAGCAGGCGTGTCGAGGTGCCGGAATTGCCCATCTCCAGCGCGGTCTGCGGCTGGAGCAGCCCGCCAACGCCGACTCCGGCGACGTGCCAGATGCCATCCGCATCACGCTCGATCGTCGCGCCCATCGCGCGCATCGCGGCGGCGGTGGCGAGGACGTCCTCTCCCTCCAGCAACCCTTCGATCCGGCTTTCACCGACCGCCAATCCCGCAAACATCAGCGAGCGGTGGCTGATCGACTTGTCGCCCGGAACGGTGACGGTGCCGCGCAACGGGCCGCGGGCGGAGATGGCGAGGGGGAGGGGAGAATGTGCGCTCATTGGCCGCGGCTTTGACAGGGGGCTTGCGCTATGGCAAGGCGCGCGCCACTTCACCGGGAACAAGTTTCCCGTCATCCCTGTAAATTCGAACGAAAAGGCATAGAGCGGCACATGGTGAAGCCGGAATGGGGCACGAAGCGGACCTGCCCGAAATGCGCAACGCGCTTTTATGATCTGACCAAGGATGAGCCGGTCACCTGCATCAGCTGCGGCTATGCGTGGGAGCCCGAGCCGATCCTGAAGTCGAAGCAGCCGCTGCCGTTCGAGCAGGTCAAGGCCGACGCCGAGAAGATCAAGAAGGACGATACGGATCTGGGTGACGAGGATCTGGACATCGACGAGGACGCCGAAGGCTCGCCCGACGATGACGTCGATCTGGGCGGCGACGACGATCTGGGTGTCGATACCGGCGATACCGACGAAGAAACCTGAAACCCGGGAAAAAAAGCGGTTGCACACCGCGCGATGGCTGCTAAAGGCCATCGCCTTCCCGGAACGGATGGGGCCGTAGCTCAGCTGGGAGAGCGCTGCAATGGCATTGCAGAGGTCAGGGGTTCGATCCCCCTCGGCTCCACCATCCCTTCGAAGAAACAGGCCGGAGCGCATTGCGCTGCCGGCCTTTTCTTTGTCCGTTGAAGGTTGGCGCGGTCCTTCGCGCGTCCCGCATCGGCACAGGCGTTAACGATCCTTTAGGGATAGCCGAAAGTGTAAACGGCGCGTTAACTTCCGGCCATGCGACGCGAACTCATCCTGACCGGCGCCAGCCGAAGCCACCCCTTCCGGGCCAATCTTCCGCACGTGCGCGCGCAGGTGCGCCGCAGGGAGGATGACGGCGACCTCAAGCTCTTCGCCATGAGCTTCACGGCGTTTTTCGTCTGTATCTACACGTTCATTTTCTGAACGGAATTTGTTGAACGCTCCGCACCGCGTCAATCGCAGGCGCGGTGCAGCCTCTGGGCGATCCAGGCCGAAATGATCGCCATTCCGGCGACGAATAGCAGCTGATCCGCTGGCCCCACGCCCAGCGCGGTGATCGCGATGACGAGCAGCGCGCCCAGGACCATGCCGAACGCGTTGACGATGTTGTTCGCCGCAACGGTGCGCGCGGTCTGGTCCTTCGTCACGGTGGTCGTGAGGAAGGCGTAGAGCGGCACCACGAACATGCCGCCGGCAATCGCGATCGCCATCAGGGTGACCAGCACCAGCCAGGCCTGTGGCATCACCATGAAGCCCGCCATGTCATAAAACTGGCCCGGTGCGGCGGGGATCCAGAAGCGCGATTCGAACGAGAAGCCGACGATGAACACCGCCATCGCGATGACCGATGCGGGCGAATATTTGGCCGAAATCTCGCCCTTCAGCATCGCGTTGATGATCACGGACCCAATCGCGACGCCGACCGAGAAGATCGCGATCATCAGGCTTGCGACTTCCTTGGTGGAGGTCAGCACATTCTTGGCGAGCGGCGTGAAGATCACGATCAGCACCGCGCCCATCGTCCAGAAGAAGCTGATCGCGCAGATCGACCAGAACAGGCGCGGGATGTGCATTGTGTTGCCGATCAGCCGCCAGGACGCGGTGAAGGGGTTGAAATTGAGCTTGAGCTTGGCGCCCTGACGCGGTGCGGCGGGAACCATGCGACCGGTGAACCAGCCGATCACCGCGACGATCAGCGTGAGCCAGCCCGCCGTCTCGATCGAGACCCAGCCTGCCACCACGGTGCCGAGCAGGATCGAGAGATAGGTCGCGGCCTCGACCATGCCGGTGCCGCCGAGGACCTCGTCCTCCTTCAGATGCTGCGGCAGAATCGCATATTTGATCGGGCCGAAGAAGGTGGAGTGGGTGCCCAGCATCAGCACCGCACCCAGCATCATGCCGACCCCGATCATCGGATAGCCGAAATGGGCGACGATGATGCCGCATCCGCCAAAGAGCATGATCCCGATTTCGGCGGTCTTCACCCACCGGATGATCTGCGCCTTGTCATAGGTATCGGCGAGCTGGCCGGACAATGCCGAGAGCAGCACGAACGGCAACAGCGCGGCCCCGGTGGCGAGTGCGTTGAAGACGAACTCCGTCTCCGGGTTGTTCAGCACTTGATAGGTGGCGAACAGGACCATCGCGGTCTTGAACAGATTGTCGTTGAACGCCCCCAGAAACTGCGTGACGAAAAGGGGGAGAAACCGGCGCTCTTTGAGCAGTCCGAGCGCGTTGTTCATATGCGTGGCGGGCCTTCGTCCGTCAAAACTGGCGCACGCATAGCCGGGCGGCACGGGGTGCGGCAACCGGATATCGTTTTACCGACAGGGGATGATCGCGGCGACATGCAGTGCTAGAGGCGGATGATGCTGACGCTGCCTAACGTCCTGACGCTGTCGCGAATCGTCACCGTGCCGCTGCTGGTGTTCTTCCTGTGGTGGCCGCGTTGGGAGGGGGGATATGCCCTCGGCTTCGCGACCTACTGCCTGATGGGCATCACCGATTATTTCGACGGCTATCTCGCCCGGTCACGCGGGACGGTGTCGAAGCTGGGCGTGTTCCTCGATCCGATCGCGGACAAGATCATGGTCGCCGCAGTGATCCTGATCCTGTGCGCCAAGGAGCTGATTCCCGGCGTCCACATGATCGCGGCGCTGGTGATCCTGTTGCGCGAGATTGCGGTGTCGGGGCTGCGCGAGTTTCTGGGCGGGATCCAGGTGTCGGTGCCGGTGTCGGCGCTGGCCAAGTGGAAGACGGCGCTGCAGCTGACGTCGCTGGGCGGGCTCATCCTTGCCGGGGCGCTGCCGGGGTGGGAATGGGTGCATGACACCAGCCTGGCGATGCTGTGGGCGGCGGCGGCGCTGACGCTGATCACCGGATGGGACTATCTGCGCGTCGGCCTGCGGCACATGGACAGCTGATGCGGTTGCTGTACTTCGCCTGGGTGCGCGAGACGATCGGGCTTGGCGAGGAAGAGGTGCGGCCGCCCGAGGCGGTGCGAACCGTTGCCGACCTGATCGACTGGCTGCGCGGGTGTAGCGACGCGCATGCGCAGGCCTTTGCCGACATGACACGGCTGCGCGCTGCGGTGGATCAGCGATTCGTGACGCTCGACAGCGAATTGGCCGCCGCACGCGAGGTCGCGATCTTTCCCCCGGTGACCGGCGGATGATCCGCGTTTCGGTCGATACCGCGCCGATCGATGTCGGAATCGAACTGGCCGGGATCGAGGAAACCGGCGCGGGCGGCATTGCGAGCTTTATCGGGGTCGTACGGGGCGACGATGGCGTCACCTGCCTTGAGCTCGAACATTACCCCGGGATGACAGAAGCGGTGCTGTGCGATCTGGCGGAGCAGGCGATGGCCCGCTGGGGCCTTGTTTCGGCGGTGATCGTGCATCGCGTGGGGGCGATGGAGCCGGGCGAGCGGATCGTGCTGGTCGCCACCGCAGCTGCGCATCGCGGCGCCGCACTGGAGGCGTGCGCGTTCCTGATCGACCGACTGAAGACCGACGCGCCATTCTGGAAGCGCGAGCATCGCGGGGCCGCGGTCAGCTGGGTCGATGCGCGGGAGAGCGACACCAACGCGGCAGCGCGCTGGGCCGTTTAGGCGCTACCGCTCCCTGACTGAGCCAGCACCTCTGCCAGCAGCCTGAAGTCCCGCTCCCGTGGGCTCGCCTTGCGCCAGACCAACGCGATGCGGCGCGAAGGGTTTTCAGCCTGGAGCGGGCGTGCCGTGATGTGGGTGTGATCGAGGATGCCGGCGTCGATCGCCATTTCGGGCAGCATGGTCACGCCCAGGCCATTGTCGACCATCTGGACCATCGTGTGCAGCGACGTGCCGAGCATCGTTGCCTCCGCGCGCAGTTCCGGGCGGTTGCACGCTGCAAGCGCGTGATCCTTGAGGCAATGCCCGTCCTCCAGCAGCAGCAGGCGGGTCTCGTCGATCTCGCTGGCGGTCACGCTGGCGTGATCGGGCTCATACTCGCCCTCCGGAAAAGCGACGAACAGCCGGTCGTCGAACAGCGGCGCGGTTTCGACATCGCCACAGGCATAGGGCAGGGCGAGGAGGACGCAATCGGTGCGACCGGTGTGCAGGCTTTCGCACGCAGCGCCGCTGGGTTCCTCGCGCAGGAACAGCTTGAGGTCGGGATAGTCGCGACGCAGGCGGGGCAGGATGCGGGGCAGCAGAAAGGGGGCGATGGTCGGGATCACGCTCATCCGCATTTCGCCCGAGAGGGGCCGGCCGGCGGCGCGGGCCAGATCGGCCAGCTCATCCGCCTCGCGCAGCACGCGACGGGCCTTGTCGACAATGCGCTCGCCCAATGGCGTGAAGCGGACGACGCGGCGGGTACGTTCGACCAGCACGACGCCGATCAGTGTTTCGAGTTCGCGCAGGCCCGCCGACAGGGTCGACTGGGTGACGAAGCACGCCTCCGCCGCCCGGCCGAAATGGCCGTGATCCTTCAGAGCAACCAGATACTGCAGCTGCTTGAGCGTCGGGAGGTACGTCTGCGCCATGATCGATCCAATCGATTGATGGCGCGGATATAAGTGGCGAGCGCGATAACGCCACCCCCGCATTCTGCGGGGGCGGCATCATCCGGGTCAGGCGGCCGCAGCCTCGATCTCTTCGGCGGGGAGCCGGATGAGATAATCAAAGGCCGACAAGGCCGCGGTCGAGCCTGCACCCATCGCGATCACGATCTGCTTGTACGGGACGGTGGTGGCGTCACCGGCAGCGAAGATACCCGGCTGGCTGGTCTCGCCGCGCGCGTCGATCTCGATCTCGCCGCGCGGGGTCAGCGCGACGCTGTCCTTGAGCCACTCGGTATTCGGGACCAGACCGATCTGCACGAAGATGCCTTCGAGCGCGATGTCGTGCTCGACGCCGGTGTTGCGGTCCTTGTAGGTCAGGCCGGTCACCTTGTCCGCGCCATTAACGCGGGTCGTGAGTGCCGAGGTGATGACCTGGACATTCGGCAGGCTGCCGAGCTTGCGCTGAAGCACCGCGTCGGCGCGCAGCTGGCTGTCATATTCGATCAGCGTGACGTGACCGACGATGCCGGCCAGATCGATCGCCGCCTCGACGCCCGAATTGCCGCCGCCAATCACCGCGACGCGCTTGCCCTTGAACAGCGGGCCGTCGCAGTGCGGGCAATAGGCCACGCCCTTGTTGCGATATTCGTCCTCGCCGGGGACGCCCATCTGGCGCCAGCGGGCGCCGGTCGACAGGATGATCGTCTTGGCCTTCAGGCTCGCGCCATTGGCCAGCACGACCTCATGCAATCCGCCTTCGCGCGCAGCCGGGATCAGCTTTTCGGCGCGCTGCAGGTTCATGATGTCGACGCCGTTTTCCTTGACGTGACCTTCGAGCTGGGCGGCGAGCTTGGGGCCTTCGGTGTAGGGGACCGAGATGAAATTCTCGATGCCCATCGTGTCGAGCACCTGGCCGCCAAAGCGCTCGGCCGCGATGCCGACGCGCAGGCCCTTGCGTGCGGTGTAGATCGCCGAGGCGGCGCCAGCGGGGCCGCCGCCGACGATGAGGACGTCGAACGGCTCCTTGGCGGCGAGCTTCTCGGCCGCCTTGGCCTCCGCGCCGCTGTCGAGCTTGGCGACGATCTGCTCCAGCTCCATCCGGCCCGATCCGAACAGTTCGCCGTTCAGATAGACTGTGGGAACGGCGAGCACCTGGCGCGCATCGACCTCTTCCTTGAACAGCGCGCCGTCGATCGCGACGTGGCTGATCTTGGGGTTGAGCACCGCCATCAGGTTGAGCGCCTGCACCACGTCGGGGCAGTTCTGGCAGCTGAGCGAGAAATAGGTTTCGAAGTGGAGGTCGCCGTCGAGGCCTTTGACCGCTTCGATCACGTCCTGCGCCGCCCTGGACGGGTGGCCGCCGACCTGGAGCAGGGCGAGCACGAGGCTGGTGAACTCATGCCCCATCGGGATGCCGGCGAAGCGCACGCCGATGTCGGTGCCCGCGCGGCGGATCATGAAGCTTGGTGTGCGCTTGTCGTCGTCCTTGCGGATCAGCGTGATCTTGCCCGACAGGCCGGCGATTTCGGTGAGGAGACCTTCGAGCTCGCGCGACTTCGCATCGTCGCCCAGGCTCGCGACGAGTTCGATCGCCTCACGGATATGGACGAGATAGCCTTCCAGCTGCTGCTTGAGGTGCGCGTCGAGCATCGGGGAAACTCCTTGAACTGAAACAGAACGGCCCGGGGCATCGGTGAGGACTGCCCCGGGCCGCGTTCGCACCCGCCGAACTGGGGGAGGGGCGGGTGCGAGAATGCGTCCGGCTTAGATCTTGCCGACGAGGTCGAGCGACGGGGCAAGGGTCGTTTCGCCCTCTTCCCACTTGGCCGGGCAGACTTCGCCCGGGTGCGCGGCGATGTACTGCGCAGCCTTGATCTTGCGGAGCAGTTCGGCGGCGTTGCGGCCGACGCCTTCGCTGGTGATCTCGACCAGCTGGATCACGCCTTCCGGATCGATCACGAAGGTGCCGCGGTCGGCGAGGCCCTGGCCTTCACGCAGCACGTCGAAATTCTTCGACAGATTGTGGTTCTGGTCGCCCAGCATGTAATAGTTGATCTTGCCGATCGCCGGCGAGGTGTCGTGCCATGCCTTGTGGCTGAAATGCGTGTCGGTCGACACCGAGTAGACCTCGACGCCCATCTTCTGCAGGGTCGGGTAGATGTCGGCGAGATCCTCCAGCTCGGTCGGGCAGACGAAGGTGAAGTCGGCCGGGTAGAAGAAGAACACCGCCCACTTGCCGCGCACGTCCGCGTCGGTAACCTCGACGAACTTGCCTTCCTTGAACGCGGTTGCCGTGAACGGCTTCAGCTCGCTTCCGATGAGCGCCATTTTTGTTCTCCTTTGGATGGTGCAGTGCAGCTTGTGCGATGCCGCATATAAGGTGCGACGCAGCACATCCAAATTGGAAGAGTCGCTCTTGTTGATCGATCAAATCACTCAATCGAGTGTGACTAATCGATTATCAGGTGATCGCGCGATAGACGCTATAGCTGCTGGTCAGGGTCAGGACGATGCCGACGAGGATCAGCAGCGTCTTGGTCGGGACGCGCTTGGCAAGGATCGCGCCAAACGGTGCCGCGATCACGCCCCCGATCAACAGGCCCACGACCGCCTCGGTAAATGCCGAGAATCCGAGGTGAAAGATGAAGGTGATGGACACCGACAGGGTCAGGAAGAACTCGACGCTGTTGACCGTCCCGATGGTGTAGCGCGGCTGCGTGCCCTGGATCAGCAGGTTGCTGGTGACCACCGGCCCCCAGCCGCCGCCGCCCGCTGCATCGAGAAACCCGCCGGCGAGGCCAAGTGGCTCGACGATCTTCGGTTCGCGATGATGGCGCGTCGGAAAGCTGATGCCGCGCCACAGCAAATAGACGCCGATCGCGGCCAGATACGCCATCACATAGGGGCGGGTAACCGAGGCATCGAGCGTGCTGAGCAGATAGGCACCGGTCACGCCGCCGATCACGCCGGGGATCAGCAGGCGGAAGAACAGCTTCCACTTCACATTCTTGTGCAGCGCGTGGCTGATGCCGGAGACGCCGGTGGTGAAGCATTCCGCGAGATGGACGCCGGCGGATGCTGTGGCCGGGGGCACGCCGAGGACGCTGACCAGCAACGTGCTGGAGATGACCCCGAACGCCATGCCGAGCGCGCCGTCGACGATCTGCGCGGCAAAGCCGACCGCGATGAACGGGAGCAGGGCCTGGACGTCGAAACCTTCAAACATGCATTCACCCGCTCTCGATCAGAGCCCAACTTTGCCGGGCGGTTTCAATTCCCACAAGATACATCGTGTTTAGACGGCGCAAGGCAAATCCGTGCCACGCTGGAATTGCGGGACGCACTTTCCTAAATAGGGCTACGTACAAAAAGGGGCCTGATCATGTTCGGCGGCGTCGCAGCCTATCTCGATTCCATCCGCGCGCGCGATCCGGCGCCGCGTAGCCGTGCCGAGATCCTGCTTTACCCTGGCGTATGGGCGCTGTTCTGGCACCGTGTGGCCCATCGCCTGTTCCGAGCCCGGCTGTTTTTCCTAGCGCGGGCGGTGAACCATCTTTCGCGCTGGCTAACCGCGATCGACATCCACCCGGGCGCGACGATCGGACGCAATTTCTTTATCGACCATGGTTTTGTGGTGATCGGCGAAACGGCCGAGATCGGCGACAATGTCACCATCTATCAGTGCGTTACTCTGGGTGGGACCAGCCCGGACAATGGCATCGCGGGCAAGCGCCACCCGACACTGTCCGACGGCGTGATCATCGGATCGGGCGCACAGGTGCTCGGTCCGATCACCGTCGGCCCGCGCGCGCGCGTCGGGGCGAATGCGGTGGTGACCAAGGACGTGCCAGAGGGCGCGGTGATGGTCGGCATTCCGGCCAAGCCGACATTGGTCGAGGCCGAGGCGTGGAAGAAGGAGTTCGTCCCCTACGGCACGCCGTGCAGCGAGCTGTACGACCCGGCGACACAGAAGCTGGAAATCATGCGCTGCGAACTGGAGACGATGCGCAAGCGGCTCGACGCGCTGCTCGCCGAGCGCGCGACCGAGGGCCATCCGGAGCAGCGCGACCGAGCGTGAGCGCGACCGTCACCCCATTTCCGTCGCGCGGCGCGCCGACCCAGGTCGGGTTCGATCGGGCCGAGTTGATGCGGATCCTCGATCTCTATGGCCGCATGGTCGCCGCCGGGCATTGGAAGGATTATGCAATCGATCTGGGCCGCGACGCCGCGGTGTTCGCGGCCTTTCGTCGCACCGCCGAGCGCCCGGAATTCCGAGTCGAAAAGCGCCCGGCGCTGCGCAACCGGCAGGGCATGTGGGCGCTGGTCAACGAATCCGGCGCTGTGCTGAAGCGCGGCCACGAACTCGGCCCCGTCCTCGCCCCGGTCGAGCGCCGGTTGATGAAGCTGGTCGAGGACTGAACGGTCAGGCGGTGAAGCGCTTGGTAAAGCCCTTCACATTGCCGAGTTCGGCGGGCTGGGAATCGACTCGGTCGACCTGAGCCATCCCAGGCCCCTCGCGGCAGCGATCGACAAAGGTGTCGAGCGCGACATCTTCGCCATCGGCCAGAATCTCTACCCGCCCGTCCTGCAGATTGCGGACCCAACCGGTCACGCCGAGCTGACGCGCCGTGCGCACCGCCCAGTCGCGATAGCCTACGCGCTGCACGCGTCCCTCGATCAGCAAACGCTGAGCCGCCATGTGATACTCCCCGCATACAAGTGCGCCCACGCTGCGCACCCGCGCCTCATAGGCCGGAGCGGGGCGTTCCGCACAGTCCTTCCCGGCGCAACAACGGGGCGGTTCGGCGCGCCTTGTGCAACTGTTTGACCAGAAACGGTCCGGATTACCGGTAGTTGATCTCTGTTCCGCGGCATTTATGGAGTATTACGGATCGACCGGGCCGCAGTGACTGGAGTTGAGGTCACGCGGATCGGTTGTCGAATTGGCCGACCAGTCTGGGGAGGTCTGAGTGGAGCATAACAACAGTCGTCTGCTAGAACTACTCGCCGAATGTGCGGCCAAGATGCTGGCCGCATCGGATCCTCGCGCCATGATCGACTATCTGTTCGAGCGCGTGCGGGCAGAGCTGCAGATCGATGTCTATTTTCACTATCTTGTCGACGGTGATGCCGGGCTGCGGCTTGAAGGAAGCGGGGGGCTGACTGCCGAGCAGGTCGAATTGGGCCAGCGGCTGGAATTCGGGCAGGCGGTCTGTGGCGTGGTTGCCCGCGACCGAGTGCCGTGTCTTGCTGAAAACGTGCTTTCCAGCACCGATCCGATGACGGCGTTTATTCGCGCCGTGGGCCTGGACAGCTATGCCTGCACGCCCCTGATCCATGGGGAGACGCTGATCGGGACGCTGGGCTTCGGGCGCCGTGCTGCGGTGCCGTTCTCTGACGCTGAACTGCAGTTTCTCCGCACAATCTGCAGCTATGTCGCGGTCGCGCGCAACCGTCTCGACGTGCAGGCGGAAATGATGGCGACGATCCAGTCGCATGAAATGCTTGCTGCGGAACAGGCGCGCCTGATCGAGCGGCTGTCTACCCAGCCAGTGCGTACCGACCTGACGATGATCGCGCACGAAATCGTCCAGCCCCTGTCGGCAGCGTCCAATTACATCGTGATCGTGCAACGCGCGCTCGAAGGTCTGGGCGGTACCGCCGGCTTGGCCGAGCTCTCGCAGGCGCGTGTCGAAATCGATCGCTGTGCGCAGATCGTGTCACGAATGCGCAGATTGCTGCAGAGTGGCGAGATCAATGCCGAGTTCGCCGACGTCCGGCTGTTGTTCGAGGATGCGCTGCAGATGGTACTGGCCGTGCGCCCCGATGCCGAGCCGATCGTGGCCGTGGAGATCGCGCCCGGGATTGGCGAGATGTTGGGCGATCGTGTTCAGCTGGGTCAGGTCATCGCCAACCTCGTCAGAAATGGCATCCAGGCTGCTCAGTCCAACGCGACGCCCCGGGTCTTGATCTGTGCACGTCCGGCAGGCGACTGGATTGAAATCGCGGTCGAAGACAATGGACCTGGATTTGCTTCAGGGGTGCGCCCGACGCCGGGAGTATCGACCACGGGTGGCAGCGGCATCGGGCTGTCTGTTGTCGAGCGCATCTTGAGCGCGCACGAGTCCGAGCTGCGCCTGAGCAGGTCCAGCATCGGTGGGGCACGCGTCGCATTTCGGCTGTTGCGTCGCGAGACCCTGATCGGCGACGCGGTTGGTGGCGACCTGGCTGCTCTACTCAGGCGGGATTGAAGGCGCCCGTCTCGTCCATCAGATGCAGCAGGCCGTCGCTGATCGCGAAATAGGCGCCGTGGATCGTCAACGTCCCTGCAGCCTCGCGCGTCGGGATGAACGGGAAGGTGCGCAGGTTCGCGATCGAGGTGCGCACGGTCTCCAACTCCATCTCGCGCGATGCCTGCGGGCCGTCGCCGAATTTGGCTTTTACGCGGTCGCGCGCGCCATCGAGCAGGCTCACCCAGGCGTGGACGAAGCCGCCGTCGCCCGGTTCCGAATGCTGGAACATTTCCGTCAGCGCGGCATGCGCACCACCGCACATGCCGTGACCGAGCACGACGATTTCCTCGACTTCCAGCTTGGTGACGGCAAATTCAAGCGCCGCTGATACGCCGTGACGACCGCCGTCATTCTCGAACGGCGGAACCAGATTGGCGACATTGCGCACGACGAAAATCTCGCCGGGCGACGTATCGAAGATTTGGGCGGGTTCGACGCGGCTGTCTGAGCAGGCGATGACCATCACCCGGGGGCTCTGCCCTTCAGACAAGTCAGCCCAGCGGTCGCGCTGCTGGCGCCAGCCGCTTTCCCTGAACCGATGATAGCCTGCGACGAGATTAGTGAACCTGGTTTCCGTCAATCGAACTTCGCGCCTCGCACCACTTCGACCCGGCTGATCACCAGCAACAGCCCATGGCTGTCGAGCAGGTCGGCAAGCGCGTCGGTTAGTCGCTCTGCACGCGTTCTGGAAGTGATTGTCAGAAAAAGAATCTTGGCTTGCGCGCCGCTGAGTTGGTCATCGCGCCACGATCCCGACGCGCCGACCCCACCCAACAAGGGGAGCAGGGTATACCCATTGATGCCGACATCGCCCGCCATCTGTTCGACGCGCCGCAACAGCGGTTGGTCCACCAGAATCTCTACGCGAACCCGTTCGACGGTGTTGGTCATGTGCCCAGCATCCTCGCCACTGCGGCAATCAGAGGAATGCCGATTACCACGTTGAATGGGAAGGTAATGCCGAGCGACATGGCGAGATACAAGCCAGGATCAGCGGCGGGCAGGGCGAGGCGCATGGCCGCCGGGACGGCGATGTAGGATGCGCTCGCCGCGAGCACGCCGAGCGCGGCCGCGGAGCCGATGTCCAGACCTATTGCCGTGCCGACGGCGACGCCCAGCATGCCATTAGCCACCGGGATGAGCAGGGCGAGCATTGCCAGCCGCAGCGTCAGCGCCCGCGCCTCGCGCAGACGCCGCACCGCGATCAGCCCCATGTCGAGCAGGAACAGGCACAGGATGCCGCGAAATCCGCCTTCAAATACCGGCGCCACCGGCGCGAAGCGGTCGGGACCGGCGATCATGCCGATGATGAAGCTGCCGACGAGCAGGACGACGGCGCCGTTGAGCAGGACTTCATGCCACAGCCCGCTCTTTTCATCTGCGCGCGCGCCAGTACCGGCCGCGCGCCGTGCCAGCAGCAGACCGGTGACGATCGCGGGCGTCTCCATCAATGCCAGCGCGGCGACCATGTAGCCGGCCGGCGGCGTACCCGCGATCCGCAGCATCTCCGTCGCTGTCACATAGGTGACGACGCTGACCGAGCCGTAATGGGCGGCAACCGCGCCCGCATTGGTTGAGTCGAGCCGACCGAAACCGCGCAACAGGCCGAAAACCGGGATCGGGATCAGAAAGCTGAGCGCGAGTGCAGCCAATGCTGCCCAGATCAGGCCAGCCTCGAACCCGTGGGCGGCGACGCTGACACCACCCTTCAGCCCGATCGCGGCCATCAGGTAGAGCGACATCGCCTTTGCGATGGGCTCGGGAATGGCGAGATCGGATCGCACCAGCGCGGCGAATGCGCCGAGCAGGAAGAACAGGATCACCGGGCTGAGAAAGGGTTCGACGAAGCTCATCGAGCGGGCGCGTTAACGCTGACGTTACGGCAACGCAAGGAGCAAAGCCCCCGGTTGGAAAATGCCGCGCGGGACGCTATCTGCCCCCCATGAACGATCCCACGCCCGTCGCGCGCCCCGCCGAACCCGCTGCCCGCCAGCGCAAGCCTGACTGGATCCGAGTCAAGGCGCCGACCTCCGCCGGGTTCGCCGCCACGCGCGCGCTGATGCGTTCGAAAAGCCTGACCACGGTGTGCGAGGAAGCCGCCTGCCCGAATATCGGCGAGTGCTGGAGCAAGAAGCACGCGACGGTGATGATCCTGGGCGACACCTGCACCCGCGCCTGCGCCTTTTGCAACGTCAAGACCGGCATGCCGCGCGCGGTCGATCCGATGGAGCCGAACAACGTCGCCGATGCGGCGGTGCAGATGGGGCTCGAGCATATCGTGATCACTTCGGTCGATCGCGACGACCTGCCCGATGGCGGCGCGAAGCAGTTCGTCAAGGTGATCGAGGCGATCCGAAAGGCGTCGCCGACCACGACGATCGAGATCCTGACCCCCGATTTCCGCAACAAGCATGAGGCGGCGGTCGAGATGATCGTGGCGGCGCGGCCGGACGTGTACAACCACAATCTCGAAACCGTTCCGCGCCTTTATCCGACGATCCGCCCGGGCGCGCGCTATTACGCGTCGATCCGCCTGCTCGAGCAGGTCAAGAAGCTGGACCCGTCGATCTTCACCAAGTCGGGGATCATGCTTGGGCTGGGCGAGGAGCGGCTTGAGGTCCATCAGGTGATGGACGACATGCGCAGCGCCGACATCGATTTCCTGACGATGGGCCAGTATCTCCAGCCGACCCCGCGCCATGCCAAGGTGCAGGATTTCGTGACGCCAGCGGCGTTCGATGCCTATGCCGCGATCGCACGGGCCAAGGGGTTCCTGCTCGTCGCATCCTCGCCGCTGACGCGGTCGAGCTATCATGCCGGCGACGACTTCGCGAAGTTGAAGGCGGCGCGCGACGCCAAGCTGGCAAAGGCGGTGGTTACCGCCTGATGCCCCGTCACGCCGAGACTCGCCGACTGCCTTATTCGCCGGAACAGATGTTCGACCTGGTCGCCGATGTCGGCCGCTATGGCGAATTCCTGCCTTGGGTCACTGCGGTGCGGGTTCGATCCAACAGCGAGACCGAGATGGTCGCGGACCTGATGGTCGGGTTCAAGGGGCTGCGCGAGACCTTTACCAGCCGGGTGCAGAAGCAGCGACCGGGGCATATCCGGGTCGAATATCTCGAAGGGCCGCTGAAGCACCTGCATAATGACTGGAAATTCCGGCCGGATGGCGAGGGCGGGGTGCTGGTCGATTTCGAGGTCGACTTCTCGTTCAAGAACCGGGTGTTCGAAATGCTGGCCGGGCAGGTGTTCGATCGCGCGCTGCGGATGATGATCGGCGCGTTCGAACAGCGCGCGGCGGCGCTTTATTCTGGGTCGGCGGGCAGCAGCAGTTCGAGCGCGCACAACGCCGCCTGAAGGCGGACGCCGCCGCGGCCAAGATCGCCGAAATCGCGGGTGTCGGCGACGATGACGTCGGGGTCCGCGGCCTTTTCGGCGCGGGCGAAGACGACATGGCCGACCGGCTTCTTGTCGGTGCCGCCGCCGGGACCGGCGACGCCGGTGATCGCGACCGCCACATCCGCGCCGCTCTGTTCCAGCGCGCCCTGGGCCATGCTCCAGGCGGTGGCGACCGAGACAGCGCCGAAGGTTTCGAGCACGTCGCGGCTGACCTTGAGCTGCTTCGACTTGGCGGCGTTGGAGTAGGTGACGAAGCCGGCAATGAGAATGTCCGACGAGCCCGGTATTTCGGTGATCGCGGCGCAGACCAGGCCGCCGGTGCAGCTTTCGGCGACCGCCACCGTACGACCGGCGGCGCGGTTGGCTTCGACAACGCGGCGCGCGGCATCGACGAGTTCAGCGGGAAGAATCGTGTCCATCATTTGGGCCGCGCCATAGGACATAGCGGGAGCTTTGGCCCGCTTTTTCGACGGTCGGCGTCGAGCTGCGCCATGCCGACGAACACGCCGGCGAGATTCTTGGGCGGCAAGGGGGCGAGGTTGGCGACGATCTTGTCGAGCTTCGGGCAATCCGCGGGTTCGATCATCTGGCCGGCGAGCGGAACGACGATCACCTTGAGCGCCGGGAGGACGAACATCGACCCGGCGATTGCCTGCATGTCCGGGCCGAGCAGCTTGGCGATCCCGCTGCGCGCCGAGGGGAGGGCTGGGGCAACGCCGGATTGCAGCCGGGCGGTGAAGGCCGGGCTGGGGCGGCGGAGGAACGCCGAGGCGGGTAGCGCGGTGCACACCCGGCCCATCTCTGCCACCATGTCGGGCAGCAGCACCTGGAACAGCGCCTCAGCCTCGCCATCGGTGAGGCAGGGGCGCGGCTGGGCCTGAACGCTGGACGCAGCGAGGCCGGTCCAGAGCACCGCGGTGGCAGCAAGGTGGCGGATACCCATCGACTTACTCCGTCAGGGGCCGCCCGGGGCAGCCCGTCGGATTGTTGTAGAGGCGCCGCCCGTGACGGCCCCTGGACCGGAGCATTTTATTCGGTCCGATCCGGAATGCGGACTGTCGCGATCGCTTGTGCCGCGATCCCCTCCCCGCGACCGGTAAAGCCGAGGCGTTCGGTGGTTGTGGCCTTGAGGCTGACCTTGCCGAGCGGAAGCTGAAGAATTTCGGCGATGCGCGCGCGGATCGCGTCGCGGTGCGGTCCGATCTTGGGCGCTTCGCAGATCAGGGTGAGGTCGATGAAGTCGATGATCCCGCCCTCTGCCCGGACCAGCGACGCCGCATGGTCAAGGAACCGGTCGGACGCGGCGCCGCGCCATTGCGGGTCGCTGGGCGGGAAGTGCATGCCGATATCCCCGGCGCAGATCGCGCCGATTAGCGCGTCGGTGATCGCATGGAGCGCGACATCGGCGTCGCTGTGCCCGGCCAGCCCCTTGTCATGCGGGATCAGCACGCCGCCGAGCCAGAGTTCCTCGCCAGCAGCGAGGCGGTGGACGTCATAGCCCATGGCACTGCGGGAGATGAGGCTGGCGCCATGGCGCGCCTCGGCAGCCGCGAAATCGGCGGGGTGGGTGATCTTCTCGAGCATTGCGTCTCCGGGAACGAGGGCGACGTCATGGCCCGCGCGGCGGAGCATCTGGGCGTCGTCGGTGGCTTCTTCACCCTCCGGCCAGGCGCTGTGGGCGGCGAGGATGGCGTCGAAGTGGAACGCTTGCGGCGTCTGGATGCGGCTGAGGCCGGCGCGGGGGACATTGTCGCCCAGAATCTCGATCCCCTTCGCCAGCGTGTCGGCGACGGGCAGGACGGGAATGGCCCCAGGGTCCCTGTCGAGCGCCGCGAGCAGCGCGTCGATCACCGCTGACGGGATGAAGGGGCGGGCGGCGTCGTGGATGAGGACGCGGGTGACACCCTTGCCCTCCAGCGCCTCCAGCCCGGCGCGGACCGAGTCGCGGCGTTCGGCTCCGCCTTCGACGAAGCTGACATTTTCGAGCTGTAGTGCGCGGGCGTATTCGTGCTGTCCTTCGCCGATGACGATGATCGTTTGGGTTATCATCGGGTGCGAGGCGAGCGCTGTAACGCTATGGCAAAGCATCGGTTTTCCCCAGAGCGGGGCGAACTGCTTGGGGATGCTGCCGCCCGCGCGGATGCCTTTTCCGGCGGCGACGATGATGGCGGCAGTCGTCATGATGCGACGGTCACGCAACTGTTAAGCGACACCGGCACGCCGTATTCGACTGGGTTGGAGACATCGTCGCGGCGGTCGTGCGATACCTGCGCGACGATCCCGGCCTGCGAGGCGGCACCTGCGTGACCGTAAGTCGGCATGAATGCGACAGCCTCGTGCGTGTGGGAAATGAGCGGTACGGATTGCATTCAGCCTGCCTAGCGAGACGATGCACTGTAGGAAAGGGACAGCGGCTCATCCTACCCCATGCTCCGCAGATGCAGGGAATAGGACGCGGCGTGGGACCGCGCTTGCATCCCCGCCCTTGCCCCTGTATCGGCCCGTGCCTAAATTTCAGGCACAGATGCGCATGTTGAACCCCATCCAGGTCGGGCCGGTGACGGTCGAGACGCCGGTGATTTTGGCGCCGATGACGGGCGTCACCGATCTGCCGTTCCGGCGGCTGGTGCGGCGTTATGGGTCGGGGCTGAACGTCACCGAGATGATCGCGAGCCAGGCGGCGATCCGCGAGACGCGGCAGTCGGTTCAGAAGGCGGCATGGGATCCGATCGAGGAGCCGGTGTCGATGCAGCTGGTCGGCTGCACCCCCTATGAGATGGCCGAGGCGGCGAAGCTGAACGAGGATCGCGGGGCCGCGATCATTGACATCAACATGGGCTGTCCGGTGCGCAAGGTGACCAATGGCGATGCTGGCTCAGCGCTGATGCGGGTGCCGGATCTGGCGGCGAAGCTGATTGAGGCATGCGTGAAGGCCGTCAGCGTCCCGGTGACGGTGAAGATGCGCATGGGGTGGTGCCATGACAGCCTGAACGCGCCGGAGCTGGCGCGCGTCGCCGAGGAATTGGGCGCGAAGATGGTGACGGTGCATGGCCGCACCCGCAACCAGATGTACAAGGGCTCGGCCGACTGGGCGTTCGTGCGCAAGGTCAAGGACGCGGTGTCGATCCCCGTGATCGTCAATGGCGATATCTGCACCGTTGAGGATGCGCGGACGGCGCTCGCGCAATCGGGCGCGGATGGCGTGATGATCGGGCGCGGGGCTTACGGCAAGCCGTGGGTGCTGCGGCAGGTGATGGACGCGCTGACCGGCAAGGGCGAGCGACCGGACCCGGATATCGACGAACAATATGCCCTGATTGCAGAGCATTACGCGATGATGCTCGACCATTATGGTGAGATGACCGGCGTCAATCTGATGCGCAAGCATATCGGGTGGTACACCAAGGGGCTGCCCGGATCGGCCGAGTTCCGCAACAAAGTGAACCAGGAGCCGAAGGCGGCGACCGTGCTGGGCATGCTCGACGAATTCTACGCGCCGTTCCGCGGCATGCCGGCGCTGGGGTCATGGCCGTCACGCGAAGCGGCCTGAGGCCGCCGCCGCAGCCGGGCGAGCCGGATCTGGGGGAGCTGTTCGGCGGATTGCCGGTGGCGGCGCTGGTGCTCGATCCGCAGGATCGCGTGGTGCGCGCCAATATGGCGTGCGAGCATCTGCTCAACCACAGCGAAAAAGCGATGCTGGGCCAGCGGCTCGACCGAATCGTGACCCCGCCCGAAGGCTATGGCGTGCGGCGCGACGGGCATGGCTTTGCCGCTTATGACGTCGAGATCGAACCGACGCGCAGCCCGCGCACACGGGTCGATTTCATCGAGGCGCCGATTGCCGAGCATCCCGGCTGGCGCATCGTGACGCTGCATCAGGCGCCGGCCTCGCGGCGCCTGTCGGTTGGGGCGGATCGCAGCGCGGGCGCGCGCGCTGCGGTGGGCGCTGCCGCGATGCTGGCGCATGAGATCAAAAATCCGCTGTCGGGCATTCGCGGCGCGGCGCAGTTGCTGAGCGGTGACGATGATGCCGAGAGCCGCGCCGAACTGACCCAGCTGATTACCACCGAAGTCGATCGCATCGCCGCGCTGATCGACCGGATGCAGGATTTCACCGATACGCGTCCGCCCAAGTTGGCGCCGCACAATATCTATCCGCTGCTGGACCATGCGCGCCGCGTCGCGCTGGCCGGCTTTGCGCGGGGTATGGTGATCGAGGAGCGGTTCGACCCGTCGCTGCCGCCGGTGATGATGGACAAGGACGCGTTCCTGCAGATCGCGATGAACCTGCTCAAGAACGCAGCGGAGGCGCTGCGCGATGTGCCCGAGCCGAAGATCATACTGTCCACCCAATACCGCCATGGCGTCGCGATGCGGCCGGGGCCGGACCAGCCGCGCCGCTGGCTTCCGATCGAGTTTTCGGTGACCGACAACGGGCCGGGCGCACCGGCGGACATCGCCAGCCATTTGTTCGAGCCGTTCGTCTCCGGCAAGCCGGAGGGCAAGGGGCTGGGCCTGCCGCTGGTCGAGAAGCTGGTGCGCGACATGGGCGGGGTGGTCGAATATGCGCGGGCTGGCGATCCGGAAATGACGGTGTTCCGGGTAAATTTGCCGAGGGCGGACGGATGACGGCATCGATCCTGATCTGTGACGATGACGCCGCGATCCGGACCGTCGTGACGCAGGCGCTGCGCCGCGCGGGGCATCGCGTGACGGCGGCAGCATCGCTGGGCGAGTTGCGGCGCGAGCTGGCGGCGGCGCGGCCCGACGTGCTGGTGACCGATGTGGTGCTGCCCGACGGCAATGGGCTGGATTTCGTCGCGACCTTTACCGGCGAGACGCCCGATGTGCCGGTGATCGTTCTGTCGGCGCAGAATACGCTGTCGACCGCAGTGCGCGCGACCGAGGCGGGGGCGTTCGACTATCTGCCCAAGCCGTTCGACCTGGACGCGCTGACCGCGACGGTGGCGAGCGCGCTGGCGCGGGGGCGGCGGCTGGTCGACGACCTGCCTGCGGCCGAGGAGCAGGCGGTCGCGCTGATCGGGCGCTCACCGGCGATGCAGGACGTGTACCGCGTGATCGCGCGGGTGGTGTCGAACGAGCTGACCGTGCTGATCACCGGCGAGAGCGGGACCGGCAAGGAACTGGTGGCGCAGGCGATCCATGATCTGGGCCCACGACGGCGCGCGCCGTTCGTGGCGATCAACATGGCGGCGATCCCGCGCGAGCTGATCGAGGCCGAGTTGTTCGGGCACGAAAAGGGCGCGTTCACGGGCGCTGCGGCGCGTGTGGCGGGCAAGTTCGAGCAGGCGTCGGGCGGCACGCTGTTCCTAGACGAGATTGGCGACATGCCGATGGAGGCGCAGACGCGGCTTCTGCGCGTGCTGCAGTCGGGCGAGTTCACGACCGTGGGCGGCGCGCGGGCGATCCGGGCGGATGTGCGCATTGTCGCCGCGACCAACAAGGATCTGATGAACCAGGTGGTGTCGGGGCAGTTCCGCGAAGACCTGTTCTACCGCCTCAACGTCGTGCCGATCGCGCTGCCGGCGTTGCGTGAGCGGCGGCAGGATATCCGGTTGCTCGCGCGCCATTTCCTCGATCGTGCGGTCGAGGACGGACTGCCGCGCAAGCATGTCGGCGATGACGCGATCGCGGTGCTCGAAGCGCATGACTGGCCGGGCAATGTCCGCGAGCTGGAGAACCTCATGCGGCGCATGGCCGCGCTGCACCGTGACGAGTGGATCGACGGCGATGCCGTGCGCGCGATGCTGGGCGAGGGCAGCGGCCTTGCCGCGCCGACGCGCGATGCCGGGATCGAGGCTGCGGTGATCGCGCGGCTGACACGGCTGGCAGCGGAGGAACCGGCGGTGCTGGAGGACGGCACGCTGTACGACCGCATCATCGGCGAGGTCGAACGCCCGTTGATCGAGGCGATGCTGGCGCGGCACGGGCATAACCAGCTGCGCGCGGCACGGGCGCTGGGCATCAACCGCAATACGCTGCGCAAGCGGTTGGACACGCTGGGGATCGACGTCGGCGGGCGTATCGACGAGTCCGCCTAGCGCTGGAATCGGCCCGTTTAGCGACGGATTGAGCGACAACTGTGTTTTCATGGCAACAATGTTGTTGTAGCCATGTCACGATGGATGTTGCCGCCAAGCCACTGATCGATGCGGGTGCGACCCGCTGGCGGCTGAGCATCACCCCCTTTGTCGAGCTGCTGGTACTGGGCATCGCGCTGGCGGTGATGGTCGCCAGCTATTTCGTGGTGAGCGGGAATAGCGGGACGCAGCGATTGCTGACGCCGCCGCTGGTCGCACTGTTGCTGGTTGGCAACCTCATTCCGCTGGTCGCGCTGATCGTCCTGGTCGGGCGGCGCGTGGCGATGCGGCGTGCTGCGCGCTCGCCGCTGGGTGGGCGCGCGCGACTGCACGTGCGGCTGGTCGCGGTGTTTTCGATCCTGGCGAGCGTGCCGACGATCTTCGTGTCGATCGTGGCCTCGCTGCTGTTCCAATATGGCGTCGAGTTCTGGTTTTCGGACCGGGCGCGCGGGATGCTGGAGAATGCATCGGCGGTTGCCGCTGCTGGACTGAACGATCTGCAAGAGCGAGTCGGTGCGAACACCGAAGCAATGTCCACCGACCTCGCCGGCGCGCTGGTCGACGGGGTTCCGATCGATAGCCAGACCTTTTTCAACTATCTTCTCGTGCAAACCACCCAGCGCGAGCTGTCGGAGGCGGCGATTGTCCGACAGACCGCAACTGGTGAGATCATCGTTTTAGCCATCCTCAACCCGTATGACCGCCTGATCGAAGAGCAGATCAGTTCTGGCGCAATTAGCCAGTTGAAGAGTGGCGCGAAGCGGGTCGTCGTCGAAGATGCAGGCGGGCGTATCCGGGCGATCACGCGGTTCGCCACAGCACCGGACACGTATCTTTATGCCGCGCGCGTAGTCGATCAGAGGTTGCTGGATCGCAAGACGCGCGCCGACTCGGTGGTGGTCGACTATAAAACGCTCACCGACCGCTCGCGTACGCTGCAACTTCAGTTCAACGTCGCGCTGCTCGTGCTGTCGCTGCTGATCGTGAGCCTTGCCGTGTGGGCCGCACTGGAGATTGCCGACCGCCTTGTTCGCCCGGTGGGCGATCTAGTGAAGGCGGCACGCGACGTCGCCGAGGGTGACCTAGGCACCCGCGTGCCGACGCCGCGCGCGGACGACGAGATCGGAACGCTTGCCACGGCGTTCAACCGAATGACCGACCGGTTGCAGGAACAGACCAATGCGCTGGTCGACGCCAATGCCGAGTCCGAAAGCCGGCGTGCACTGATCGAGGCGGTGATGTCGGGGGTGACGGCGGGCGTGCTGTCGATCGACGCAGAGCGGCGCATCCGCCTGATCAACAGTTCGGCCATGGCGTTACTGCAGCCGGGCGATGCGCCGGTGGGCAAGCTGCTGGCCGAAGTCGCGCCGGAGCTGGATGCGGTGCTGGGCGGGGAGACCCGCGAGGATATCGTGCAGCTGACCAGCGGGGGCGAGGCGCGGACGCTGGCGGTCAAGATCACCCGCGACGAAGCGGGGCAGGTGCTGACGTTCGACGACATCACCCAGCAATTGCTCGATCAGCGGCGCGCGGCGTGGTCCGACGTGGCGCGACGGATCGCGCATGAGATCAAGAACCCGCTGACCCCGATCCAGCTCGCCGCCGAACGGCTCCAGCGCCGCTATGGCCGGACGATCGAGAGCGACGATGGCACCTTTGCCAAGCTGACCGACACGATCGTGCGGCAGGTCGGCGATCTGCGGCGGATGGTCGACGAATTCTCGTCCTTTGCGCGGATGCCCAAGCCGATCTTCCGCGAGGAATCGATCATCGACGTGGCGCGCCAGACTTTGTTCTTGCACGAGGTGGCGAAGCCCGAAATCCGCTTCACCTTCGACGCGCCCGATGGCTTGCCGCCTTTGGTGTGCGACCGCCGCCAGCTGGGGCAGGCGCTGACCAACCTGGTCAAGAACGCGGTCGAGGCGATCGAGGCACGGACCGATGCCGATGCGCCGGGCGCGATCAGCATGGCTGTGCGCGAGGCCGCCGATGCGCAGCTGATCATCGAGATTGCCGACAATGGCATCGGCCTGCCAGCCGAGCGCGAGCGGATCGTCGAGCCGTACATGACGACGCGCGCGCGCGGCACGGGCCTGGGCCTCGCGATCGTCAAGAAGATCGTCGAGGAGCATTTCGGCACGATGGCCTTTGCCGATCGGGATGGCGGCGGGACGGTGGTGACGCTGTGTTTCGACACGGCGACGCTGGAACGACTGGTGGGAACCGGGGGTAGTGACGAGACGGAACAGGGTGCAGCCGGGCTGACCGCGCTGACCCCGACCAAGAACGGAAATGCACAATGAAACTCGATATCCTGGTCGTCGATGACGAAGCCGATATCCGCGAACTGGTCGCGGGCGTGCTGGAGGACGAGGGCTACGAGACGCGCAGCGCCGCCGACAGCGATGCGGCGCTGGAGGCGATTGCCGAGCGGCGGCCAAGCCTGGTCCTGCTGGACGTGTGGTTGCAGGGATCGCGGCTCGACGGGCTGGACCTGCTGGACGAGATCAAGCGGCGCGACCCGTCGATCCCGGTGCTGGTGTTTTCGGGCCATGGCAATCTCGACACCGCCGTTGCCGCAATCCGGCGCGGGGCGTCGGACTTCATCGAGAAGCCGTTCGAGGCCGAGCGGCTGATGCTGCTGGTCGAGCGTGCGACCGAGACCGAGCGGCTGCGGCGCGAAGTCGCTTCGCTACGCGCGAGCGTGGGACGCGGGACCGACCTGCACGGCACTTCGGGCGCGATCAACACGGTGCGCGCGACGCTGAAGCGTGTGGCGGCGACGGGCAGCCGGGTGATGATCACCGGCGGGCCGGGCACCGGCAAGGAGGTCGCCGCCCGCCTGCTGCACGAATGGAGCAATCGTGCGAACGGGCCGTTCGTGATCGTCAGCGCGGCGCGGATGACACCCGAGCGGATGGAGGAGGAGCTGTTCGGGGTCGAGGATGGTGACCTGGTCCATCCCGGCCTGCTCGAACAGGCGCATGGCGGAACATTGTTCCTGGACGAGATTGCCGACATGCCGCTGACGACGCAGGGGCGGATCCTGCGCGTGCTGACCGAACAGAAGTTCAACCGCGTCGGTGGGCAGCGGCAGGTGAAGGTCGATGTGCGCGTGGTCTCCGCCACCGGGCGCGACCTGACCGCCGAGATTGCCGAGGGGCGGTTTCGCGAGGACCTGTTCTATCGCCTGAACGTGGTGCCGGTGGCGATCCCGCCGCTGACCGAGCGGCGCGAGGATATTCCCGCACTGGTCGAGCATTTCGTGGCGCATTACGCCACCGAGCGCCGCGTGCCGACGCCGGAAGTGGCGGGCGAGGCGATGGTCGCGCTGCAAAGCTATGAGTGGCCGGGCAATGTCCGCCAACTGCGCAACGTAGTCGAGGCGACGGTGATCCTGGCGCCGGGCGACCGGATCGGGCGGATCGATATCGACATGTTGCCGACCGATGTGCTGGGCCGCCGCGACGATGGCGGGATGGGCGCGGTGACGATCATGGGTGCGCCGCTGAAGGAAGCGCGCGAGAGTTTCGAGCGCGAGTATCTGCGCGTCCAGATCAAGCGTTTCTCGGGCAATATCTCCCGCACCGCGCATTTCATCGGGATGGAGCGCTCGGCGCTGCACCGTAAGCTGAAGCTGCTGGGTATTCATGAAGGGCGGGACGAGTAGCCCGAAGAGGGGCAGGCGCTACGACGACAGCTTCATCAGCACGATCCCGCTGACGATCAGCGCGGCGGCGAGCAGGCGGGCGGGGGTTATCGCTTCGCCGAGAAACGCGATGCCGACGACGAACGCGCCGATCGCGCCGATGCCGGTCCAGATCGTGTAGGCAGTGCCCAGCGGAAGCTGGCGCATAGCCCCTGCCAGCAGCGCGAAGCTGCCGATTAGCGCTACGATGGTGATCGCGGCCGGAAGCGGGCGGGTGAAGCCGTCGGACAGCTTCATCGTGCTGGCCCAGATGATTTCGAGCAGACCGGCTGCGAGCAACAAGACCCAGGCCATGTGACCCTCCCGTACCAGAGAGCCGGGCCGTCCCGGACTTGGGGCCGCAATGCGCGGGGAGGACGTGGCCTCGCGGTGCCGATATGGGTCAGCGCTCCGCGCCCGGCAAGGGCCGCTATGGACGTTGCCGGGGGCAATACCTACATTGCCCAGATCGCGCCGCTCCGTGGTGCGCATCCGACGCCGGGAAACGGCGCGACTGCGGGAAATCCCCGCCAAAAACAGTGAGCTGCATCATGGCCGAAAAGCAGACATCTCTTCAGGACCTGTTCCTCAACGCGCTTCGCAAGTCGAAGACCCCGGTGACCATGTTCCTGGTCAAGGGCGTGAAGTTGCAGGGTATCGTGACCTGGTTCGACAATTTTTCCGTGCTTCTGCGCCGCGACGGTCAGTCGCAGCTGATCTACAAGCACGCGATTTCGACGATCATGCCGTCGGGTTCGGTCGACGTGGCATCCATCGTCGATGCAATCCCCGACACTCCGTCGAAGAACCCGGTTCTGCAGGAAATCTTCCTCGGCGCGGTAAAGCGTCAGCAGGAAAATGTGACGATGTTCCTGGTCAATGGCGTGATGCTGCAGGGCGGGATCGCGGCGTTCGACCTCTTCTGCATGCTGCTGCATCGCGATGGGGTGTATCAGCTGGTCTACAAGCATGCGGTGTCGACAATCCAGCCGGCGCATCCGCTGGACCTGACCGATCACGGCGAGGAAGCCTGATCGCCTTGAAAGCAGGGTTATGAGTACCGGATTCGACCGCGACCCCGATGAATTTACGCGGGGTGCGCGGGCAGTTGTCGTCTATCCCGACCTTGGTGGATCGAGCCGGGACGCTGAGGCGCGGCTCGAGGAAACTGCGGGCCTTGCGGTCGCGATCGGCGTCGAGGTGGTCGAGCGGGTTGCGCTGCGCATACGCGCGGCCAAGCCGGGAACGCTGATCGGATCGGGTCAGGTCGAGGCGCTGGCCGAGACGGTGCGCGACCGCGAACTTGGGCTGGCGGTGTTCGACGCGGCATTGACGCCGGTGCAGCAGCGCAATCTTGAGACCGCGCTCGGCTGCAAGGTGATCGACCGCACGGGGCTGATCCTCGAGATTTTTGGCGAGCGCGCGCGCACCGCCGAGGGGCGGCTACAGGTCGAGCTCGCCCATCTCGACTATCAGGCCGGACGGCTGGTGCGCAGCTGGACCCATCTCGAGCGGCAGCGGGGCGGCTTCGGCTTCCTTGGCGGTCCGGGCGAGACGCAGATCGAGGCCGACCGTCGCCTGATCCGCGACCGCATGGCGCGGTTGCGGCGTGAGCTGGATTCGGTGAGCCGCACGCGCGGATTGCACCGTGAACGGCGGCAGCGTGCGCCATGGCCGGTAATCGCGCTGGTGGGCTATACCAATGCCGGAAAATCCACGCTGTTCAATCGCTTGACCGGCGCTGACGTCATGGCGGAGAACCTCCTCTTCGCGACGCTCGACCCGACCTTGCGGCAAATTTCGCTGCCCGGGATCGACAAGGCGATCCTGTCGGACACGGTGGGGTTCGTTTCCGAACTGCCGACGCAGCTGGTCGCCGCGTTCAAGGCGACGCTGGAGGAAGTGGTGTCGGCGGACTTGCTGATCCACGTCCGTGACATCGCGCATCCCGACAGCGAGGCGCAGCGTGATGATGTCGAGAGTGTCCTCAAGGATATCGGCGTCGCACCGGAGACGCCGCGGTTCGAGGCGTGGAACAAGCTCGACCTGCTCGACGCCGAACGGCGCGATGACGTGCTGGCCGAGGCGGCGAAGCGCGACGATGTGCTGGCGGTGTCGGCGCTGAGCGGGGAGGGGGTCGATACGCTGATCGACCGCGTCGCCGCGCGACTGACGCTTGGCCATCGCCGCTATCGCGTGACGCTGCCCGCAGCGGACGGGGCCGGGGCGGCGTGGCTGCATCAGCATGGCGAGGTGGTGGAGCATTGGGTCGAGGGCGAGACCGCGATCTATGAGGTTCGCATGGCGCCCAAGGATCATGAACGCTTCGCGGTGCGTAACGCATGACGCCACGGCGTGCGGTAATGCTGGGGCTGGGCGCGCTGCTGCTGGTTGCGGCCGGTCCAGCGGCACGCGAGCCGGCCACGGTGCGCGTGCGGCTGGTGACCAGCGCGGGGACCATCACGCTGGCGCTGGACCCGCGGCGGGCGCCGCTGACGGTCGCGAACTTTCTGCGCTATGTCGATGACGAGCGGCTTGCGGGGACGCATTTCTACCGCGCGGCGCGGCGCAAGGGCGATCCGACCAAGGGGTTCATTCAGGGCGGGATCGGCACCGATGCGCGCCGCATCCTGCCATCGGTGCCGCTGGAGCCGACCAGCAAGACCGGGATCAGGCATCTGAGCGGCACGATCTCCATGGCGCGGTCGATCGATCCGAATTCGGCGCATGGTAATTTCTCGATCATGGTCGGCGACAATCCGACGCTCGACGCGCGGCCGGGCAAGCTCGGCTATGCCGCCTTCGGGCGGGTGATCGGTGGGATGGACGTGGTTGGACGCATCCTCGCCATGCCGACCGGTGGCGGGCGCGAGGAGATGCGCGGGCAGATGATCCTGCAGCGGGTGAAGATCCTGCGCGCCGAACGTCTCGACGGGACCGCAAAGCCGACCGGACGCCCGAAACCGTGGCTGATCACGATGCCGTGGCGCAAAGACTAAGGCGAAGCGCCCGTAATTTCACTTAAGCCGTGCGTCGTGACTTGTTGCGATGCAGCATCCTTGCCATATTGTTTCGATGGATACCGAGAAGGGGGCGGATGTAGCGCCCAACCCGACACCGATCGTGCTGGAGGGGATCGTCAGGCAGAAATGCATGAACGCGATCTACAATCGCACGCGCATGGTGCTGGCGCCGCACATTCTCTACACGCGCAGCGGGTCGCTTTATGTCGACGCGCAGGTGGTTTCGCGCGATTTCGTGATCCCGCGTGAGGAAAAGTTCGGGACGTTCAAGGTCGATGGCCTCAAGAACCTGGCGCTGACCGAGCGCGATTTCGCGATCAGCCGGCTGTATCTGCCCGAGTCCGAGAAATATGACGGGACGACCCTGATGGCGGTCGAGCCGCAGGCCGCGTCGGTCTGAACCTCACTCAGCCGATTTGACCGCGACCCAGAGGTCTTCCTTTTCGTCCAGCGACAAACCGACGAACATTTCGCCCGCCTGTGCCTCCATCGCGCGGAAGCGGCGTTCGAACTTGGCGTTGGCGGCGCGCAGGGCGGCTTCGGGATCGATGCCGAGCTTGCGCGACCAATTTACCGTGGCGAAGAGCAGATCGCCGATCTCCTCGGCGCGGTGATCGTCGCTGGTCGCGCCCTCGACCTCGGCCAGTTCCTCGTCGATCTTGGCGCGGGCATCCGCCGGGTCGGTCCAGTCGAACCCGGTGCGCGCGGCGCGCTTTTGCAGCTTTTCGGCGCGGGTGAGGGCGGGGAGGCCGATCGCGACACCGTCGAGCGTGCCGCTCGTCCCCTTGCTCCCCCGCTCTTCGGCCTTGATTTGTTCCCACAGGTGATGGCCGCCGGATTCCGCGCCCCGGAAAATGTGCGGGTGGCGGCGCTCCATCTTGTCGCAGATGCCGGCGATGACGTCGGACAGAGCGAATGCGCCGAGTTCCTGGGCCATGCGGCTGTGGAAGATCACCTGAAGCAGCAGGTCGCCAAGTTCGTCCTTGAGATCGTCGAGGTCGTTGCGCGCGATGGCATCGGCGACCTCATAGGCTTCCTCGATCGTGTAAGGAGCGATCGTGGCGAAGGTCTGGACGGTATCCCATTCGCAGCCGGTCACCGGATCGCGCAGCCGCGCCATGATTGCCATCAAGCGCTCGATACCGGGGGGCGTGATTTCGCGGTGTTCCGGCGCGGGAGAGACCGCCTGCTCGCTCATGATGTAAGTCCGATAATATACATTATGTTAAATCCGCATCGCTATGCGGTTCGAGGATCAGGACGTTCCCCTCCACCCGCCAGGATTTGAGGCGCGTCAGGAAGTTCATCCCCAGCACGTCGAGATCGCCAAAGCTCGGCGCGACGAACACCGTGAGATCCTTAGTCGCGAGCGATCCCACCGCGACACGCTCCGCCTGAGCGCGCCGGGCGTCGACGGTGCCGTTGGCGGTCGATACCTGCACCGGCAGCCCGCCCGCATATTCGATGCCCGCCGCCTGCGCGGTTCCTTCGCTGATCGCGCTCACCGTTGCGCCGCTGTCGATCAGCATGCGGCGTTCGACGCCGTTGATCGTCGCGCGCGCCCAGAAATGGCCGTCGGGCGACAGCCGAATGCGGACGGTTTCGCCGGCGGTGACCTGTGCCGGTTCGGACAGGCCGACGCTGGTCGTGATCGTTTCGAGCTGGTCGCCGATGCGATCCTTGTTGATCACGACAACATAGATCAGCGCAGCGATTGCGGCCCAGCCAATCACCGTCTTCACGATGAAGCCGAACTGCATGTTCCGCACGCTCAGTGACCCGAGCACCAGTGCCAGGAACGCGACGAGCGAGACTAGCTGGATGATTTGCATTTCGGTCAAACGTGCAACTCCATGCCGTCATGGCCCGGCTCGACCCCGGCGGGCAGCTCAGCCTTTAGCGTCATATAGTCCATGGAATGGTCCATGTGCACCAGAACCGTGCGCCGCGCACGACATTGCTGTGCCCAGGCAAGCGTCTGCGCGAGATGCGGATGGGTCGGATGCGGTTCACGGCGCAGCGCATCGGCGACCCACAGGTCGAGATCGCTGTAGAGTGACGCCATCTCATCCGTAAATATATTGAAATCAGTGGCATAGCCGACTGAATTGCCAGCATGTTCGAAGCGAAGGCCGGCGCTGGTGATCCCGCCATGCGGTTGATCGACGGTACGGATGACGATGTCGCCGATCATCATGCCATCACGCAGCGGCTCGATCGTAGCGGTCGGGCGGTAGGGCCCTCCCCCTTCGAACACATAGCGGAAGCGATCGCGCAGTCGCTCCTGCGTCTTCCAGTCGGCAAGGCCGCGCACCGGGGCGCCGCGCAGGTGCATCAGCTGGCGCAGATCGTCGATGCCGTGGCAGTGATCGGCGTGATCATGGGTCCAGATCACCGCGTCGATATCCGCGACATTGGCGGCGATCAGCTGCTCGCGCAGGTCCGGGCTGGTGTCGACGAGGATGCGGGTGGCGTCGGCCTCCACCAGGATCGAGGCGCGGGTGCGGCGGTTGCGCGGGTCGCTCGGGTCGCAGCTGCCCCAGTCGTTGCCGATGCGGGGAACGCCTGAAGACGTGCCTGAGCCGAGGATGCGGACCTTCACGGGGTCGTCAGTGTCTTTGCGAACAGCCGATGGAAGTTTTCGCGCGTCGCCTCGGCCAGTTCCTCCGCATCCATCCCGCGCAGCTGGGCGAGGAAACGGCAGGTGTCGGCGACGAAGGCCGGCTCGCCGGTCTTGCCGCGATGGGGCACGGGGGCGAGGAAGGGGGCGTCGGTTTCGATCAGCAGTCGGTCGAGCGGTAGGCGCGCGGCGGTTTCCTGAAGATCGCGGGCGTTCTTGAACGTCACGATGCCCGATATGGAGATATAAAACCCCAATTCCAGTGCCTTGTCGGCAAATTCTCCACTCGCTGTGAAGCAGTGGATGACCCCGGGATAGGCCCCCTTCCCCATTTCCTCTGCGAGGATGTTCGCCGTATCCCCCTCTGCGTCGCGGGTGTGGACGATCAGCGGGAGGCCGGTTTCGCGGCTGGCGGTGATGTGCGCGCGGAAGCTCTTCTGCTGCTGCGCGCGGTCGCTATGGTCGTAGTAATAATCGAGGCCGGTCTCGCCGATCCCGACGACGCGCGGGTGTGCGGCGCGGGCGACGAGCTTGGCGGTGTCGATATGCGGGTGCTCGTCCGCCTCGTGCGGGTGAATGCCGACCGTGGCCCAGACGTCAGCCTCGCGCTCGGCAGTGGCCAGCACCTCGTCCCATTCGCGTTCGCGCGTCGCGATGTTGAGCATCGCGACCACGCCGCTTTCACGGGCGCGGGCGAGCACCTCGGGCTGCTGCTCGCCAAGGCCCTTGTAGTTGAGGTGGCAATGGCTGTCGGCGAGCCTCATGCGGTGGGCTCCTCCGCCAGCACGAGGCGCGGGAACACGCCGGTCGGCGGGTCGAGGCGGAAGCCTGACGCCACGGCGTCGTCATACCAGCCCTTGTCGTCGAGCGCCGCATGGTCGCGCGCGCTCTGGCCGAGCTGGTCGAGGATCTTGCCGGCGCTTTCGGGGATCACCGGCAGGACCAGGATCGCCAGATCGCGGATCGCGCGGACTAGCGTGCCGAGCACCGCGTGCATCCGCTCCGGATCGGTCTTGCGCAGCGCCCAAGGGGCCTGGACGTCGATATACTGGTTGCAGGCGAACACCGCGCGCATCCACGCCTCCAGCCCCTGATTGAGCGCGAGGCTGTCGAAGGCGGCGCGGAACTCGCGGCCGGCATCGTCGATCGTCGCGAGCAATTCGGCATCGGCGGGATCGCTACGGCCCGATCCAGGCAGCGCGCCTTCGAGGTTCTTGGCGATGAACGACAGCGTCCGCTGCGCCAGATTGCCGAAGCTGTTCGCCAGATCGGCATTGGCGCGGGTTACGATCGCCTCATCGCTGAAGCTGCCGTCATTGCCGAACGCAACCTCGCGCAGAAGGAAATAGCGCAGCGCATCGACGCCATAGAGCCGTGTCAGCTCCATCGGATCGGCGACATTGCCGGTCGATTTCGACATCTTCTCGCCGCGGTTCAGGATGAAGCCGTGCGCAAAGACCTGTTTCGGAAGCGGCAGATCGGCCGACATCAGGAATGCGGGCCAGTACACCGCGTGGAAGCGCGTGATGTCCTTGCCGATCAGGTGCAGGTTGGCCGGCCAGTAACGCGCCAGATCGCTCCCCGAATCGGGATAACCGGTGCCGGTGAGGTAGTTGGTCAGCGCGTCGACCCAGACATACATGACATGGCCGGGCGAATTGGGCACCGGCACGCCCCAGTCGAAACTGGTGCGCGAGACCGACAGGTCGACAAGGCCGCCCTCCACGAACTTCACCACCTCGTTGCGCGAACGCTCGGGGCGAATGAAGTCCGGGTTTGCGGCGTAGAGGTCGAGCAAGGGTTGCTGATATTTGGACAGGCGGAAGAACCAGGTTTCCTCGGCGGTCCACTCGACCGGGGTGCCCTGCGGCGACAGCTTGACGCCGCCCTCCCCCTCGGTCAGCTCCTTTTCCTCGTAAAACGCTTCGTCGCGGACCGAATACCAGCCTTCGTAGCGATCGAGATACAGATCGCCCTTGGCCTCCATCGCGGCCCAGATCGCCTGACTGGCGGCATAATGATCGGGATCGACGGTGCGAATGAAACGATCATATGAAATGTTCAGATCGCGCGCCATATCACTGAAATAGGCAGACATTTCATCCGCAAGCTGGCGCGGCGTCAGGTCGCGGGCGCGCGCGGTCTGGGCGATCTTGAGGCCATGCTCGTCGGTGCCGGTCTGAAAGCGCACGTCGCGCCCCGCCTGACGCTGAAACCGCGCAATCGCGTCGGCCGCGATCATCTCATAGGCGTGGCCGATATGCGGCTTGCCGTTGGGGTAGTGGATCGCGGTGGTGATGTAGTAAGGTTCGGACATGAGGGCGCTCTAGCGCCTTCTGCGCGGCGGCGAAAGCAGTCAGCGCTTCGCCAGCCGCGCGATAATCCCGCCCATTTCGAACACCGTCGCCTGCGCGTCGAGCGACTGGGCGAGCGCGATCGGCCCGAGCTGCGACGCGGCCTCGTACACCGCAATCGCTTCGGCCAGCGCCGCCCCGTGGCGTCCGCGTGCTTCGGCGAGGGCGAAGGCGGGGACGCGGGCGAGGAAGGCCTCGTAGCGCGGTTGCGCGGCCTTCGTGCCCAGCGTGCGGGCGAGGCGCGCGCGGATCGCGTTGTCGGGATCGCCGCGCGCAGCGATCGCGGCCATCTCGCTGTCAATCGAGGCTAGATCCAGGCCGGCGAAGCTGAGCGCCCGACCCGGCGAGCCCTGCCCCGCGCGGACCAGCGCCTCGACCTCCGCCGCGCTTGCCTCCGGCATCGCTGCGCGAACGGCCGCCGCGACCTCGCTATCGGGCAGCGGGTCGAAGCGCAGCACGCGGCAGCGCGAGCGGATCGTCGGCAGCAGCCGCCCCGGCGAGTGGCTGACGAGCAGGAAGATCGTCCCCGCCGGCGGTTCTTCGAGGTTCTTGAGCAGCGCGTTGGCGGCGCCCGGACGTTCGACATCGTCGATTGCGTCGATCACGATGACGCGGCGGCTCGACATGCTCGGCTTGGTCGCGAACATCGGGTTGAGCGCGCGGATCTGGGCGATGTTGATCGACCGCGCGATATTCTCGCCCGGCTTGTCGGGGTCCTTGGGCAGGCGCACCAGCTCGCGATAATCGGGGTGCGCGCCGGACTCGATCAGCTTGCGCGTGGGGTTGTCCTCGGGAAGGTCGAAACCGTCCGAAGGCGCGACCTGCCCCGCCCCTTCCGCCAGCAGCCGTGCGGCGGCGGCGCGCGCGAAGGTCGCTTTGCCCAGCCCTTCGGCCCCCGCGATCAGCCAGGCATGGTGCAGCTGCCCGCTCGACATGGCGGCGCGAAACGCGGCCTTTGCCGCGGCATTGGGGCCGGTTGACGTCATGGCAGCAGGTCGGAGAGCGCGTCCATCAGTGACGCCGTGACGTCATCCACGCTGCCCGAGGCATCGACCAGCCGCACGCGATCCGGCTCGGCCGCGGCGATACGGCGGAACTGCGCGGCGACGGCGGCGTGGAAGTCCGGCCCACGCGCGCCGAAGCGGTCGGCGGCGCCGCCGTCACGCTCGAGCGACCGGGCATGGCCTGCGCCGTCGGGCAGGTCGAGCACGAGCGTGCGGTCGGGCAACAGCCCCCTCGACCCGAAGCCGTGCAGCGCCAGGATCGCCGCGTCGTCGATATCCTGCGCCCCCTGATAGGCGCGGGTCGAGTCGACATAACGGTCGCACACGACCCAGCTCCCGGCCTCGACCGCCGGGCGGATCAGCTTTTCGACATGATCGGCGCGCGCGGCGGCGAAGAGCAGGGTTTCGGTGTGCGCGCTCCAGCGGGTGACCGCACCCTGCATCAACAGGCCGCGGATCGCCTCCGCCCCCTCGGTCCCGCCGGGTTCGCGGGTGAGCACGACATGGATTCCCCGTGCCTCAAGCGCGGCGGCGAGCCGCTTGGCCTGGGTCGACTTGCCCGCACCCTCCCCGCCTTCGAGGCTGAGGAAGACGCCCCTCACGCGCCGAACAGCGACAGCAGGCCGGCCCAGATGCGGCCGAAGAAGCCGGCCTCACCGACATCGGCGGCGGCGACCAGCGGCAACCGCTGTTCGGGCAGGCCGGGTGAGGTGACGACGAGGTCGGCGATATGCTGGCCCGCCTTGATCGGCGCCATGATCGGGCCTTGATAGACCACGGTCGCGCGCAGATTGGGGTTGGCGCCCGACGGGATCGCGATGGCGAGATCGCGCGGGGCGACGAGCCCGACCTGCGACGCATCGCCCAGCTGGACATCGGCCTGCTCGACCGTGCGGCCCTTGGTCACCAGCTTGCGCGATGACCAGGCGCGGAAGCCCCAGTCCATGAACTTGACCGATTCCTCGATCCGCGCATTGAAGCTGTTGAGCCCCGCGACGACCATCACCAGGCGGCGACCATTCTGCTCGGCCGAACCGGTAAAGCCATAGCCCGCCTCATCCGTATGCCCGGTCTTGAGACCATCCGCCCCACGCACGCGGCCCAGCAGCGGGTCGCGGTTCGCCTGGGTGATCGGCGCGCCGCCCATGGTGGTGCCGTAGGTGAAGCTCTCCTTGGAATAGAAGCGCTTGTAGAGATCGGGATGGTTGGTGATCGTCGCCTTGGCGAGCGTAGCCAGATCGCGCGCGGTGACCACGGTGCGCCCTTCGTCCGGCCAGCCGTTCGAGGTGCCGAAGCGGCTGTTGTTGAGGCCGATTTCCTTGGCCTTCTGATTCATCAGGTTGACGAAGGCTTCCTCGGTCCCGGCGATATGTTCGGCCAGTACGACGCACGCGTCATTGCCCGACACGACCATGATGCCGTTGAGCAGATTTTCGACGCTGACCTTAGAACCCGGTGACAGGAACATGGTCGAACCCGCTGACGGACCATGCCATTTCCGCCAGGTTTCGGGGCGGACATCGGCCATGTCGGACAGCTTGAGCTTGCCCTGCTTGATCAGGTCGAACGCGACATAGGCGGTCATCATCTTGGCCATCGACGCGGGCGGCATCGGGCGGTCGGCGTCCTTGGCGTACAGCACTGCGCCCGACGACAGATCCTCAAGATAGGCAACCGGGGCCGCCGTCTCGAACGGAGGCGTCTGCGCCGTGGCGGGCGCGAGCGCGAGCGAGACGGCAGTGGCGGCGAGGATCAGCTTCTTCATGGGGATCATGGGGTCCGGGGTTTGAGGGTCAGGGAATCGAAACGATACGCGCATCGCCATAGCCGCGTCGCGCGACATCCGCACGTGCGCGTTCGGCGGCGCTGCTATTGGGATAGGGGCCGATCTGGACGCGGTACACGCCGCCGCCGGGGCGCACACTGCCGCCGAGTTCGTCGGCGAGCGCGCGGGCGCGTGCGGCGTTGGAGAGCGCTGCGACCTGCACGAACAGGCCGCGCGTGGCCGCTTGCGTGGGGCGTGGCGTCGGGCGAACAGCTGGACGCGTGGTGGGACGGGTCGGTCGCTCGACCACGGTCTCGCGCGGCGTATCGCCGAGGCGACGACGCAGCCCCGCCAGCAGCGCAGGCGGCGCATCGGCGCGCATCGGCGCGGCCTGTCCGGCGGCGAGCAAGGTCGCGTCCTGCGCGGTCACGCTGACGCGGCGGACGCGCACCGGCGGATTGCCGGTGACGCCAAGCTGGCGCGCCGCTCCGCCCGACAGGTCGATCAGGCCACTCCCCTGCCCGCGGATCAGCACCAGGATGGTCTTGCCGCTGTCGAGCGCGGTCACTTCGGCATGGCTGCCCTGCGGCAGCACGCCGCTCGTCGCGAACACGCCGTCACCTGCCCCCGCATAGCCGGCATAGCCGACTCGGTCGTAGCGCTCTTCGCCCGGGCGCAGGCGCGAGCTGCCCTGCGGCCCTTCCCCAGTCGAGGGGCCGCCCTCCGGCGCGCCATAGCCCGCACCGGGTGCAGCCGGAGCCTCGGCCTGCGGCGCGGCGGGTGCCGGCGGCAGTTCTTCCAGATCATCGCCCCCGCCAAAGCCGCACGCACCGAGCAGCGCGGCCACGGCGACGACACTAATGTTCGACTTCATCGGCCAGCAGCCCCACCGAAAGCGCATAGAAATTCGAGCAATTGTAATCGAGGATCACGCGGTAATTGCCGGTCAGCAGATAGGCGGTCTTGCCCGGCCCGTCCGGCTCCAGCAGCGTCGCCTGCACATGGTCGGCGGGCCAGTTGCCCGACTGCGGAACGATGCCCAGCGCGCGCCATTCGGCCATGCTGCGCCACTGCGAATGCCGCTCGAACACGCGAGTGCAGCGCGTGGGGACCGTGCGGTTGGCGAGTGCGCCGCGATCCAGACTGGCGGGCACGGTGACGGCGACGCCCCAGGGCTGCCCCGGACGCCAGCCCGCCGCGACGAAGTAATTGGCGATCGATGCCAGCGTATCCGCCTCGTTCGACCAGATATTGGCGACACCATCGCCGTCGCCATCGCGCGCGAGGCGGAGATAGACCGAGGGCAGGAACTGCGGATAGCCGAATGCGCCCGCCCAGCTGCCCTTGAGCTGTTCGCGCGGGACGCCGCGATCGACCATCTTCATCGTCGCGATGAACTCGCCCGCGAACAGGCTGCGGCGGCGACCCTCATAGGCCAGCGTCGCCAGGCTGCGTGGCAGGTCGAACCCGCCGGTGTAGCTGCCGTAATTGGTCTCATGCCCGAAGATCGCGACCATGATCGATTCGGGAACGCCGGTCTCCCGCTCCACCCGCTCCAGCTTCGACCGCAGGCGGCGATAGGTTTCGCGCCCGCGATTGATCCGCGCGGCGTCGACATGGCGCGCCTGATAGGGCGCGAAATTGGGGATCGGCCCGGCGCTGGTGCCGCCGGGCTGGTCGCGATCCAACTCGACCACGCGCGGATTATAGGTAAGCGAGGGCAGCACCGCATCCAGCGTGCGTGCGCTCACCCCCTCGCGCAGCGCCTGTTCACGCAACGGTCCGTTGATATAGGCTTGGAACCCTGCCTCATCCTGCGCCACGGCAGGCGCGCCGGCGACGCCGAGCGCCAGGACCGCCGTTCCAATCAGGGCGAACCGCCGCATCGAAGTCTTGAAGCTACGCATGCCCATTCTCTGCCACAGGGCGCGGCGGGCATGAACCCCCTATGGCCGCGAAAACACGCCCTCTTGCGGAAAACACGCCGAACGCCCTAAGGCGCAAGCCGCGCGGAGAGGTGGCCGAGTGGTTTAAGGCAGCGGTCTTGAAAACCGCCGTAGGTGCAAGCCTACCGTGGGTTCGAATCCCACCCTCTCCGCCAGTCCGCGTGCAAGCCCGACCCATGAAGGCGTTAGGTGCCTATTGTCGCCTAACCCGTGGTCACCGAAACGCCGCTTCCCGGTGGTAAGTCGCTCAACTCAGATATCTTTAACCGCTTGCGGCTAGGCGAAGGGGATGTTCGTCGACGTCCTGCTTGAGGCCACGCTGAAAGCCTATGGAGCAATGGCGACGATTTTCGTCATTCTCACCGCGATCGAATTGACGTTTCGCCGCGGAAATCAGTCGCTCGCGCTGCGCAAGGTGGGACTTGGCTTCTGGATCATCACCATCCCCATTTCCGCCTTGATGGCGACCGCCCTGTCATGGCTATGGGCGAAACTGGGCGTGACCCCGCTGTTTCAGCTCGAGATCAGCCGGGAGATCGGGCTCGCGGGGCCGGTCGGCTGGGTCCTGGGTCCGCTGCTCGGGGCGCTCGTCGGCGACTTTTTCGGCTATTGGTATCACCGCGTTCAGCACACATGGCTGTGGCCCATCCACGCGGTGCATCATTCCATTCGCGACCTGAGCGCAATCAACTCATATCATCATGCAAGCGATGCGCTGTTTACGACGGCACTGGTCACGTTGCCGACCACGCTGTTCGTCGTGAGCACTGGAGACAGCATCGCGGTGATGACGCTGTTCCTGCTGCTGCAACCGACCTTTCTGCACTCGCCGTCATCGCTACATTTCGGCCCGCTCCGGCATGTGATCGCCGACAACCGCTATCACCGCATCCATCATTCGGTGGAGCCGCGTCATTTCGACAAGAATTTTGCGATCCTGTTTTCGTTCTGGGACCGCTTGTTCGGCACCGCCTATCATCCCGCACCGGACGAATGGCCCGATGTCGGTCTGGCCGAGGTCGATCAGCCGGGCGCGCTGAAGGAATGGCTGGATCTGCCCCTGCGGCTACACCGCGGCGCATCTGAAACCCCGACCGAGCCGGCGCAAGCTTCGGTCGTGGGCGGTGGCGAGAGCCTCCAGCCGCGCTAACGTGCCGCCAAGGTCGATCGCTTAGCCCCGACCGATCAGCCGCATCGCGATCCGGTCGGCGACTTCGCTCGCCGGGTCGCCGGTGCGGTCGCTTTCGTCCCACACTTCGTTGAGGCGGTCGGGGATCTTGGCGATGCGGGCTTCCACTTCGGCGCGGTCGCCCTGGCCGAGATATTCGAGGCCGACATTGATGATGCCGCCGGCGTTGATGACGTAATCGGGGGCATAGAGGATACCGCGCGCATGGATGCGGGCGCCGTCGCCCTGCTTGGCGAGCTGATTGTTCGCGCCGCCCGCGACGACCTTGCACTGCAGTGCGGCAATGCTGTCCTCGGTCAGGATCGCGCCCAATGCATTGGGGCTGAAGATCTCGGCTTCGACCGTTGCGATCGCATCGGCCGCGACGACGTCGGCCCCCAGTTCGGCGGCGAGCGCCTGCGCCTTCTCGGCGTTGACGTCGGCCAGCGTCAACTTCGCGCCGTCAGCCGCGAGACGGCGGGCAAGGCCGCCACCGACGCTGCCCACGCCCTGCACCGCGACATGCACGCCGGCCATCGAGTCGGCACCGAGCGCCCGCTTTGCCGCCGCCTTGACGCCGAGATAGATGCCGAGCGCGGTGAACGGGCCGGGATCACCGCCCGCGCTGCCGCCTGCGACCGGCAGGCCCGAGACGTGGCGGGTGCGGGTCGCGATGACCTTCATCCGCTCTTCGGACATGCCGACATCTTCGGCGGTCACATAGCGGCCGCCGAGCGACTCGACCGCTTCACCGAATGCGATGAGCTGTGCCTCGCTGATCGTCGCGCCGGGTTCGGGCGCCAGCACCACGCCCTTGCCGCCACCCAGGGGCAGGCTTGCCATGGCGTTCTTGAAGCTCATGCCCCGCGACAGGCGGAGCGCGTCGGTGATTGCGGCATTGCCATCGGCATAGTGCCAGAAGCGCACGCCGCCCGCCGCCGGGCCGAGATTGGTCGAGTGGACCGCGATCACCGCGCGCAGGCCGCTGGCCGGATCGGTGATCAGGTGAACGCCCTCATGGGCATCGAAATCGGGCAGGTCCCAAACCGCGGTCATGGCGCTTCCAGTCGGATAACAATATTTCGAGCGCGCGACATATTCTGGCGCGCGCCGAAGCGCCAGCCCAAAATCATCGGTGGGGAAAATGGGGCGATCGACGGGACTTGAACCCGCAACCCCCGGCATCACAAGCCGGTGCTCTAACCAATTGAACTACGATCGCCGTGGAGTGGCGCGCTTAGCGGCGTGTCCGGCGAGCGTCAAGCACCTGCGCTCACGCCATCAACAGATGCGGATGCGAGGCCCGGTCGAGCGGCGCACTCCCCGCGGCGCGCGTGATCGCGATCGCCGCCTCCGCCGTGATTCGCCCTTCCCGCGCCAGCGCGCGCGCCGATCCCGCCAGTGTCGGGGCGCGGACAAAGGCATGCCGGGCGAGGATGGCGACATCTCCCCCTTCCGCGAGCAGGCGGCGCAGGCCCGGATCGACCGCCATGGTTTCGAACAGCGTAACGTCGCCTGCATAGCCGGTCCCGTCGCACGCACCGCATCCCGCCGCGCGATAGATGACGGTGCCGGGATCGACTCCCAGCAGCGCCGATTCGGAGCCGGCCGCCTGCGCCGGGCGACGACAGGCCGGACATAGCCCGCGCTCGCGACGCCCGGCGATTGCGACGCGCAGGCCGAAGGCGAGCAGGTGCCGCTCGAGTCGCGCCGCGCGCAACCGGGCGATCGCGGCCATCACATCGGGCGCCTCGACACCCAGGATGATGCGAACGCCGCGCTGGGCATGGTCGAAGGCGGCGGACAGCAGCGCCCGGTCGTCGTTGGCGGACAGCAGGATCGCGTCGCAATCCATGCGCGCGGCGGTGTCGAGATCGGCGCGGTCGGCATCTACGGCGATCACATGCCGCTCGCCTGGGGCATAGGCAGCGGCCGCGCTTACCGCATGCCGGGTCTCCGCGTCCGCGCTGGCGACCAGAATGACGCCGCCCGGTGCCAGCGTTTCCCGCTCGATCGCGGCACGCATCGATCCGGGCATGCCGAGCTCGGCAAATCCCGCGCAGGCCGAATCCCGGTGAATCAGATCGATGACGATGCGATCGCCCCGGCGGGTTGCGTTGGACAGCGATTGGGCGGCGACGAACCAGTCCGGGCTCGCCACGGCGCTGCGGACCGGCGCGAGCCCCGATACGGCGCGGACCAGAACCTGAAGGCGATCGCCGTCGCGCAGCAGGTGCACTGCCGGAATCCCCGCAGTGCGCGCGGCCTGGAGCAATTGGTCAAGGCTGTCGGCGTCCCCCATGTTTCCGGGCTATGGCGTGACGGTGACAGTGAAGCTGCGGTTCGATGACACTTTTAAGACGGTGCGCGCTACTGGATGGCCGAACGCGCTTCTGGCAAAAGCGCGGCATGATCGCCCCCTCCCCTGCCGCCGGCTTCCCGATTGAACCCGTGATCGAACGTTTGAGCGGCCGTCCCGGGATCCAGAAGGTCCCGACGCCCAAACTGACCCTGTTCATCCGAAAGGGTTTTCTGGACGCCGATTTCTGTGCCGAACTGATGGCGATCATCGACCGCGACCGGCGTCCGTCGACGATTTCGGATTATAATGGCGACGATGTGTTCCGCACCAGCGAGACGTGCGACCTGCCCGCGGACAGCGCGGCGACCCAGCGGCTCGATGCGATGATCTGCGACTTTATCGGCCTCGACCCCGCGCATGGCGAGCCGCTGCAGGGGCAGCGCTATGCGGTGGGTCAGGAGTTCAAGGCGCATACCGACTATTTCGAGCCGACCGGAGTCGATTTCGAGAAATACTGCGCCGTGTCGGGCCAGCGGACCTGGACTGCGATGATTTACCTCAACGCCGTCGAAGCCGGCGGTGCGACGCGGTTCAAGGCGATCGACAAGCTGGTCCAGCCCGAACCGGGCAAGCTGCTCGCGTGGAGCAATTTGCGCGCAAATGGCACGCCCAACCCGTCGACCCTGCACCACGCAATGAAAGTGCGCGCCGGGACCAAATACGTCATCACGAAATGGTTTCGGGAGCGCCCCTGGGGGTGAATCGAAAAGGGCCGCCCCACCGGGACGGCCCTTTCGTCACTTGTCCCGGCGTGATCAGAACTTCGCGCTGAGACCCAGCGAGAACTTCCGGCCGACATCATAGGTGTTGGTGTCGACGCGAACATTGTCCGGGAAGGTCTGATATTCCTGGTACCGCGTCTTGGTCAGGTTGCGGGCTTCAAACTTCAGTTCGAACTCCGCGCCCGCCAGCTCGAAGCCCTGACGCGCGACCAGGTCGATGGTCAGGCCGGGCTTCTCGACGATGTCGGGCAGACGGACGCCCTCGACCACCGGGCCGCGATTGGTGACGCGCTCGCTCGCATAGTTGAACAGCACGGTCAGCTGCGAGAGCGATGCGGTGTCCTCGAACCCGATCTGGAAGTTCGCGAGATGATCCGACTGGCCGACCAGCGGGCCGCCATCGTTGAACAGCAGCGACGCCTGCACCGGTGCCGCGCCCAGGATCGGACTCGGAACCAGCTCGTTCCCGGCTTCGACCTCGGACTTGGTATAGGTGTAGTTGGCAACCAGCACGAGCCGCTTGGTGTCGAAGAAGCCGCCGCCGAGCGTGTCGAGCGGGATGTGCTTCTGTGCCTCGATCTCGCCACCCCACAGCTTGGCGCTCGGTGCGTTCGAGAAGCCGGTCTGCAGCGAGGTCGAGCCGGCCGCGACGAACGCCACCGCCTCGATCGGATTGTCGATCTTCTTGAAGAAGCCCGCGGCGGTCAGGCGCTGGTCGCGGCCGAAGAACCACTCGTAGCGCGCTTCGGCATTGTACAGCTGCGAGTCGATCAGCAGCGGGTTGCCGATGAACTGGCGGCTGCTTTCGAAGTCCTGATAGACCTGCGGCGCGAGTTCGCGGAACTGCGGGCGGGCAATCGTCTTCGACCCGTGGACGCGCAACTGCATGTTCGCTGCGAAGTTCCAAGTCACCGTTGCGGTCGGCAACCAATAGTCGTTGTCGAGGCTCGTCCCGGCCACCGCGCCGGTCGGCAGGACGCGCTGCTTGGCGGTTTCGTAGCGGACGCCCGCCGACAGGCGCAGACCGTCGAGCAGCTCCGCCTCGCCCTGGACATAGCCCGCATGGACCTTGAGCGACGCATCATAGGCCGCAGCGCCGGTCCCGGTCGATTCATTGCGCAGCGTGATACCATAGGTCTGAAGGTTATAGTCCGACAGCAGATAGTCAGGCCGCTGCTGCGCAACCGCCTGGTTCACCGCACCATTGTTCGGCCCGACGAAGCGGAAAAAGTAGCGGTACGACTGACGCGCCGTGTCCGAATAGGCATAACCCGCCGACAGCGTGATCGGGCGGACCGTGTCCAGTTCGTAGGCGACATCCGCCGCGCCGGTCCACAGGTCCTCGTTCAGGTCGCTGAACGCAATGGTCGCGCCGCTCGGGCTGTTGAGCGTGTTGATATAGTCGCGGACCGTGTCGCTGTAGATGTAGCGGAAGGCGCGCTCATAGGGTGCCTTGCGCTGGGTATTGGCATAGGCGCCGCGCAGGTCGACGTCGAGCGAACCGAAGTCCAGCTCGGCAACGATCTGGCTGGTGAACAGCTGACGCTCGAACCAGTTGGTGTTCTGGGTCGCGAAGGTCGGCACGCCGAACGATCCGGGGATGCCGAAATTCTCTTCGTCGAACTGGCCGATGATCGCCTGCTTCAACGTGTCGTGGATATAGACGTTGGTGAAGCGGATGAGGTGGTCGCCGGTCTCGATGCCGAGGCCGAGCAGGCCGTTGGCGATGACGCGGTTGTCGGTCGTCACCTGACGCCCGTCGCTGGCGAGGCCGCCATCGGCGCCGACCGCGACCTGCTGGGTCTGTGCGCGGGTCTGCCAGCTGTTCGAAAGGCCACCGGCACCGATCAGGCCGAGGCGCACGCCGCCGACGTCAACCGTCTTGGCAAAGCTGGTGCCGACCGACCAGTTGGCCGGGATGTGATAATTCTCGAACACCACCGTGGTCGGCGCGTTCGACAGCTGCATCAGCTGCGCCGCATTGGTGATCGACGATCCATTGGCACCGGCGGTGCGGATGAAGTCCGGCACGCTGCGCTCGCCATCGTCATAACCGAACACGTCATAGCTGCCACCGTCATAGGTGTAGCCGAGTTCGCTGGTGGTCACGGTGTCGAAACCGATCGAACCTTCGATCTCGAAAAAGCCCTCACGCGGCGCGGCGCGGGTGGTGATGTTGATCGCACCGCCGCCGAACTCGCCGGGATAGTTGGCCGAATAGCTCTTCTGCACCAGTGCGGAGCCGACGATGTTGGTCGGGAACAGGTCGAGCGGAACGACGCGGCGCAGCGGCTCGGGGCTGGGCAGTGGCAGGCCGTTGAGCAGCGACGAGGAATAACGGTCGCCAAGGCCACGCACGAACACAAAGCCGTTGCCGACGACGCTGAGGCCGGTGACGCGCGTCAGGGCGCCGGCGATATCGCCCTCACCCGAGCGCGCAATATCCGCGCTCGACAGCACCGACACGACCTGCGGGGTCGCCTTGATTACGTTCGGAATGTTGCGACCGACGACGACGATTTCTTCGCTGGTGTCGGCGGCGCCGGGTGCGGAGATTTCGACATCTTCTTCGGGGGTCTGCGGGGCTGCGGCCTCCTGCGGCGCGGCGGCGTCGGCCGTGGTGTCCTGCGCGGCCTGGGCCAGCGCCTGCGGCGCGACGAGGTGCGAAGTCAGAAGCAGCAGACTGCCGAATGCGGTGCTGGTTTTCATCTTTGGAAGTCCGTTTTCAGAGGCCGTTCCCGCAAAGGGAGAACCGGAACCGGCGGCCCCTTTTCCGCCGGTTCCGGGTGTCGATCAGGCTGCGATCAGCTGATCGGAACGGTGGTGCAGGCGCTGCCCGCCGCGCCGAAGTTCGCGCGGTTCGAGTTGCAGGTCCAACCCTGGTACCAAGTGTCGCTCGGCCCGCTGATCGCACCGATATAGCTGGTGGTGACCAGGAAGGACGAGCCGGTCGGGTTGAGCAAAGCCGCGTTGTACGCGGTCACGCCCGTTGCGCCGGTGCCGGGCAGATAGCCCGAGGTCAGCGCATTGGCGGCGGTACCCGCCTTGACGTTGTTGGTGCCGGCATCGACCAGGGCTTCCTGCTCGGCATTGGTCACGGTCACGCCATTGACCGCCGTTTCGGTGGTCAGCGTGCCGGTGCAGGCGAAGTAGTTCGAACGGAACACCGGCGGGCCCTGCTCGTCCAGCGCCGCATCAGCCGCGCGGATCGTCGACTTGCCGCCATTGTCGGTGGTGCCGGCAACGACGTTGAGGCACGGACGGCCCGACACGAAGATGCCGTTGACGAAGGTGAAGTCCGCACCGCCCCGCAGACGCAGACCGGCGTTGGTCGCGCTCGACGTGTGGACGAAGGTGAAGTTCGCGATGCGGCCATTCTGGCGCGGCAGCGCGTCTTCGTTGTTGTTGGAGTCGATCTCCATCACATAGTTGTCGCTGGTGGTGTTGTTCGGCTTCTGGATCGCGATCGCGAACTGGATGAAGCCCTTCCAACCCACATCACTGTCGATGCTGTCGTCATCGGCGCCGGTGACGACCCAGTAACGGCCGTTGTGCGTACCGCCGAAGATTTCGATGCCGTCGTCCGAGCTGTTGTGGATCTGGACATATTCGATCCGGGTGCCGCTGCCGACGCCGCCGGTGGTGATGCCCTGCAGCTCGTTGTTCGGGCTGATCACGGTGCCCGAATAGCGGACCTGGACGTAGCGCAGGACGCCCGAATTGTCGCCCGGGGTTGCGCCGCCGTACAGCGCGTTGCCGGTGCCTTCGACGACGTTCTCACAGTTCACCGTGCCGCCGGTCACGCCGGCGAGGTTGCAGTTCGAGATCGGCGCGCGGCCCGCGATGATGATGCCGCCCCACAGGCCCTGCGATTCGTCGGTCACGCCGCCGGTCAGGTTCTGCTGCGCGGTGAAGATGATCGGCTGGGTCGCCGAACCCTCGGCCGCGATGGTCGATCCGCGGTTCACGACGAGGAAGTCGTTATCCGAGTTGGTGGTGTTCGCATAAACGATCACGCCCGGCTGGATCGTCAGGTTGCCGGCGGTGCCCGCCGTGCCGGCGCCACCGCGATCGACGCCGACATCGACGCGACCGTTGATTTCATAGGCAACGCCCGGAAGCTTCTGCAGCGTCAGGTTGGTGATCAGCGACGGCAGGCGGCAGCCGCGGAAGCTGCCGACGACGCCGGCATCGGTGGTGCCGGTGGGGCAGCTGGCGGCAGGCGTGCCGGGTGCAGGGGTCGGCGACGGGGTCGGCGACGGAGCCGGTGCAGGAGCCGGCGCCGGGACGACGATCACGCCTTCGCCGGGCGAGGCAACGCTGGATGCGCCGTCGCAAGCGGCGAGCGTGGCGCCCGCGACGCTGGTCATCAGGATGAGGCTGATACGCTTGAAGTCGGCCATGAAATTCTCCGTTCCGGTCGATCCCGGTGTTCAGGATGATGGGCGAGCGCCCTGGATCGACTCGGAACATTCCCCCTGCCGATCACACGCGCCGCGCTAGGCGGCATGCGTGACGGTGGGATGGGATTTGGGAGAAGGATTGGTGACGATGCGATGACGCTTTTGTGAATCGCGTTACGAAACCGTGACAGTGTGGGCGATCGGCCTTGGATAAGTTACTGAACCACATGAATATGTTCGGCATGGGCGGAGCATGGGCGGTCGCCGCCCGGTGACACGTTCACCCACGATCGCCGGGCGATGTTGCCGCGCTGCAACAGCCGATGGTGCCAAAAGCAAAAGGCCCGCCGGATCAACCGACGGGCCTTTCGATATGGTGGGCGCGGCTGGGATTGAACCAGCGACCCCTGCGGTGTGAACACAGTGCTCTACCACTGAGCTACGCGCCCGAACCCTGTGCCGGAGCGGGTCCGGCGAAGTTCGGTGCCGGGATCTGTCCGTATGGACCGCCCGGCGGAGCGATGCCCCTAGAGAAGCGGTCGAGGCTTGTCCAGCCCCTTCCCTGCCCCTTTCGTCACATCTGACGGCAGCTTAGTTGACCGCGTCCTTCAGCCCCTTGCCGGCCTTGAACTTCGGCTGCGACGACGCCTTGATCGTCATCGGCTCGCCGGTGCGCGGATTGCGACCGGTCGATGCCTTGCGCTTCGATACCGAGAAGGTGCCGAAGCCGACCAGGCGAACTTCGTCCCCTTTCTTGAGCGCCGCGGTCACCGCGTCGAACACGGCCTCGACCGCCTTGCTGGCGTCACCCTTGCCGAGGCCAGCGGTGTCAGCGACCGTGGCGATCAGTTCCTGCTTGTTCATGCCCTTTGAACCCCTGCTTTTCTTGTTAGGCGAGAAATGAATTGCGTCCGACGCCACAGCGCCGGTGGGACAGGAAAACCTGTCCACGCGCCGCTGTAAAGCGGAAAGCGGTACAAATACGGTGGAATCGCGGGAAAAAGTGACTTTACCCGCGCTCAACCATCAATGCCGCAGCGGATCGGGCGTCGCTGCGGGCGGCACAACCGCCAGCTCGTCCGCCTCGGTCCAGTCGATCGCGGTCAGCGTGTCGGTAAGTGCCAGCTTCAGCACCTCGTCGACATGCGCAACCGGAACGATCTTCAGCCCTTCCCGGATGTTCGCCGGGATTTCCGCCAGATCCTTTTCATTCTCCTGCGGGATCAGCACGGTGGTGATCCCCCCGCGCAGCGCCGCGAGCAGCTTTTCCTTGAGCCCGCCGATGGGAAGTACGCGCCCACGCAACGTCACCTCACCCGTCATCGCCACGTCCTTGCGCACCGGAACCCCGGTCAGGGTCGAGACGATCGAGGTGACGAGGCCAATGCCCGCCGACGGCCCATCCTTGGGCACCGCGCCCTCGGGGAGATGGACGTGAATGTCCTTGCGCGCGAAGATGCTCGGCTTGATGCCATAGCTCGGGCTGCGCGCACGGATGAAGCTGAACGCCGCTTCGACGCTCTCCTTCATCACGTCGCCCAGCTTGCCGGTGGTGCGGATCCCGCCCTTGCCGGGAACGGTCACGCTTTCGATGGTGAGCAGCTCGCCGCCAACCTCGGTCCAGGCCAGGCCGGTGACGGCGCCGATCTGATGCTCTTCCTCCCCGATGCCGAAACGATATTTCCGCACCCCGGCGAATTCGTGCAGATTCTCTGGCGTAACGACGACGCTTTCAACCTTGCCTTCCAAAATCCGGCGCAGCGCCTTGCGTGCGAGCTTGGCGATCTCACGTTCCAGCGTGCGCACGCCCGCCTCGCGGGTGTAGTAGCGGATCAGGTCGCGCAGCCCGCCATCGGTCAGCTCGAACTCGCCGGGCTTCAATCCGTGCGCGTCGATCTGCTTGGCAATCAGATGGCCCTTGGCGATCTCGACTTTCTCATCCTCGGTATAGCCCTCGAGCCGGATGATCTCCATGCGGTCGAGCAGCGGCTGGGGCAGGTTCAGCGAGTTGGCCGTCGTCACGAACATGATGTCCGACAGATCGACGTCGATCTCCAGATAATGGTCGTTGAACTTGCTGTTCTGTTCGGGGTCGAGCACCTCGAGCAGCGCAGATGCCGGATCGCCGCGGAAATCCTGACCGAGCTTGTCGATCTCATCGAGCAGGAACAGCGGGTTGCTGGTTCCGGCCTTTTTGAGGTTGGTGACGATCTTGCCCGGCAGCGAGCCGATATAGGTGCGACGATGGCCACGGATCTCGGCCTCGTCGCGCACGCCGCCCAGCGACTGGCGAATGAATTCGCGCCCGGTCGCCTTGGCGATCGACTTGCCGAGCGAGGTCTTGCCGACACCCGGAGGGCCGACGAGGCACAGGATCGGTCCCTTCAGCTTGTTGGTCCGCGCCTGCACCGCGAGATATTCGATGATCCGATCCTTGACCTTCTCCAGCCCATAGTGATCCGCGTCGAGCACCGCTTCGGCCTCGACCAGATCCTTCTTAAGCTTGGACTTCTTGCCCCAGGGCAGGCCCAGCAGCACGTCTAGATAGTTGCGTACGACCGTCGCCTCGGCGCTCATCGGTGCCATGGTCTTGAGCTTCTTGAGCTCCGCCTGCGCTTTGCCGCGCGCTTCCTTGGACAGTTTCAGCGTGGCGATCTTCTGGGTCAGCTCGGCGATCTCGTCGCCCTCGCCTTCCTCGCCCTCATTGCCCAGCTCGCGCTGGATCGCCTTGAGCTGTTCGTTGAGGTAGTATTCGCGCTGGGTCTTCTCCATCTGGCGCTTCACGCGCGAGCGGATCTTCTTCTCGACCTGAAGCACGCCCAGCTCGCCCTCCATGAAGGCGAACACCATTTCGAGACGCTTTTGGGGATCGTCTTCGACCAGCAGGCTCTGCTTTTCGGCGACCTTGACCGCGATGTTGCCCGCGACCGCATCGGCCAGGCGAGACGCTTCGTCGATCTCGCCGAGCTGCACCGCGGTTTCGGCGGGCAGCTTGCGGTTGAGCTTGGCGTAGTTTTCGAACTGCTCGACCACCGAGCGCATCAGCGCCTGGGTCTCCTTGCCGGTCGCCTCCTTCTCGGCGACCGGGCTGACGGTGGCGGTGAGGTAGCCATCCTGCTCTTCCATCGTCTCGAGCTTGCCGCGCTGCTTGCCGGCAACGAGCACGCGAACGGTGCCGTCGGGCAGCTTGAGCAGCTGCATTACCTCGGCCGAGACCCCGGTGTCGTACAGGTCGTCGCGACCGGGATCGTCATTGGCGGGATCGAGCTGGGCGACGAGGAAAATTTCCTTGTCGGCGGCCATCGCGGCTTCAAGGGCGGCGACCGACTTGTCGCGCCCGACGAACAGCGGCACGATCATGTGCGGGAAGACGACGATGTCGCGCAGCGGCAGGACTGGATAGGAAGACTTCATGGACACTCCGGTGCTGCCCGCAGGGGGCAGAATCATCCAACTATATGGGGATCGCGCACGCGGCATCAATGCAGTGTTTGCCGCGATGCTGGCGCTGACCGCGCTGAGCCCCGCCGCATGGGCGCAAAAGGGCGAGCCGCCGATCACCGCGCTGACCGAACGCTCCGGGGGCGAGATCGAGCCCGAGCGGGCGGCGTTGCGGATCGAACATGTCGATCTGGTGCTGCGCGTCGAACCCGAGCGCAAGTTCCTGTCGGGCGTGGCGACGCTGCGCCTCGTTACTAGCGCCAGTCAAAAGCGGCTGCTGATCGATCTCGACAGGAATTTCCCGGTCAGCTTCATCGCGATCGACGGCGTTCGACTGCAACCGCGCGCGTGGCGTAATCCCGAAGGGCGGCTGATTATCGACCTGCCCAAGCCGCTGGGGGCTGGCGACCGGGTCAATGTGCAGATCGGCTATGCCGGTCGCCCGCATGAAGCGGTCAATGCACCTTGGGACGACGGGATCGTGTGGTCGAGCTGGCAGGGCAAGCCGTGGGTGGCAACCACGGCACAGGGCTATGGCTGTGACCTGTTCTGGCCGTGCCTCGATTTCCCGGCCGGGGAAATTCCCTCGATGCGGATCGGGATCATCGTGCCCGAGGGGGTGTCAGCGATTTCCAACGGCATGCTGCGCTCGATCGAACCGATGGCGGGGGGCGTGCGCCGCTGGAACTGGGAGGCGAAGACCATCAACCCCTATCTCGTCGCGATCAACATCGGCCCGTATCGCGAGATCAAGGGGAGCTATGCCAGCAAGTTCGGCAACGCCGTACCGCTGCACCTGTGGCACCTGACCGGCAAGGACAAGCAGGCCGCCGGGCTGTTCGCCGAGTTCGCCCCGACGCTCGACTTTTACGAGACGATGATCGGTCCCTTCCCTTTCGCGCATGAAAAGCTGGGCGTGGTCGAGACGCCGCATCTGGGCATGGAGCATCAAACGGTCAACGCGTACGGCAATGACTATAAGAAGGACGACACCGGGTTCGACTGGCTGTTCCACCATGAGCTGGCGCACGAATGGTTCGGCAACCAGCTGACCGCCGCCGACTGGGACGATTTCTGGCTGCACGAGGGCTATGGCCAGTATATGCAGCCGCTCTACGGCCAGTGGCGTGAGGGTGAGGCGCGCTATGCCGCGATGATGGCGGAGCAGCGCAAGAGCATTCTCAACCGCCAGCCTTTGGTATCGGGCCGCTCGCGCACATCTGACGAAGTGTACCGGCTCGAGCTGGGCGGGCCGGGGCAGGACATCTATTACAAGGGCGCATGGGTGCTGCACACGCTGCGCTACCTGATCGGCGACAAGGCGTTTTTCGATGCGACGCGGCGCCTGGTCTATGGTCGCCCCGACCCGAAGCCGGGCAATTTCAAGCCGCGCTTCGCGACCACGCCGGAGTTCGAGGCGTTGATGAGCCAAGCCGCCGGGCGCGACCTCAGCTGGTTCTACGACGTCTACCTCCGCTCCGCCGCGCTACCCGAACTGATCGAGACGCGCACGGGCGACCAGCTGTCACTGGAATGGACGACCCCGCGCAACGCTCCCTTCCCGCTCCCGGTCGAGGTGCAGGTCGATGGCGCCGTCCAACGCGTGGCGATGGAAGGCGGCCGGGCAACGATCACGGTGCCGGCGGGCGCGCATGTCGTGATCGACCCGATGGCGCGCGTGCTGCGTCGGTCCCCAGCGATCGAGGCGATGCAGGCGCGGCGCTAGTCCTCAGTCCGCGAGCATGTGGTCGTCGCCGACGCGCAGCTGGTTTCGACCAGAGCGCTTGGCTGCGTAGAGCGCCGCATCGGCGCGGGCCATGGCGAGCTGGAGCGGCTCGCCGTCGAGTGCGACGATGCCGCCGGAGCAGGTCATGGGGGTACCGTCTGGCCGTTCGATCAGCCCGTTGCCAAGACGTCGGCACAGACGCTGGAGGATGCCGGCAGCCTCGTCTTCCTCCGTGGCGGGAAAGAACACCGCGAACTCCTCGCCGCCCCAGCGTCCGACACAGTCCGCCTTGCGCACGCCGCGGGCCAGGAACGCCGCGAAATCCTGCAGGATCGCGTCGCCCGCGTCATGACCGAAGCTGTCGTTGACCGACTTGAACTTGTCGAGGTCGATGAGCGCGATGCTGCCGTCGCCAGCGCTTTCGACGCGGGCAAGGAAGCCGCGACGGTTGAGCAGGCCGGTCAGCGGATCGCGATGCGCGGCCATGTCGAGTGCGGCAACGCGGACCTTGGTCGCCTCGCTCGCTCGAGTCACCCCGGCGAGCAGTTCGGTGAGCATGTCGCCATCGCTGACCGCCTCCAGCGCCTCGGCCTGTTCGCGTTCAAGCGACTGCACTGCCTGCGTCGCCGCGCGGACCGGGGCGAGCAGGCCGTCGATGCCGAGGAGCGTAAACACCGTGCCGATCAGTGTTGCCGCCAGCACGATCCCCAGATCCGGCCAGTCGGTCTTGCCGGTCGAGAACTGCCATGCGGCGAATGCCAGCAACGGGATGTGCGTCCCGACGAAGCAGATGGTGAACATCCGCAGCCGCAGGCTGGACGGGAACAGGAACCGCGTCGCCTTGTAAAACCGCAAGTTTGCCTCCGTAACATCCCCACCCGCGACGGCAACAAAGCGTTAGGAGGCGTTAAGCAGAGACGAACGAAGATGGTTAAACCCGTGGACAACCGGGGCAATGCGGTGGACCGAAGTGGCTGAAACAAAACGGGCGCCGGTTGCCCGACGCCCGTTCGATCAATGGGTCGCGATGCCGATCAGGCGGCGTCGCCAGCCTTCTTCTTTTCGGCGGAATAGACGCGTACCGGTTCCTTGGTTCCGGCGACGACGTCCTTGTCGATCATCACTTCGTCCACCCCGTCCATGCCGGGCAGGTCGAACATCGTGTCGAGCAGAATGCCCTCGAGGATCGAGCGAAGGCCGCGCGCGCCGGTCTTGCGTTCGATCGCCTTTTTCGAAACCGAAACCAGCGCATCGTCGGTGAAGGAGAGCTTCACATTCTCCATCTCGAACAGCTTCTGATACTGTTTCACCAGCGCGTTCTTCGGCTCGGTCAGGATCTTCACCAGCGCCGGGATGTCGAGATCCTCGAGCGTCGCAACGACCGGCAGACGACCGACGAATTCGGGGATCAGGCCGAACTTCAGCAGATCTTCCGGTTCGGTCTGGCGCAGCGTCTCACCGGTGCGGCGCTCTTCCGGCGCAGCGACATAGGCACCAAACCCGATCGACTTGCCCTGCAGGCGGTCGCCGATGATCTTTTCGAGGCCCGAGAACGCGCCGCCGCAGATGAACAGGATGTTGGTCGTGTCGACCTGCAGGAACTCCTGCTGCGGATGCTTGCGCCCCCCCTGCGGCGGAACGCTGGCAGTGGTGCCCTCCATCAGCTTGAGCAGCGCCTGCTGCACGCCCTCGCCCGAGACGTCGCGGGTGATCGACGGGTTCTCGGCCTTGCGGCTGATCTTGTCGATTTCGTCGATATAGACGATGCCGCGTTGCGCCCGCTCGACATTATAGTCAGAGGCCTGGAGCAGCTTGAGGATGATGTTCTCGACGCCCTCACCGACATAGCCGGCTTCGGTCAGCGTCGTCGCATCGGCCATGGTGAACGGCACATCGAGGATGCGGGCGAGCGTCTGTGCCAGCAGCGTCTTGCCGCAACCGGTCGGACCGACGAGCAGGATGTTGGACTTGGCGAGTTCGACATCCGCGCCCTTCGCGCCGTGGTTCAACCGCTTGTAATGGTTGTGCACCGCGACCGACAGGACGCGCTTCGCCTGCTTCTGGCCGATGACGTAATCGTCCAGCACGTCGCAGATTTCCTGCGGCGTGGGGACGCCACCGTCCTTCTTGCTGACGAGTGCCGACTTGGTCTCTTCGCGAATGATGTCGTTGCAGAGCTCGACGCACTCGTCGCAGATGAACACGGTCGGTCCGGCGATCAGCTTGCGTACCTCGTGCTGCGACTTTCCGCAGAACGAGCAGTAGAGCGTGCTTTTCGAATCGCCGCCGCTTAGCTTCGTCATTCAGTCTTCCTTTGCGTGCCGGGCCGAACGCGCGACCCGGCATCCTACCGCCGGGACAACGCCCGGCAACTCAAATTCGCCCCATAACCGGGGAAGGTGAGCGTCAGATTAAGACGCCGACCCTTCGCTGTCAGCAGGCTGGGGACGCTTTTCGTACACTTCGTCGACCAGACCGAACGCCTTGGCCTCATCGGCCTCGAGGAAGGTGTCGCGGTCCATCGCGCGCTCGATCTCCTCGAGCGGCTTGCCGGTGTACTTGACGTACAGGTCGTTCATCCGACGCTTGATGCGCAGGATTTCCTTGGCCTGAATCTCGATATCCGACGCCATGCCCTGCGCACCGCCCGACGGCTGGTGGATCATGATGCGGGCGTTGGTCAGCGCGACGCGCAGGCCCGGCTCACCCGCCGCGAGCAGGAAGCTGCCCATCGACGCGGCCTGACCAATGCACACCGTGCCGACGCGCGGACGGATATACTGCATGGTATCGTGGATCGCCATGCCGGCGGTCACCACGCCACCCGGCGAGTTGATGTACATCCAGATGTCCTTCTTCGGGTTTTCCGATTCGAGGAAGAGCAGCTGGGCGGTGATCAGCGAGGCCATGTGATCCTCGACCGGGCCGACCACGAAGATGATCCGCTCACGCAGCAGGCGCGAATAGATGTCGAAGCTGCGCTCGCCGCGGCTCGACTGTTCGATGACGATGGGAACGAGCGCGTTGGTGATGGGATCGCGCGTAAAGCCTTCGGGGGTCAGGAGACCGGCAAGGGGGTGCATGTGGGATGTTCTCGTCAAATCTGTTTTTGCCCAGCCGACTACATCGGCGCTCGTGCGACGCGGCGCAAGGGGGGAAGAGGGTGAACACGAATGCAGCGCGTTGCGGGCAGCCACTTTGGGTCCTCACGGAGGCGCGCTGCAACGATTTCTGAACGCTTCCGTGCGACGATCCGGCCAAACCGCGAGTGGAAAGGGGCGCCGATGCGCCAGGATAGACGCACGATCTGGCTCTTTGCGTTGCTTTATGCGGCCTTTGCCGCCGTGGGCCTGTGGCCGCTGTTTGGCGCGGGCGGGTTCAATGATGCGACCTTCGGGATCGGGATGGTGATCGCGATCGCCCTGTTTCCGGTCACCGCGATTGTCGTCACGCTGCTTGCGCCGCTGCTGCTCAGCGCCCGCCGTTCGACCGTGACGGCTCCACAAGTTGCGCGCCGTGTCGCCGAACAGGCGGTCACCCGCGACCATTTCGACTTTGCCTTCGCCGCGTGGAACGGCATCGAGTCCGCCGAAGCCGTCACCCGCCTCTCCCGCCGCCTGCACGCTCTCGACATCGCACATCGCTTTGCCGGTGGTGAGATCATGGTGGTCGAAGACGCGGTGCGCTGGAAGGTCGCGCCGGTTCCCGGTGCGCTGCGCATCGCCGGATGGGTCGAGGCGCCCGACGCGGAAACCCGCGCGATGATCGTGGCGGCGGTCGAGGAATTCCTGATCGACGAACTGGGCATCCGCCTCGAAAAGCTGGCCGCCTAAAGATTCGCCGGCGCCGGCTGCCCCAGATAGGCCAGCCGCCGCACCTCACGCCGCCCCCGCACCACCGTGTCGAGGATCAGCCCGGCAAAGCTGCTGAGCGCGGCGAGGATCACGAGGCCCGTCGCCAGGATCGCCGTCGGGAAGCGCGGCACCAGCCCCGTCTCGAGATAGGTCATCGCCAGCGGCACCGCGAGCACGACCGCCAGCAGCGCCAGCGCCAGCGCGATCCAGCCGAAGAACAGCATCGGCTTTTCGATCCGGTACAGCGTCAGGATGGTGCGCGCGATCCGCGCGCCGTCGCGATAGGTGGACAGCTTCGACGCCGAACCTTCGGGCCGGGCGAGATAGCGGGTCTCCATCTCTCCTACCGGCATCTTCAGCTCGAGCGCATGGACGCTGATCTCGGTCTCGATCTCGAAGCCTGCGGACAGGACCGGAAAGCTCTTCACGAACCGGCGCGAAAAGACCCGATAGCCAGAGAAGATATCAGTGAAGCTGCGCCCGAACAGCCGGGCGAGCAGGCCGGTCATCGCGCGGTTGCCCAGCACATGGCCGCGGCGATAGGCGTCCGCAGCTTCATGCACGCGGGTGCCGACAACCATGTCGAGCCCCTCCTCGCGCATCTTGGCGATCATCGCGGGGGCAGCGGCGGCGTCATATGTCGCGTCGCCATCGGCCATCACATAGATGTCGGCATCGACATCGGCGAACATGCGCCGCACGACATTCCCCTTGCCCTGCATCCGCTCGGTCCGCACGATCGCGCCGGCTTCGCGCGCCACCGTTACCGTGCGGTCGCTGCTGTTATTGTCGTAGACATAGATGGCAGCGCCCGGGAGCGCCGCGCGGAAACCCGCGACCGTCTGCGCGATCGCGGCTTCCTCGTTATAGCAGGGCAGAATGACTGCGATGTTCGGTTCCATCGCCCAGCCATAGGGCGATCAATGCCGGGATTCGACCAATTTATGCACTGGGTTTGACGCTGGTCGCAGACCCCCTCATCCTGCCCGAAAAAGGGGGGTAACTGTGCATAATCGCGAACTTCATATCCTGGCGGTCGTCGCTACCGCACTCGTCGCAGCGGACGCGCTGGCCACACCGGCGATTCTGCTCTGGGCCAGATTCTTCCCGGAGAACTATTCGCTATTGGTGGCTCCTTCGGCGAGCACAGTGGATGGCGGCGCGGTGGTCCTGAACATCCTTACGATGATCGTCTTCGGGCGCTGGATCTATGTGGCCGGCAAGAACGTGATCGCCATGGGACACGATAGCCTGCAGTTCACGCCGGGGGCGCGGATCTGGTGGTTCGCCGTGCCGATCGCCTGCTTGTTCAAACCCTTTCAGGGAATGCGCGAACTGTGGAACGCCAGCCATGGTGAGGTCGAATATGAGCGGAACCATCCCCTCATTGCGCTGTGGTGGGCGCTCTGGATCGGCGGCGGTCTGTTCTCTACTGTCCTGAACTTCTCGGTCAGCGCCGGGAACGACAGCCTTACCATGTGGGCCATCAGTTGCATGATCACCGTGTCGCTCGCCGGCGTGGCGATCACCATGTTGTGGCGGATCACCCAAGCGCAACTTCGCCCCGCAGCGCCGGAAATGGCCGAGATCTTCGCCTGAAACGAAAGACCCCGCCGCGCCTGGTGGCGGGCGGGGTCGTCGTGCTCGTCAGAGCGGGTGCGTTTAGTCGGCCTTTTTCTTGGCCGGGGCCTTCTTCTTCGGCGTTTCGGCCGCGGCCTCGGCGTCGTCGGCCTTGGCGGCCTTCTTTGCCGGGGCCTTCTTGGCCGGCTTCACCTCTTCGGCAGCGGCTTCAGCGGCGGGCTCTTCGGCCTTCTTCGCCTTGGCCTTCTTCGCCGGCTTGTGGTCGTGATCATGGTCGTGGTTGCAGTCCGGGCCATGAACGTGCGGCACCGCGCCTTCCTCGCTCTCGATCGCGGCTTCCAGCTCTTCGCGGGTCACTTCGCGCTCGCTCACCTCGGCCTTGCCGAACAGGAAGTCGACGACCTTGTCCTCATAGAGCGGGGCACGCAGCTGGGCGGCGGCCATCGGCTCCTGCTGGATATACTGGAAGAAGCGCTGCTGATCTTCCGGGCGATACTGCTGCGCAGCCTGGGCGATCAGGCGGTTCATTTCCGCCTGCGTCACCTCGACGCCATTCGCCTGGCCGATTTCCGACAGCAGGAGGCCAAGGCGCACGCGACGCTCGGCGATCGCGCGGTAATCGTCCTTTTCCTTCTCCAGTTCAGCCTTGGCGGCTTCGGGATCTTCTTCATGCCCGGCTTCGTGCTGAAGCTGCGCCCAGATCTGCTGGAACTCGGCCTCGACCATCGACGGCGGGACCGGGAAGTCGTGACCGGCGGCGAGCTGGTCGAGCAGCTTGCGCTTCATGTAGGTGCGCGTCAGGCCACCCGTCTCATTCTCCATCTGGCCGCGCAGGATGCCGCGCAGCTGATCGAGGCTCTCGAGACCCAGATTCTTGGCGAGGTCTTCATCGACCTTCACTTCGCCAGCGGTCTTCACCGCGGTGATCTTGAGGTCGAAGGTCGCGGGCTTGCCGGCCAGCGTGTCGACGCCATAATCCTCGGGGAAGGTCACTTCGATCTGCTTCTCGTCGCCGGTCTTCACGCCGATGATCTGGTCCTCGAAACCCGGGATCAGACGGCCCGAGCCGATCTCGATCGCCATGCCCTCACCGGTGCCGCCATCGAATGCGACGCCGTCGACCTTGCCGACAAAGTCCATCGTGACCTGGTCGCCCTGCTTCGCCTTGTAGCTCGGCTTGGCGTCTTCCCACGCCTTTTGCTGGCCGGCGATCTGCAGGATCTGCGCATCGACCGCTTCGTCGCTGACCGGAACGATCAGGCGCTCGAGCTTCAGACCCTCGATCGACGGCGTCGGAACGTCGGGCAGGACTTCCAGCTCAACCTTCACCTCAGCATCGCTGCCGGGCTTGAAGTCGCCTTCGAGGCTGACCGAAGGCTGCATCGCGGGACGCAGCTTGTGGTCGGCGATCAGCTTCTGCACGCCTTCCTGGATCGTCGTGTTGAGCGCGTCCTGGGTCAGCGCCTCACCGTGCATCTTGCGGACCAGGTTGGTCGGCACCTTGCCGGGGCGGAAGCCGGGCATGCGGATCTGCGGGGCAACGCGCTTCACCTCGGCGTCGACACGGGTGTCGATATCCGCTGCGGTGATCTTGAGGGTGTAGGCGCGCTTGAGGCCTTCGTTCAACGTCTCGACGGTCTGCATTCTATCGGGCTTCCTGCTCTGGAAGTGGAATCGGATTCGCGGCGTCCCCCCTGGCGCCGGGCGGAAACTGGTGCGGGCGAAGGGACTCGAACCCCCACATCTTGCGATACTGGTACCTAAAACCAGCGCGTCTACCAGTTCCGCCACGCCCGCATTCAGGACACCGCAGGTCGGGCGCGTCTATAGCAATGCGGGTGCCGGGGGCAAGGGCGATGCCGATTATGCTGCAGAATCCCAGAAAAGCGGGGCTTATCTGCCACCGCGCTCAGCCCGAAAGGCCGATCCGCCACGCATGCGGCGCCACCGGATGCGCAAGGATCAGATCGCGGGCGCCGATTAACCCGCCGTCCCTCGGCGGCGTTGCCCCAGGCTCGACGATTACCGCCAGCCGCCCGCGCCACCCGCGGTCGCGCAACCGCTCCACTGCGGCAAGGCTGGCAGAGTCTCCACGTATGGCGATGATCAGCCAGTCCGCCTCGGCCGCCTTGATATCATCGGCGAGCGCACGGTCGCTGTCATAGGAAAGCACGCGGTGCCGCTGGCCCGACAGCACCATGTGCAAGGCGCGCCTCGACGCGTCGTCGGGATCGACCAGCGCGATCGAGAACGCGGCATCCGCCGCATCGATCGAAGGGGGAATGGTGGCAGGCTGATCCATCACGGGCCATCATCGCCGAATGCGCCACGCTCCGCCCTCCGGAAATATCCTTAGTCGGCGGCGTCAAGCCCGGCCGCAAAGGCGATGCGCAGCGCTTCCGACAGGCTGCGTACCTCCAGCTTGGTCATCACATTGGCGCGATGCACCTCGACCGTGCGTGGAGAGATGCCGAGGTCATAGGCGATGGTCTTGTTGGGATGGCCCGCGACGAGGCCGCGCAGCACGTCGCGCTCACGCGGGGTGAGCGCCGCGATCCGCACCGCCGCCTCCTGCCCTTCCACTTCGGCGGTCTCCGCCCGCCCCAGCCGTTCGAAGCCGCGATCGAGCGCGGCGAGTAGCAACGCCTTCTCGAACGGCTTTTCGAGGAAATCGAGCGCGCCCTGCTTCATTGCCGTCACCGCAGTCGCGACGTCGCCATGGCCGGTCAGCACGATGACGGGCAGCGCAACACCGCGCGCATTCAGCTCGCGCTGCACCTCCAGCCCGTCCATTTCGGGCATGCGGATGTCGAGCAGGATGCAGCCCGGATCGGGGTGCCGCGCTTCTTTCAGGAACGCCACGCCCGAGGGATAGGCGCGCACGTCATAGCCCGACGTCTTGAGCAGGAAGCTGGCCGAGCGGCGCACCGCGTCCTCGTCATCGATCAAGTGGATCAGCGGCTTTTCGCTCATTCTTGGGTCTCCGCACTGGGAATGGTGAACCACAGAGTCGTGCCGCCGCCGGGACGCGGGTCGGCGGCAATCCGCCCGCCGTGCGCCTCGATGATCGTGCGACAGATCGACAGGCCGAGGCCGAGGCCGTCGGGCTTGCTGGTATTGAACGCGTCGAACAGGCGCGGGCGGATCGCCGGGTCGATCCCGGGGCCGGTGTCGCTGACCTCCACCCGGATCATGCCGTCCCCCTGCACACGCGTGGCGATGGTAACGTCGCGCACCGGCATGTCCGCCAGCGCTTCGACCGCATTGCGAATGAGGTTGACCAGCACTTGCTGGATCTGCACGCGGTCGACCAATGCGAGCCGGGCATCGGGGTCGAGATCCTTGAGGCCACGCACGCCACGCTCGCGCGCACCGGTCATCGCGAGGCGGGTTGCTTCCTCGACCATCTGGGGCAGCGATTCGACTCGCTTCTCCACCTCGCCGCGTGCGACGAATTCACGCAGGCGCCGGACGATATTGCCGGCACGCAGCGCCTCGGTCGCCGATTCCGTGACTGCCTCGCCCAGCATTTCCAGGTCCGGCTGGCCTGCCGCGATCAGGTCGCGCGCCGCCTCCATATAGTTGGCGATGGCGGTCAGCGGCTGGTTGAGTTCGTGCGCCAGCGTCGATGCCATCGTGCCCATCGCGGATACGCGGGACACATGGACCAGTTCGGACTGCAGCTCCTTCATCTGCAGTTCGGCACGCTGGCGTTCGGACAGGTCGCGGATGAAGCCGGTGAAGATGCGGTGCCCGGCGCTGCGTGCCTCACCTACTGCCAGCTCCATCGGAAACTCGCTGCCGTCACGTCGCTTGCCGACGACGATGCGGCCGATGCCGATGATCCGGCGCTCTCCCGTGCGGCAATAATGCTCGATATAATCGTCGTGCCGCAGCCGATCACCGTCGGGCATCATCATCGCGATGTTCTTCCCGACAACTTCGGACTCCGAATAGCCGAACAACCGCTCTGCCGCGGCGCTGAACGACAGGATCTGACCGCGCTCGTCGATCACGATCATAGCGTCGGGCACGGTCGCGAGGATCGAGCGCAAATGCAGCTCGCTGCGTGCCACCGCCCCAGCAGCCGCCTTGCGATCGGTAATGTCGTCGATCGTCCCGCCGAAACCGAGCAGCGCCCCACCCTCGTCGCGCAGCGCGATGATGCGGGCATCGGCTGCGAATTCGGTCGAGTCCTGCCGCCGTCGCCAGCCTTCCTCGGCGTAGCGGCCATAGGTTACGGCGCGGTCGAGATCGTCGCGCGGCTTGCCCGCCGCAGCATCGGCCGCCGAATAGAGCATCGCGATCGGCTGCCCGACCGCCGCACTGGCCTCATAACCGAGCAGTATCTGTGCGCCGGGGTTCCAGCTGCGGATCGTGCCGTCGGGATCGAGCAGGAACTGCGCGCGGTCGAGATCGCTGGCGATGAAGCGCGCGGCAAGTTTCTCGACGATGTCGGCGCCCATGTCCATGTCCTGCCTATGCCCGCAGCATCCGGGCAAAACCCATTGGGAAAACTACCAATGCAGCCACGCGCCGCAATATCCGATGCCGCCGCCGCGCACCCATCGCGCAAGACTGTAGCGGGGAATAACCCATGAAAACCACCCATGTCGTCATCGGCGCGCTGGCCTGTGCGGTCGGCGCGCAACCTGCGATCGCCAAGGAGGGCGACTTCCTGGTGCGCGGCCGCGCCATCCTGGTCGCGCCGACCGAGAGCTCCGGCCCGGTCACGCCCGGCTTTCCGGGCAGCGAGGTCGGCGTCAGCAACGCGGTAATGCCTGAAGTCGATTTCACCTACATGCTCACCGACAATATCGGCGCTGAGCTGATCCTGGCGACGACCAAGCACGACGCGCAGGGCCGCGGTACGCTGTCCGGCTTTGACGAGCTGGCGAGCACCTGGGTGCTCCCGCCGACGCTGACGCTGCAATATCATTTCACGCCCGAAGCGAAGGTTCGCCCCTATGTCGGCGCGGGCGTCAACTACACCATCTTCTATTCGACCAAGGCGAGCGATGCGCTGGTGAGCGCGATCGGCGCGACCGATGTCGAGATGGATGACAGCTTCGGCTATGCGCTGCAGGCCGGGGTGGACATCGACCTGAATGAGAAGATGTTCCTGAACCTTGACGTCAAATATATTGACATGGACACGACCGCGCGGCTGCGCACCGGCGCTGCCACCAACACGGCGCAGATCAGCATCGATCCGATCGTCGCGGGCGTCGGGGTCGGCTTCCGGTTCTGAATCCAAAAGGGCGGCGATCCGATTGGAACGCCGCCCTTTTTACGTGCGCCTGCCGAATTCAGACATTGGGTTCGAGCAGCAGTTTCGGGGGCAGATCGCCATAGCGCAGCACGGTCGCCCGTTCGCGCGCGGTCCGGCGGACGACATCGAGATGCTCCGCGACAAATCGCGCATCCAGGCCCGGCACCACCGCATCGAAATGCACATGGTAGCAATCGGCGAGGCCAAAGGCGCGCGTCAGATAGATGTCGAACGCCTGTTTGAGGGCAAGCCACTGGCCGCGCTCCTCGAGCCAGGGTCGCGTCGCGGCGGAGGTGGAGAAGATGAGCAGCCGCTTCCCCCGGAGTCCCGGACTGGGGAGCTGCGCCTTCAGCGCCTCGGGCGAGAAATCCGCGCCGAGCACGCGATCGACATAGCCCTTGATCATCGCCGGCGGCATGCCGAACCAGATCGGATAGACCAGCACGATCGCGCTCGCCGCCTCGATCTGGGCGAGCGAGGTCGCGACGTCGGGGCGCGGCTTGAACCCCGGCCCGGGGAGCTCGTCGCGCCGCAGCAGCGGATCGAAGTTGCGAGCATAAAGGTCGTCGACTTCGACGATCTGGTGAAGGTTTTCCACCTCCTCCCGATACGCCCGGACGATGGCGTGGTTGAAACTGTCGAGGCCTGGATGCCCCAGCACCACCAGATGGCGCAAGGACGCGGGGTCGCGGGGTTGGGTCATGGGGGGCAACTCCGTCATTGGGCCAGGAACACGGGATAGGGGCTGTCGCGCAGCAGATCGCGCGTCACGCCGCCGAACAGCGTCTCGATCAGCCGCGAATGGCCAAAGCCGCCCATCACGATCAACGCGGATTTGATCCTGCTTGCCTCGGCGAGGAGTTGCTGACCGATCCGACCGGTCTCATTGGGCACGACCGCGATCTCCGGGTGGACGCCGTGGCGCGAGAGATAGCTGGCCGCAAGTTCGGGCGGGTGCTTGAGTCCGCCGCGATCGATGGTGACGATGCGTACCTCCCGCGCCAGCGCGAGCAGCGGCACCGCCGCGCGCAACGCCGCGTCCGCCTCGTCGGAACCGTCCCAGGCGACGAGTGCAGTGCCGTCCAGCGCAATGCCGCGTGTGGCATCCGGAACCGCCAGCACCGGACGGCTGGCGAGGAGCATGGCAGCGACGACGCCATCCATCTCGCCGCCCGGAAAACCATCGAACACGGTATTCACCACAACGAGATCGGTCAGCACCGTGTGCGCGGTGAGACAGGACGCGACATCGCCCATCCCTTCCGCCAGCGTCCACTGCACGTCCTCTGCCGCCAGTCGTTCCGTGACCCGCGCCCGATTGGCGGCCTGCACATCGAGTTCTTCGGTGATATGCGCGGCGAGCGTGGCCGGGCCGATCATCGGGTCTTCGGCCAGCGGCGGCATCGCGGTCACGTCGATCGCGATCAGGTGGCCCTGTACGGCGCGAACGACATCGAGTGCGGCCTGAAGCCGTGCCTCCTGTCCCGCGTCGGCGTGAATCAGTACGGCAACATTCTTCATCGCCCGTCTCCCAAACTTCCTAGGAGCGACGCTAGGCCCCGGCGCGGGCACCCCATATGAGGAGTGATACGTAGTCCGTTCAGACCGCCGCGCTGAACTGTCCGTTGCTCAGTGCGCGATAGCGGTCGAACGCCGCAGCCGCGAGCCGGGCGTAAGGCGCGCCGAGCGGGGCGACCGCGATCGACCAGCCATCGCGCGCAATTGTCCCCTGCCCGGCCAGCTCTTCCAGCAGCGCTGGGTCATGACACAGCTGCTCCGCCGTCATGCCGTGCGTCGCGGCAATCGCGGCGACGTCGACATGGCCGTCGCACAGCAGACGCTCGATCACGGCTCCGGCTGCGCCATCATGGGCGTCGCGCCGCACGCCGCGCACGCCGGCAAGATCTCCGTTGAGCACTGCCATGCGATAGCGACCAACATGCTTTTCGTTCTGGACGATCGCGCCATCGAACTGGCTGATTGCTGACGCACCGAGGCCGATCAGCGTCGGGGCGTGATCGTCGGTGAACCCCTGAAAATTGCGGCGCAGCGACCCCGCCCGCGCGGCTACCGCCAGACTGTCATCAGGCCGTGCGAAATGGTCGAAACCGATCGCGTCGAACCCTGCCTCGACCCACAGGTCATGGGCGAGTGCACGCTGCCAGAAGCGCGCTTCCGCCCCCGGCAGCTTCGACGCATCGATCTGCCGCTGGCGCGGGAGCATCGCGGGGAGGTGCGCATAGCCGAACATCGCGACCCGATCGGGCGCGAGCCGCCGCGCGGCGGCAATGGTCGCGACGATGTCGTCAAGCGTCTGGCCAGGAAGGCCATACATCAGGTCGAGATTGATCCGCTCGATCCCGCCGCTGCGCGCTTCGGCGATGGCCGCCGCGACCTTGGCGAAGGGCTGGATGCGCCCGATCGCGGCCTGGACCAGCGGCGCGAAGGTCTGTGCGCCGACGCTGGCCCGTCCGATCCCGGACCGCGCAAACGCATAGGCATGGGCGCGGCCGAAGAAGCGCGGGTCGATCTCCGCCGCCCATTGCGCATCGGGCGCGATGTCGAAGCGCTGGCGTAGCGTGCAGCAGATTTCGGCAAACGCCTCGGGGCTCAGCGCATTGGGGCTGCCGCCTCCGAAATGTACCGCCGTCACCCGCCCGCGCATCCGCGCCGCGACGATGGCAATCTCCGCCTCGATCGCCGCGCGATACACGTCGAGCCGCTGCGGCCGACCCACCGCCCCGGTATTGCACCCGCAATACCAGCAGATCTGCTCGCAATACGGGATATGGAGGTAGAGCGAGACCGGCGCGCCCGGCGCGATGGCATCGAGTGCGGCGGCCTGATCCCCCGCCCCCACCGTCGGCCCGAACTCCGCGGCGGTGGGATAGCTGGTGTAGCGGGGCACCGCCCGGGCGGCGAGTGCGGGGAGGTAGCGGTGGGTCACTTACCGTCAGCCCTCGACCGTCTGGTCTTGCGAGGGCGGCGAGTGAAACTCGTGCCAGATGCCGTTGAGCACGGCGACGGCGACGGCCAGCGTGACGCCGAGAATCCAGGCGAAATACCACATGGCGGCTTCCTTTCGATCAGTAGAAATCGGGGTTGGTGCGGACCTGCTCGACCGTCACACGGCCGAACAGCACGCGATAGACCCATGCGGTGTAGAGCAGCACGATCGGCAGGAAGACGAGCGTCACGCCCAGCATGATGAACAGCGTCGTGTGGCTGGAGGATGCGTTCCACACCGTCAGGCTGGACGCGGGATCGATCGCGCTCGGCAGGATGAACGGGAACATCGACAGGCCGACCGTCCCGATGATGCCGATATTGGCGAGCGAGGAGCCGGCGAACACCAGCACGTCGTGCCGCGCACGGATCCCGACCAACGCCACCAGCGGGCCGACCAGCCCGATCAGCGGTGCGACGATCATCCACGGATAGGCCGCATAATTGTCGAGCCACGCACCGGGTGCCGCGACCGCGCTGCTAAGCCGGGGGTTGGACGGGCCGACGGTATCGATCACACCCTCGACCCGGAAGCCCAGCCCGCCCCAGGCGACATAGGCGCCGCCAGCGACGAACAGGACCACGGCAGCGATCGCCGCGACCTGCCCAATGGTCCGCGCCCGATCGAGCACCGGCCCCTGCTCCGCCTTCAGCGACAGCCAGCCCGCGCCGTGCAGCACCAGCATCGCAACCGAGAGCAGCCCGGCAAGCAGGCTGAACGGGGTGAACAGGCCGAGCAACGTGCCGTCATAGAAGGAGCGCAGGTCGCTATCGAGGCGGAAGGGCAGCCCGAGCAGGACATTGCCGACCGCGACGCCGAACACGAGCGCCGGCACGAAACCGCCGACGAACAGCGCCCAGTCCCAGCGCGCGCGCCACTTCGCGTCAGGCCGCTTCGAGCGGTATTTGAACCCGACCGGCCGCAGGATCAGCGCAGCGAGGACCAGGAACATCGCAAGGTAGAAGCCCGAGAAGCTGACCGCATAGACGAACGGCCATGCCGCAAAGATCGCGCCGCCACCGAGAATGAACCACACTTGGTTCCCCTCCCAGGTCGCGCCGACGGTGTTGATCACCATACGGCGTTCCTCATCGGTCTTGGCGACCCAGGGGAGCAGCGACGCGACGCCAAGGTCGAACCCGTCGGTCAGGGCAAATCCGATCAGCAGCACGCCCATCAGCAGCCACCAGATGACGCGGAGCGTCTCGTAATCGAGCGGTAGGGTCATGATTGGTCTCCTTGTCCCGCGCGGCTCATTCGGCCGCGACGGTCTGGAAGGGGTTGGGCGCGCCGGCGGGAGCAATCGGCTCGGCTTCGGGCGTGCCATGTTCGGGGCCATGCTTGATCGCGGCGAGCATCAGCCGCACCTCGATCACCGCGAGCACGCCATAGATCAGGGTGAAGCCGACGATCGTCGCCCACACCTGTCCCAGCGTGAGGCTCGACGCGCCGAGGAAGGTCGGCAGCACGCCTTCCACCGCCCAGGGCTGACGTCCGATCTCCGCGATCAGCCAGCCGGCCTGGATCGCGACCCATGGCAGCGGGATCACCCACAATGCCGTGCGCAGGAACCATTTGCGGTCGAACTTACGCGTGTTGGCGTAGTAAAGCGCGACCCCGAAAAAGGCGATGAAGAAGAAGCCGAGCCCGGCCATCCCGCGGAACAGCCAGAACAGCACCGGCACGTTCGGAACGGTCGACCACGCCGCCTTCTCGATCGTCGCGGCATCGGCCTGACGCGGATCGGCGATATAGCGCTTGAGCAGCATCGCATAGCCAAGATCGGCCTTGTTCCGCTCGAACTGTTCGCGCGCGGCGAGGTTGGTGCGGTCGACCTTCAGCTTTTCCACCGCGTCATAAGCGTCGATGCCGCGGATGATGCGGACGCGCGCCTGTTCGACCAGCGGCGTGATTCCGGCGACCTCGCCGGTCAGGCTGCGGGTGGAGATGAGGCCGAGGACATAGGGAATCTTGACCTCGTACTTGGTCTCGCGTCCCTCGTTCGACGGGATGCCGAAGATCGACAGGCCGGCCGGCGCGGGTTCGGTGTGCCAGGTGCCCTCGATCGCGGCGAGCTTCATCTTCTGGTTGTCGGTCAGCGCATAGCCGCTCTCGTCACCCAGCACGACGACCGAGAGCGAGGCGGCAAGGCCGAACGCTGCCGCCACCGCGAAGCTGCGCTTGGCGAACTCCAGGTGGCGACCCTTGAGCAGATACCAGGACGACACGCCCAGCACGAACACCGACGCGAGGACATAGCCCGCGCTGACGGTATGGACGAACTTCGCCTGCGCGACGGGGTTGAACACCACCGCCATGAAGTCGACGACCTCCATCCGCATCGTTTCGGGATTGAAGGCCGAGCCGGTCGGGTTCTGCATCCAGCCATTGGCGACCAGGATCCACACCGCCGACAGGTTCGTGCCGAGCGCGACGAGGAAGGTGGTCAGCAGATGCTGGCGCTTGGACAATTTGTCCCAACCGAACACCATCAAGCCGACGAACGTCGCCTCGAGGAAAAAGGCCATCAGCCCCTCGATCGCGAGCGGCGCGCCGAAGATGTCGCCGACATAGTGCGAATAATAGGCCCAGTTGGTGCCGAATTCGAACTCCATCGTGATCCCGGTGGCGACACCGAGCACGAAGTTGATCCCGAACACCTTCCCCCAGAACCGCGTGATATCGCGCCAGATCGGCCGGTCGGTGATCACATAGACCGTCTCCATGATCACCAGCATGAAGGCGAGTCCGAGCGTCAGCGGCACGAACAGGAAGTGATACATTGCCGTGAGCGCGAACTGGAGCCGCGACAATTCGACAACTGCCATGTCTATCGTCATTGTTTCCCCCATTTCCGGGACTTGTACCGCGCCGCAGTAGGAAGCGCGCTGACGTGCCGACATCGGGAATAGTACGGACTCGACCCGCGCCCCGAATGGACGGAAGGTCCACCCATGCGAAAGAACAGTCGCGCCGGAGCGTTCTGGCTCCTCGACATCGGTGGCGCGGCGATCTTCGCCTGGGGGCTGGCGACCGCGGTTGCGGCGCTGATCGCTGGTGCGTCGCCGCTGGTCGGGGCTCTGGCGATGCTGGCCGGCGGGATGGTCCGCGGGCTTTGCGGTTTTGCCGCACAGTCGCTCGCGATCCGAGACGCACAGCAAAGCGTTGCGCTGTTGCGCGGCCGGCTGCACCGGCGCCTGCTCGGCGAGGCGCTTCCCCGCGCAATCCCGATCGGGGAGAGCGCCGCCATCGCGATCGACCATGTCGACAGGATCGAGGCGCATGCCGCGCGCTTTCTGCCCGTCCGCACCGCCGCTGCGCTGGGGCCCTTGCTGGTTGCAGCCTGTGTCGCAATGGCCAGTCCGGTCGCCGCCGCGATCCTGATCGGCACGCTGATCCCGTTCGTGCTGGGCATGATCCTGGCCGGGACGATGGCGCGTCGCGCCGCCGATGCGCAGCTGCGCGCGCTGGAGCAACTCTCCGACCTGTTTGTCGAGCGGCTGCGCAGTGTGGCCATGATCCGCCATTTCGGAGCGGGCGAGCGGATCACCCGCCAGATCGGCGCCGCCACCAGCGGCGTGGCGACGCGCACGCTCGCAGTGCTGCGGATCGCCTTTCTCTCCAGCGCGGTACTGGAGTTTTTCGCCGCACTCTCGGTCGCGCTCGTCGCGGTCTATTGCGGGTTCAGCCTGCTCGGCATTCTACCCTTCGCCGTTCCCGAGACGCTGACCTTTCGCGAGGCCCTATTCGCGCTGGCGATGGCGCCCGAATTCTATTTGCCGATGCGCAGGCTCGCTGCGGCCTATCACGAAAAGCAGCTTGGCGAGGCGGCACGCGCGGTGGTCGATCCGCTCGACCAGCCCCTGCCCCCACCCCGTATTGCCGAGCCGTTCGACGGTCTTGCGGCTCAGGACGTGGCGATCACATGGCCTGGCGCGCGGATCGGGCCGGTTTCCTTCCGCCTTCCCCGCACCGGGATGATCGCGCTGACCGGCCCGACCGGTAGCGGCAAGACCAGCGTCCTTGCGGTGTGCGCAGGGCAGGTCGCCCCATCCGACGGCGCCGTCACCCCGCTCAGGCCCGAGGAAATCGCCTGGGCGGCTCAGCGACCGTTGGTGGTGCCGGGAACGCTGCGCGACAATCTCGCGCTCGCCCGGCCAGATGCGGGGGATGACGCAATCCGCGCGGTGTGTAGCCGCGTTGGCCTCGATCCATTGCTCGCCGCGCGCGGCGGGCTCGACCTTCCGCTCGATCATCGTGCGGCGGGATTGTCGGGCGGGGAGTTGCGGCGGCTGGGCCTCGCGCGGGCACTACTCTCCGGCCGCCCGTTATTGCTGTGCGATGAGCCGACCGCCGATCTGGACGCGGCGAGCGCCGAGCAGATCGGCGCGTTGCTGGCCGAACTGGCGACCACGCATGCGATCATCGTCGCAACGCACGATATGTCGCTCGCCGCCCGCGCGCAGGCGGAGGTGCGGCTATGAGCAAGCTGGATCGGGTTGCGGCGCAACTGGGGGTTGGCCGTCGCGTGGGGCTTGGCTGGGCACTCTTGCTCTCGGGCATCGCCGCCGCAGCGTCGGTCGGCCTGCTCGGCATTTCGGGCTGGTTCCTGACCGGCGCGGCGATTGCCGGGCCCGGCGGCATGGCGGCAGTCACGGCGTTCAACTATCTGCTGCCAAGCGCCGCCATCCGGGCGCTGGCGATTGCACGGACCGGCGCGCGCTATGGCGAGCGGCTGACCAGCCATGGCGCGGCGCTGGCGGCGATGGCGGGACTGCGCGCGCGGCTGTTCGGGACGCTCGCCGCAGCCGACCCGCGTCGGGTGCCCGATCTGGCCAGCGGAGAGGCTAGCGCGCGGCTGATCGACGATATCGAGGCGATCGAGGACCTCGTGGTGCGCCGTTCCGCCCTGCCCGGTGCGCTGGTCGGCGGCGTGATCGCGACCGGGTGCATCGCGCTGTCGGGATGGCGCGCGGCGGCGGCGTTCGTGCTGCTCGCGACCATGGGCCTGATTGTCGGGGCGGCGCTGGCGCGGCGTTTGAGCGTGGGGCCGGCCCGCGCGGCCGCACAGGCGCGC
>VYKS01000061.1_pt1 | contig 74579 bp, 52 predicted proteins | sample 5114511 | NCBI WGS metagenome assembly VYKS01 (sample SAMN12291795, study PRJNA351875) | freshwater metagenome | isolation source: freshwater lake | place: USA: Michigan, Gull Lake | collected 2011-07-05 | reverse complement strand
GCGGTGCCGACGGCGCGCCCGCGTCCTGACAGCTCGCCAGCAGCGGGAGCAGGAGGTGGAGCGGGCGCCGCAGCGGGCGCCACAGCGGTCCGCGCTCCAAGCGCACGAAACGAAGGCCGGATCGACGCCAGGGGGCAGCCGCGCTGGCGGAGTGGTTGGCATCGGAGCAGCGACGCATCGGACCTCCAACAAGAGTAACTGACCCTCGTGGCAGGGGGGCCGCACCGAGGGGCGTCCATGAGAATGTATCTGGGGAAACACGGCAGCACGCTGGTCCCCCACTACGCCCGGGCGGCGCCCGGCCGGCTCCGCAAAACCCTGCGTGGCCAACGCGCGCGCAGCCGGTCTGCCGCCAGCCCACCGACGCGCGCGAGCGCCTCAGGCGACTTCCGCGCCAACGCCTCGACCCCGTAGGACGATCGCTCGAACGCCTCGAGCAGACGGCATGCGTGGGGCGCCCGGGGATCCCGGGCAGATCAGTCAGCGGCGTAGCGTTGAGCAGGCTGCCGCGATGGCCGCGCGCACCTCCGCCGCAGCATGCCGACTCCGGCGACCAGCACCGTCGTGACGAGGGACCCCGCCCCCAGTCACAACAGCGAGGCGAAGGCTGGGTGAAAGGAAAGCCCGAAAAAGCCGCCCGACAGCAGCCCCGGCTACGCGAGGGACAGGAGGACCATCACCCCCGTGTGCGCGTGCCCTGCCCGGAACAGCGTCTGCCGGGAAGGTGACAGCTCGGGAGCCGGTGCCAGCGCGTGCGCGTTGCTGTGTACGACCGCCAGCATGGTGCGGCCGCCGTAAACAATCGTCGGCACGGTGATCAGCGTGACGCCCGCCATGAGGCGGGCGGGACGGGAGAATGGCATGCGTGGGCTCCGATCGAGGGTCAGGTGGCCGGCGAGGTGGCCGGGGTGAGCAGCCGCGCACCAATGCGGGCCCTGAGGGCCGTGGGAACCGTCGGTGGGTGAGGATCTGGTCGATGGCCGACGCTTGGGTGATGCATACGACGAGGCGCGTCGCCACGGCGTGCTCGCGCTCCGGCACCCACATGAGGGTGTGCACGTGAAACCCCGAGCGCGGCCACGTGAGCATGCCCGCCGCTTGCCGCCTATCTCGATCAACCGGACGGCCGACGCCGCGAGCGCGTTGCGGAGGTCGATGGGATGGTCGCCGTCGCGTGCCCGTGACGTTGTTCGATGTTGACATTTTGAACCTCTCGCGTCAAAGTATACACTGTACACATCAGGCGCCGGCGCTCCTTTACCGAGGACGTACCATGGGGTTTCACAGCATCAGTGGTGGCTACCGAACGCTCGTTTGCGCCGACGGTCTGCCCGCGCCAACGCGGCGACTAGGCCTTGCCCAGCACCTCCACTTCCTCGGGCAGCCGCTGGCGGTGGATGACCGTCCGTCGACTGGTGGCCTCAGCACCCCATGGACCCACTCATGAAACTCGCACTCTTCGGCGCCACCGGCCTTGCCGGGGGACTCGTGCTCGCGCAGGCACTCGAGCAGGGGCATGAGGTCGTCGCGCTGGTGCGCGAACCGGGCCGCCTGTCGTTACGCCATCCGCGGCTCACCGTGCTGGCCGGCAGTCCGATCGCGCCGGCTGACGTCGAGCGCTGCATCGTGGGTGCCGACGTCGTCATCCACTGCCTCGGGATCGGCGGCAAGGGCGACGGCCAACCGACCACCCTCATCTCGGACTCGGTGAAGGCCGTGGTCACTGCGATGGCGAAGCATGGCGTCGCGCGGATCGTGTGCATGTCGAACGTCGGCGCGGGCGGTAGCGGCACGTGGTTCGCCAACCGCCTCGTCGTCCCGCTGTTTTTGCGCTGGCTCCTTCCCATCATCGAGGACAAGGACCGCATGGAGGCGGCGCTCCGCGCGAGCGCTGTCGAGTGGGTCTCGGTGCGCTTGCCGAGTATCGTCGACGGGCCGGAGAAGCCGCTGCGGGTGAGCGAAGACGGGCGCGGGATCGGGCTGACGATCACGGCGGCCTCGACCGCCCGCTTCATGCTCGCGCGAGCGACAGGGAGCGAGTTCCTCCGCGCGACACCGAGCCTCAGCAACTGAGGTCATCCGATGTCCAGACGCCCCTTCGTTCGCACCGCTGCGGCCCGGCTCGGGGCTTTTTTCTCGGGCTCCTGTTCGCCCTCGTCGTGCATTCGGGCTGCGCGATGAGCCGCTCGGTCGCCGCGCTGCCGGACGGCATCATTGTCCACACCTCCCGTCGCGAGCACACGAACGCGCACATCGCGGCGGTTATCCTCGAAATTGCACATGTAGAGGCGTGTTTGCCGTCTTCGGATCGCGTGGCATACGCCATGTCGTCACAAGGCGACCACCGATGAACTCATCGGATGTGCACATCGTCTGTGGCACCGACCAGTTTGGCGGCCAACTCGTCAATCGGCTGCTCGCGCGCGGGGGTCGGGTTCGCACCGTGCGTCGCTCGGCCGAGGTGAGCCGCCATCCGATGCGCGAGGTCATGCAGACCGACACCCTCGATCGCGGGACAACCGTGCACGCGGCCGCAGGTGCGGCGGTCGTCTACCCCTGCGCCTACGCGCCCTTCCACGAGTGCATACCCGCCTGCGGGGGACGCACGGCCCCGCCCGATGGCGAGGTCCACATTCCGTGCCAGTGAATCCCGCGAGGAACGGGAACGCAAACTACGCCCAACGTTCGTGAACACGCCGAGCCCACTGCACGGCGACCGGTTCTGCGAGCCGGCTTTCCGGGCCCTTGGTGGCTATGGCCACGGCTATGGCCGAGTACCTGGCAGGTGCCGTGCGCGGCGGCTGTTCCACGTGCTGCGCGCGCTCGGATGGTAACGTGGGCCGCCACCCAACGACACAGGGCGGGCCCGGTGCTTCCGGACCCGCCCTGTGCGGCGCGGCTTACCGCAGCCCGCGCGAGGTCAGGCGCGACGGCGGCGACGCGCCACGCCCATCATGCCGACCAACCCCGTGGCCACCATGGCCAACGTCGCCGGCTCGGGGACCTGCGTTTGTGACGTTTGTGACGTGACATGAATCATCGCGCCATCGGTGATGCCGTTACCGGTCCAATTGAACTCGACCGTGTTGAGGCCCGGCGCGAGATTACTCACCGTAAACACGTTGCTCATGTTGTATTGATCACAACCGGCGCCAGCCACGACAGCCCCGTTGATCTGCACGCTGCCGAAGCTGGCGAACTGGTCGTCGATCGCGCACTTGTAGCTGAAGCTGGAGATACCCGAAAAAGTCGAGCGGGTCGAGTAGGAGAAACGCGTCTTGTTGGCATCAGCTTGGCCACCCGAGGTACTGCCGGTGGTCGTACCGTAAATCCAATTGTAGGAACCGGACATCCCGCCAGCGCGATTGAGGACGAACGCATCGCCGTAGCTTCCGGTGCCGAAGCGGAACGTCCAGTTAGGGTCGATCGAGCCGACGGTCCCGACCCCGGTGGACTTCAGCGGTTGCGCGCTGACCCCGGCGGGCATGCCGGCAAGTACGGTAAGGGTCGTCATCACTGCTAGGGACAACTTCATAACGCGCTCACCTCATGAGAGAAAGGATCCGGACGGAGTGCCGCCGCCGATCGCCGACGCTGTTCGACACATACACCAATCAGGATTCGCAAGAAACGGGCCAGTAATTACGACGTCTGCATATCGGTCCCCCAACCCTGTTCGCTGGGGAAACCGCCGCCGCACGCTCAAGGGGCTCCGAGCAACCGTAGCGCCCGTGCTCAGGAGTGTTGTGTGTGTGCAACACGAGCACTGCGCGGTGGCCACCTGGCGCGGGTGCCCGCCACTGGCGAAGAGCGCGTGCCAGCACCTGTTCGCCATGTCGTTCAAGGGCATGGCGATCGCGCATTGGCTCGAGACCGAATACTCCCGGATCACGCGCCAAGCGGTGGCCGAAGTGCCGAGATCTACCGGGGAGACGAGACCAGCCAGATCACGAGTGATTTGCGGGGGCGCGGCTGCGCGCCCCGCAGCCGCACGCCGGTTCGGCCAATCCGCTCCCGCCGGCAATCGGTGCGCTACCTCTCGGTGATCGGGGACACTGGCCTGCTGCGCTTCATGGTGCGCAAGAAGGGCATCGCTGCGCCGACACGCATCACCGTCTGCAAGCGGGTGTGCCAGGATGCGGCGCGGATCGCGGTGTTCGACCTGCCGTCGTACTCTCCGGAACGCCCCCCGACACGTACCGCAATGGCGCTCCCCAGGTGCACGTGGCGCAGCGCGTGGCCGTGCAGCGCACCGCGATAGGTCGCCGGCGATCGTTACAGCGCCGCCCCGCGCAGGTCCAGAAGTGCTTCTGTCATCCGCGCGTGCCCTACGCGGTATGATGCCTCCTGTTTACGGGGCTGAGCAAAAGCTCAACCGAGCATTGTCTCGCCGCTTCTCATGACGAGCATAACGTCCCGCGCCCGCGTCACCGCACGACCGCCAAGGGCGGCGCGGAAGGCGGGGACGACCCGCCTGCACGATGCCCCTCAGCCAAGTCTGCCTCCGTGCCAAAGAACCCGATGGCGCAGGCAGCCTAGTCCCGATCTACCCAAATCGGACTCGACCACGCCATCTCTGCCGTCGCGTGCGAATACAGGCGACCGGGATACTCCTCCACTTGGGTCACCCGCAGGTAGTACATCGCCGAACCCGAGGCGGTGGTGTCCACGAAATCCAGCGCGAAGGTCTCCGCTTCTGGTCGCGCGAGGAAGACGGTGGTGAACGCACCGGCCATCAGTCGAACGACTTCCACGCGCGCCAGTCGGTTCGTGCCGGCCACGCGCCCCGTGAGCCTGGCGGGCCCCACCGTGCGGAACTCGCTTCCCATCTGATGGCCGTCGGCGGCGAAGTCGAGGTAGATCGGCGTCCCCGTCGTGGCGTACGTCGCGCGGGTCTGCATGGCATTCCACACGCCGTCGCGGTCATTCACCGGAGCCAGAACCACCGCCAGCCCGCCGGCGTGTCGCACGTAAATCGAACTGTTGTTCGCACCGGGATGACCGAGATGATTGTCGCTGGCGGCGATCACGCCCATGCGGTTGCCCCGCTTCCACGCATACTGGTACGACCAGCGGTCGTCGGCGCCCACTTCGAACAGTTGCGGGTCGTCATCCGGTTGCACCAGGTGCCGGCTGTTCCAGAGCGAGTAGAGCTCACCGAGACGACGGTACGAGGCACCGACGCTATCCTGCCAGATGTTGTGATTGACGAACGGCCATGACACATGCGGCACCGTGAGCGCCGAGACCTGCTGCACATCCAGCGCGCGGACTAGGGCGGGAAAGTCGGGATACAGGTCGTGCCGGAACGGCTGGCCTGCGCGGTCCCGATACAGCACCACGTAGTGATTCAGGTCTGGCGTCCACTCGAAGCCGTACAGTGTCGTGAACCGTCCGGGCGCGTAGAAGGCATCCGAGACATCCTGCGACCCGCGCCATGCTGCGGGCGTGAGCAGCGGCGCGGAGTGCTCCGACGTGCTGGCGAAATCAAGGTGCATGACATCGCGCGCATAGGTGTAGGCGTCGGCCGCGCGCGTGAAATTGGCCCGGTGATCACCCGCGAGGTTCAGTTCCTTGAACGTGTTGGTGCCGGTGGTGTTCACATCGGCACCTGCCGAGTTGGTGAAGAATCCTTGCTCCTGCGCGCCGGTGCCGGAATGGAAGTGCGTATCGCCGAAAAGATGGCGGACCGCCGGAGGGCGTGTGCCGACCATCGCATACCGAAAGGTGGTCGTGACGCGCTTCGATGGATCGGAGGCCGTGATCTTCTGGAATCCGCCGGTGTTGAACACCCCGGCTGGGATCACCACGCGTCCGCGGTCGGCCGCCCGGAATGTCACGGTCCGGGGCACCACGGCGGCGCTGTCGGTGGAGCGCAGCTGCACCATGCCGGTGAACCCCGTCGCGAGGTTCCCGTAGCGGTCGAGCGCCACGAGCGTGACGGCGAACGGCTGGCCGAGGGTCTGGTCGGACGCGTACTGCACGGCCACCTGTTCGGCGCGAGCCGGACGCACCACGATCGACGGCGACGCGGCAGGAGCAACCCACGGCTCGCCCGCGCGCACGCGTGACTGGTGTCGCGCGGTGATCCGTCCTGCGAGGCCTTGCACCTGCCCGCGGTAGCGAATCGTGACGGTTCCGCCCGCGGGCACCGGCGCCTCGACGGTCGCTTCGACGATCCCGCGCAACAGTCCGTCGACGCGCACTCTTACCGACGCACCAGTGGAGGTCGTCGCGGTCACATACCCCGGCAGTGTGGCGCCGTCGGTCTGCGGGGCGCTCCAGAGCAGGAACTCGGTTTCGGCATACGCGACCGGGATCTCGATGCGCACGCCGCCTCCGGGCGCCAGCCCCCGGGGGCCCATCGTGAAGACGTACTGGACGTCATGAAGCCCCCCGGCATCGAGGGAGCTCGGCGTAACGGCGACCCGTGCGATCTGCGCGGAGGCCGTTGCCCCGGTGACCAGGAGTGCGACGGCGGCGCTCCAGAGTGTTCGCAAGCGCGAGCTCCTTCCAGGGATTCGCAACGGGATGGGCACGGAGACGCGCCCGTGCTCCGCATACCAGCAAAGGCAACGGTGCTGCGCGACAGGAAATTCAGGGGGGGTGGGCGGAGTATAGTCCCCGGTCCGCTGCGTCGCGAGCACCGGGGAGCGGGCTTCGGCACCACCGCCCTTGCGACGGTGCACCTCACGGGTGCTCGACCTGCGGTCTGGACGGGTGCCCCGGGGGCCGGCCGAGGCCAGCGGGGACCGAGGGGTCGATGCGATGTCGCTGCGCACGCCGCACGTCCCCGCGTGGTCGTGCGAGGCGTCGGGGGGCCGTCCTCACGCGGAGGTCGCGGCGTCGGCCGACGGGCGCCGTGCACGTGCCGCGCCCCGACTCTCTGGGGCCCGCGTTTAGGGAGGGCTCCGCGACCCGGCGGGTGCAGCGCGCGCGGGGCGCGGGCACGGGATGAGTGCGGCGCTCGAAGCGAAGATCGTGCGTCTCACGCTGCAGAGCGCCCCGCCGTCCCCCTTGACCCACTGGACGATTCGGCGGCTCGCGGCGACACTCGGCGTGGCGCATACGACCATCACCACGGTGCGGCACAGTACGCGCTCGCTGAACGCGGCGCTCGACGTGGGCAGCGGGCATGTACCGGGCAACGTCGCGGCCCGCCACACCAGCGCGGAGTTCGTGGACGTCCTCGACCAAGTCGTGCGGTCGGCATCGAAGCGGAAAGCCATTCACGTGGTCGTCGACAACCTATCCGCGCATGTAACCCAAGCGGTCAACGACTGGCTCGCCGCGCACCCCGCGTGACGATGCACTCCACCCCGACCTCCCGCAGCTGGCTCAAGCAGGTCGAGAGTTGGTTTGCGCGCATCGAACGCGACGGCATCGCGCGCGGCATCTTCCCCTCGACCACCGATCTCACCCGCACGCTGCTCCGCTATATCACGCTCCACCACGAAACCTGTGAGCCGTTTGTGTGGCGGTACCGCAGCGTCACCCCTCGTACGCCTGCTACCCGAACATCAACTACGCCCCACTCGTGCCCGCGCCGCGCCGACGCTGAGGGCGACCGGCGCAGGAGAGTGGCTTGCCCCCCGCCGGGAGCTGCATCGATGCTTGGAGGGGGATGCCCCCGTTCTCGTCGCCGCCCTCGAATCGCCGGCACGGCTGTTGCGACTGACCAACGCTGCCCGCTAATCCGGACGGTCGATCATTGCCTCGTATCGGGCCCAGTCGGGATCCCACTTTGTCGAAACACCACTGGCTTCCGCCAACGCATCGAACTCGCGATTCATGCCGGCATGAGCAAAGGCGATTCGCACCTGGTGCAATCCCGGAGCGGAGAGCACGCCAGCAAAGTCGCGCGGTCGCGCGGCGGGCTTCCTCGACGGCGTGAACAAGACACGCTCCAGTGCTTCGCACCGCGCCAGTCCGGAGAGGTCGATCAGGCCGTTCATCGAGTTCAGCATGACCAACGCAAGCCGATTCAGCCCGGACAGGTCTGGTAGCCGCGTGATCGCGGGCATCGAGTCGAGGTACAGCCACACGAGCGCGCGGCACTGCGCAAGCGCGTCCAGGTTGCCCAAACCCTTCAGCATCCACAACTCGAGATACCGCAGGGTGGGCAGCACCGTTACCGGACTCAGATCGTCCAGCTTGCTGAGTGCGATTCTCAATCTCCGCAGTCGAACGAGCGATTCGAGAAAGCCGTAGTCGCTGGACCGCACTGATTGCAGGTTGAGGTCTTCCAGCGCGTTCAGGCCGGCGAGTGCGTCACCGGGATCGCCCGGGCCGTAGAGTGTCAACGCACGCAGCGACGAAAATCGCGCGAGTACGCCGAGATTACGCTTCGGACGCTCGGTTTCCTCGATGGACAACCACTCCAGGCTCGCCGGAAGTACCTCGAGACAAGACAGATCGTGGAGCCACGGCACATGCAGGCGCAGTCGCCGCAGCGGGAATCGTTCGATCGCGGCAACGAGGTCGATCGGATCGTCGCCGAGCCCGAAGAACAGCTGGAGAGAACGGACGTTGTGGAGCGAATCCAAAGTCCCGGCGACGATCGCTTTTTTTGCGCGACCTGAGCGCCACCTGACCGCAACCTGACCGCAACCTGCAAGGCGACGACCGTGCCTCGACCAGGCAACCGCGCGCCGCCAGGCATGCACTCTCCCCTTGGGGATAGTTGGTATGCAGCGGCGGCTGCACCTCCCCGGGGAATGTGGAGAGACCCGCTGCGCCACCACGATCCACGCGCTCACCGTCTACCGACGGGGCGCATATCGGGAGGTCAGCCACCATGGAGGACATCGGCCTGGAGCGGCACCAGCGCGCGAGGCAGCGGTTCTTCAAGGCCGACGACGGGACGATCACCGACCGTCGGATCGCGACCAGTCGGGAGCGGGTCACCGCCGTGTTCGGCGCGCGGCCGCGCGCCCGCAGTCTGCGCGAGGCGAGCACCGAGAGCGAGTGGGTCGCGCGCCACGTCGAGTGGTTCGACCACGAGGTGATCGTCGCCAATCCAAACGACGGGCCGATGTACGCGAATCGCTCGCGCGACACGCGACGAGGCGGGACGTGCCGTGGCAGGTGCGACCGGCGAGCGGGTCGACCTCGACGAGCTGTTGGAGGAGGGCCGCTCACCGGCGGGCGCCGCCTTGTCCCGCATTCCCGGGGGGCGGTTGCCTACCAGCCATCGTACCGGGTCGTGACGCGGCTTGTGTCGGGAATGTGCACGAGCACCCATGCCATCGGTCACCTCTGCAGGCACCCACGGCGCCGAGTGCGGCGCGTTCCGCAGAAAGTGGTTGGGGTCGAGACGCAGGCCAATGGAAGACAGGGGGCGGGACTGCGATTGTGCAGCGTAATGCGTGCCGTGCCGGTCAACCGTGCCGTGGCCGGATCGCGCGTGACATCGATGGCGTAATCGGTACGGAGCTGCCAGTACCGGGCACCAGACCGACCGGTGGAGTCGAAGGAGACCCCGATGACTCTCTCGGCACGCCTGTGGCCGGCAACGCCTGCCGCTGCGCGAACAGCCCTGTTCGAGCAACCATTGGGATCGCGGCCATGCCGTCCCGACACTGGAACAGGGGACTCTGGAACAGGGGATTCTGGAACAGGGGATTCTGGAACAACGGATTGCTGGACCGCAGGAGTTACGGAACCGGCTGTCTGCCCGTACGATTCGTGGGATGTATTGGCCACACGCATCCCGCCCGTCGGCACACCCCATGTCCTGTGCGCTGCACACGGGGGCCCGTCCATGACGGTGGATTGGACTTATCTGCAGGTTCTCTCGCTGATTGGGGCCACGCTGCAGGGCCTCCTGGCGCTGCTGACGGCGCTGGCACTGGTGGTCGCCCAGCGCGCCACCGGCTTGCGGCGGGGGAGCTATTGGGTAACCGCGCAGCTGGCGCTGGCGCTGGCGCTACTGGCGGTCATCATGGCCAACGGCGGGGTGGTGTCCGCCAACTTGTCCCTGCCGCTGCTGGCACACATCAGCAACGGGATGTACGTCACCGGCAAGCTGGCGTTCTACTCGTGTATTGCCCTTGGCACCGCCGAAATGCTTGGACGGGCGAGTACGGATACGGTACGCGGATCGGTGCTGGCAATCGTGCTGGTCATCGGGAGCGTCTGCGGCATGTACACGGGGAGACTGCAGCAGACCTTTCCCGTGCAGGGCGTCATCGGCATGGCGCTCATGTGCTCGTGTAGTATCGCGCTGTGGCGTGCCCGCCAGCCGTATCGCACTGCGGCGTCGACGCTCCTCGCGCTGACGACGGCATTTTATGGGTTCCTGTCGCTCCTGTACCTGCTGGGGTGGCGCTATATGGACGTGGAGAGCACGTCGCACGTCTGGCGGCTCGTCGTCGAGATTGTGGACCGTGGCTGCCTGCCCGATTTGGTGGCCCAGTTCCTGATGGGGCTCACGACGGTCGCCCTGCTGTTTGAGCAGCAGCGCATGCTGACCCAGCGGAGCGGCGCGCAGCAAAGCGCGCTGCAGCGCGAGGTGCTGAACGCCCAGCGCCTGGAGACATTGGGTCGTGTGACGGCGACGGTGGCGCATGAGCTCAACAATCCCCTGTCGGTCGTGTTGGGTACCGCCGAACACCTGCTGACCACCGATGTCCCCGCGCCGATGCGCGACGATCTGCAGCTCATGTGGCGGGAGGCGATGCGCTGTCGGCACGTTGCGCGCGAGCTGCTGCTCTTTTCGCGCGATCAGCGGCCGGCGGTCGCCGCGTGCAACGCGCATACGATTCTGACCGAAGCGGTGGATAGTGTGCGTCTGCACGCCGCGAGCGGCGGGGTCCTGCTCACCCTGCGCACCGGCACCGCGTTCATGCTCGACGCGGAGGAGATCGCCCTGCAGCAGGTCCTCATCAACCTGCTGCGGAACGCCATCGATGCCACGCCACGCGGGCGCAGCGTCATTGCGGCCGTAAGGTGCGTGGGACCGGAGGCGATCTTCTCCATCGAGGACGAAGGCCCGGGGCTGACCTCGGAGGCGCGCCGTCGGTTGGCCGACCCGTTTTTTACCACCAAACCGGCGGGGCAAGGGGCCGGATTGGGACTGACGATCGTGAACGACATCATCGCGCGCCACAACGGCCGGCTCGACGTGGAATCGCAGCCGTCGAGCCGGGTCGGGTGCCGCTTCGTGGTGCGGATCCCGCTCTCGTCAACGCCAGCAGAACCGCACGAACGTGCGGCGGGCTTGCCCTCGCCTATCGAGGAGTTCCGCGTGAGGCCGTCGTTGGTGCCGGCGGTGGCCATGCCGGAGGACGCATCGGTTCAACGCGTGCTGGTCGTCGACGATGAAGTCGGCATTCGCCGTGTGCTGGCGAGGCACCTGCAACGCCACGGCGTACAGGTCGAGCTGGCGGGCGATGGTGTCGAAGCGCGCGAAGCCATTGGGTCGCACGATGACGACCGCTGGGCGGCCATCTTCTGTGACGTTCGTATGCCACGCGAAGATGGGCTGATGTTCACCGCGTGGCTCGAAGCACAGCACCCCGCCCTGCTGTCGCGCTTGGTGTTGCTCACCGGCGATACGGTGAACGACGCCGTGACCGCCACGGCTTCACGGAGCGGGTGTCAGCTGATGGCGAAGCCGTTCCGCCAGCAGGACGTGGATGCGATGCTGGTCAAGCTCGCGGGGGGCGCCGCCGTATCGTCCTGATTCAGGTCGTGGTCGTGGTGGTGCGCAGGGCGTCGCTGATGCGTGCGGCCGTGATGCGCTGATGCGAGGCGTGCCAGAGGACCTGTCCGCGATGAACCACCAGCGCCTGCGGCGACTCGTGTTGCACCCGCAGGAGTTCCGCAAGGGCCGTCGAGAGGGGGCGCTCCTCCTGTACGATGAGCAACCGGGTGGGCGCGTCGGGGTTCTCGCGCACGAAGGCGTCGTACTCGCGTTTGACGCTCACCGAGATGGAACAGGTAGCGCTGTGCTTGAAGATCACGACCGGGGTGTCGCTGTCGACGAGGGCGCGGGCGTCCCGCATGGCGGGGGAGTCGGCGGACGGCGTGGTGCCCTGCGGCATCCCGGCGGCAAGCGGCGGCGGCACCACACCGACAGCGCGAGCCAGCAAGCACGCGTCGAGCATGGCGGCGTACGTGGAGAGCGCCTGCGCCCCCGACTGCCGGCCAATCAGCGTCCCCTGATCGAAGAGGAGAACCGTGGGGAGTGCCCGCACGTCGTATTGGGTGACCGTCTCCAGATTGCGGTCGGCGTCGAGCATGCGCACCGTCACCCGATCGCGATACCTTTCGGCCAGCCGGTGCATGACCGGCTTGAGGGTGACACAGGGCTGGCACCACGACGCCCAGACGTCGACCAGCACCGGCTGTGGTGACTGGAGCACGTGCGCCGCAAAGTCGGCGTCGGTCACGGCCGCCGGCAAGTCAGAATCGCTCATACGCGGAAGATAATGGACCAGACCACGCGACACGACATGGAGGGAATGATCCAGACCTTGGAAGCCACGGGCGAGTATCGGGTGCTGCAGCGGTTCGTGCCGCGCGAGCGGTACGCGCCGGTCGTGCCTAGCGTCGACGTGCGGCGCGGGCTCATCGTCGATGTCGAAACCACGGGGCTCGATACGTCGAATGACCACATCATCGAACTCGGGTTGGTGGGCTTTGAATTCGACGCGGCGGGCATGGTGTATGGCGTCGACCCCAAGCGCGAATGGTTCAACGACCCCGGCGTCCCCATTCCGCCGGTCGCCACCGAGATCACGGGGATCACCGACGACATGGTCCGTGGCCAGCGAATCGACGATGAGGCCGTCCTCGCCGAGATTGCCCGCGCGCACCTGATCATTGCGCACAATGCGAGCTTCGACCGGCGGATGCTCGAACGGCGCTATCCGGTGCTCGCCCAGAAGCATTGGGGGTGCTCCCTGAACGATGTGCCGTGGGCGCGCTTCGGCTGCCGCGGCGCCAAACTCGACTATCTCCTGTTTCAGTTGTGTCATGCCTTCCATGACGGGCACCGGGCGGGCGACGATTGTCTGGCGACGCTGCACGTGCTGGCCACACCGCGCGACGGGACCGTGTCGCCGCTCACCCTGCTGCTGGAGAACGCGCGCAAGACAACGGCACGCGTCTCGGCGATCGGCACGCCGATCGACACCAAGGACGTGCTCAAGGCGCGCGGCTATCGGTGGTTCGCCGGCAACAGCACGCGACCCAAGACCTGGTACCGCGATGTGCCCGAGGGTGACCTCGAGGCGGAACAGGCGTGGCTGCGGGTTCACGCGTATGGAGGACTCGGAAACCCACCCTGGCGCATCGACCGGTTTACTTCGAAGGAGCGGTACTCGGAGCGGGTGCTGTAGCGGAGCGTCGGGGGAGACTCCTGGGGGTCGGTGGTCCGGCAGCTCCCAACCACCTGTGGTTCCCCGCCGTACACTCGCGCGCTACGCCGTTCGTCTGCCTCGCAAGCGTACACTGAACACCATCATCGCACCCATCACACCGGTCGCGGTGAGATACGCGGTCTGCAGACCGACCAGCCCGCCACCGGCGGCGTCGGCCAAGGCGCTGAGCACCGCCACGACCATGAGATTTCCAATGGCGATGCCGATGTTCACGAGCGCCTGCGCGGCGCTGCGCTGTTGGGCACTGACTTCATCGAGGACCAGCGTGCGCAGCGTGCCACCCACCACGATCCCCACTCCAGCGCCGATGAACACCGTGGCGACCAGAAACGCCCAGAGGCACTGCGCCAGCATGCCCACGAGCAAGGACCCGACCGCGAGGGTGCCGAACCCCCACAGCATGACGGCGCGCGGCCCCAACCGATTCTGCAGCCGTCCGAACAGCGCAGACGCGACAGACGAGCAGAGGACGAGCGGGAGCAACATGAGCCCGGCCTTGTGGGCCGGCGTGCCGAACGCCGCCACCGCGACGGAAGAAATGAAGATCACACTCCCCATGCCGAAGCCGGCGCCGGTGCAGAGCACCCACGTGTTGCGCAGCTGGTCGGTGCCAAAGAGGGTGAGCGGCACGATGGGGCTGGCCGCCCGGCGCTCGACCCAGAGCAGCGTCGGCACGGCGAGGAGCGCTGTGGTGAGGAGCGCGTGCCACAGCGTGACGCCGGTGAGCGTATCGGCCGCGCGGTTGATTCCCAGCGTGAGACTCGCGAGCAGGATCGCGAGGACGCTGATGCCGGGATAGTCGAACGGCGGCACGGCGTCGGGCTTACGCACCCGTGGCAACGCGCGATACCCCATGGCAAAGACGATCGCCGCAAAGGGGAGATTGATGAGAAAGATCCAGTGCCAGCTGGCCACGGCCAGCATCCCCGACGCGAGGACCGGCCCGAAGAGAAACGCCATGCCGAACGTGGCGCCGATGAGCCCGAGCACTTTGCCACGTTGCGCCGGCGGGAACGTATCGCCGACCACCGCACTGGCCGTTGGGGTAATGCCGCCGGCACTCAACCCCTGCACGGCCCGCCCCACCAGCAGTATGCCGAAGCTGCTCGCTTGCGCGATGATGAGCGAGCCGAGGGCAAACCCGGCGATGTCCATGAGGTAGATGGCACGTCGGCCGAAGCGATCGCTGAGCGCCGCCATGAGTGCCGTGCTGGTCATCGAGCACAGACTGAACACGATGGTCACGAGGCCGATCTGCCGGTTGTCTACGCCGAACGCCGTCCGCAGCGCCGGGATGGCCGGTGCGATCACGGCGGCGTCGAGCGCGGCCATGAACACGCCGGCAAAGAGCACCGTGAGCAGCCGTGTCCGGGCAGCGGCGTCGGATGGAGACAGCGCGTCGGGCGACGACGATGATGACGCAGGGTCCGCGGCAATACCGGTCATGCAGGGAAGGTAGCGCCCGGTTCACGACTCGGCCGCCATTCCCCGCGGTCTGTTGCGGGGCGATACTTCGCCGGAGCGGTATCGCGCCGTGTGTCGTTGCGCGTTCACCGGTGCCGTATCCTGTGGCCGCGCGGCAGTCCCTTTCGGCGGGTGGCGTGATGCAACGCGTGGTCGTGATCGGTGCGGGGGCGGCGGGAACGATGGCGGCGATTTTCGCGGCCCGCGGCGGCGCGGACACGGTGCTGATCGAGCGCACGAAAGACGGCGGCCGCAAGATACTCATCAGCGGCGGCGGACGGTGCAACGTGCTCCCGTCGCGGCTCGATGCATCGCGCTACGTGACCGACTCGTCGCCGAATACGCTGCGCAAGATTCTTCGTGCGTGGCCGCTGGCCGAACAGATTGCGTTTTTCGAGCAGGAGGTCGGCATTCCGCTCGAGGAGGAAGTCGAAAGCGCGAAGCTGTTCCCTGCCTCGCACAAGGCGCGCGATGTGCGCGACGGCTTGCTCGATCTGGCGCGTCGGTCCGGTGTGCGCCTGTTGTTCGACACGAAGGTCATCGGCCTGCAGCGCGATGGCGCGCAGTGGCTGGTCGCGGTGGACAACGACGTACCGCTGCGCGCTGACTCGGTGATCGTGGCCACGGGCGGCCTGTCGGTTCCCAACACCGGCAGCGACGGCACGGGGCTCACCATGCTGGCCACGATGGGGCATACCATCCATCCCACCTACGCGGCACTCACGCCGGTGTGCGCGGCCCCCAGCGCGTACGGCGACCTCGCGGGGATCTCGCTTCGGGTGTCGCTGACGGCCACCTCCGAAGCGCGGCGGGCCACGGCCAGCGGGGGCTTTCTCTTCACGCATCGCGGGTACAGCGGGCCATCGGTGCTCGACGTGTCGCACGTGGCGGTGCGGGCACGGCACGAAGCCGCCAGCGCCGCTACGATTGCGGTACAATGGACCGCGCACGACGACGCGGCATGGACGGCGCTGTTGCAGCCGCACGGCGCGCGTCAGGTGTCGAGTGTGGTGCGGCACGAGTTGCCCGACCGGTTGGCCGACGTGCTCATGGCGCAGGCCAACGTCGAACCGACGCGCAAGCTCGCCGAACTGACGCGCGACGAACGGCGCCGCCTGATCGACACACTGGTACGCGGACCGCTTCCGTGGAACGGCGACGAAGGCTACAAGAAGGCCGAAGTCATGGGCGGCGGCGTGCGCCTGTCGGACATCGATCCGCGCACCATGGAGAGTCGCCTGCACCAAGGGCTGTACCTGTGTGGTGAAGTGCTCGACGCGTTCGGTCCCATTGGGGGGTACAACTTTTATTGGGCGTGGGTCACAGGGCGGGCGGCGGGACAGGCGGTCGCGGCGGGTTGACTACGAGGGGCTGGTCCGGCGGTCCAGCCCCCGTAGCCAACCGCCGTTACTTCGCCAACCGCAGTTCGATCGGCTGCCCCACTGGCGCAATCCGCACCAGTCGCTTGCTCTGCTTGTCGACGTAGAACACGCTCGACGATTCGCCGCCTGTTTGTTCGATCTTCCACGTGTCGAACGTGCCGGCGGGGACCGTGACCGATTCGCTGCCGACCACGGCGAGCGTGATCGGCTCCACCGTGCCCTTTCCGGCGGCGAAGACGTTGACCGTAAAGCTTGCCTTGTCGGCCCAGCGGAACAGCGGCAACGCGGCGGTGATCGCGTCAGCGGCAATGGCGCCCTTGGGGAGTTCCGTGTCGATCGTGAGCGACTTGGGGCCCTGCTGCGTCATGGTCTGCGCGCTTCCCTTGGCACGTCCAGCGGCGAACGACACGTCGGTCTTGAGCTGCTGCCCCTGCATCGACATACCCTGCTGCAACGACGTCGGGGACAGCGCCGCATCGGTCTGCAAGGTGCTCTGCTGCACCATCATGCCGTTCATGATGGACGTGTTCTCCGTGAGCGTCCATCCGGCGGCCACCTGCTCCACGGAGATCACCGACTGCCCCAGTGGATTGCCCTGCACGAATACCACGAAGGAATCGCGCGACGCCTTCAGCTGCGAGGCATCGAACGACACTGCCATCGTCTTGGGGGTAAGATCGGACGGCTGCATGACGTCACCATCGGCGTTCACGATCTTCACCGGCGCGACCGTGGCGAGCTTGTCGTACAGCTTGGCCCCGTCGCCGACCACGACCACCAACGCCTGCTGCGGACGAATGACCCGACGGGCTGCTGCTGTGGCCTGCTCGATCGTGACCGCAGCCATCTTCGTGCGATACGTCTGCAGGTAGTTGGCGGGAAGGCCATACAACTTGACGGTGGCCACGCGTTCGGCGAGCGCTTGCGGCGTTTCGATGGCGAGCGGGAACGAGCCCACCATGGCCCCACGCTTGAGTTCGAACTCCTCGCGCGGAATGGCCTCGACGGTCATGCGGCGCAACTGCGCGAGCATTTCCACCAACGCCGAGTCGGTGACTTCGGTGCGCACTTCGGCATTGGCTTCGAAACGCCCCATGCCACGGGGCCGCGTGAGCCGGGCATACGCGCCGTAGGTCCAGCTCTTCTGCTCGCGCAGAATGGTGAAGAGGCGGGCGTCGGTGCCGCCACCGAGAATGGAGGTAGCAATGCTGGCGGCAAAGCGCGCCGAGTCGGCCGGACCGATGGCGAGGTTACCCACCAGCACGTTGGACTGCACCGAGCCCGGACGATGTACCAGCAGGATCTCGGTTTTGGCGCGCGTCGGCGGTGCCGGGAACGCCACCGGCGCGCCCGTCCCGCCAACCCATCCACTGAACGCCTTTTCCGCATCGCGCGTCAGCTGCGCGAGCGTGATGTCACCGGCCACCACCAGCAACGCCCCGCGCGGCCGGACCCGCGTGCGGTGGAACTGCTGCAGGTCCGCGCGTGAAATGGCGCGAACGGTGGCCGCGCTCGACGTGGCACCGTACGGGTGTGCCCCGTACAGCGCCGCGCGGAAGTATTTGTTGGCCAGGTAACTGGGATCGGAGGCGCTGATCTGCAGCCCCGACAACGCCTGCGTACGGGCAAGGTCGATTTCCTTGCTGTCGAGCGTCGGCCGGGCGATGACGTCGCCAAGGATGTCCAAGGCCAGTGTCGACGCATTCGACAGCACCGAGCCACTTACGGAGAGAAAGTCATCGTCGGAACCGGCGGCAATCCCGCCACCCGCACTTTCGATTTCCTTCGCGATCTGTTCGGCGCTCCGCTTGCCCGCTCCCTTGGTGAGGAGCGACGCCAGCATCGTCGCCGTCCCGGTCTTGTTCGCGGGGTCGTACGCATCACCGGCGGCGACGACCAGCCGGAAGGCGACCGTTGGATTGCGATGACTCTCCACCAGCACGACGCGCACGCCGTTGCTGAGCGTCGCCTCCTGGAACGGCGGGAGTGATGCCGGCTTGATGGGCGCGGGGGCGGGCGGCTGTGACGGGTACGACTGTGCCGACGCCGTATACACGGGGAACAGGGCGGCGAGCGCGATCACCCGGGTGCGGAATACATGGGAGCGGCTCACGGGGTCTTGGTCTCCGGCTTGATGAGAACGATGGTGCTGTTGTCGGGTCGCAGATACTTCGCGGCCACGCGCTTGATGTCGTCGACGGTCACGGCCAGGAACCGATCGATATTGCTGGTCACCGCCTTGGAGTCGCCGAGATACATCGTCGCTTCCTGCAACGCTTCGGCGCGGCCCATCGAGGTTTCCAGCCCGGCAATGCGCGAAGCACGGAAGGCATTCTTGGCCTTGGCCAGTTCGTCGGCGTTCACCCCGCCGCTCACGATCGACTGCACCTGCGTGGTGAGCAGCGTCTCGACGGAGTCGGGGCTGACGCCCTGATTGGCGATGCCGAGGGTACCGAACACGTTGGGCCCGCGACGCGGCCCCGCACCTGCCAGCGCCTGTGCCGCCACGGCGGCCTTCGCCTCACGCACCACGGCCTGATTCAGCCGCGAGCTCTCACCGGCACCGAGAATCGTGCTGAGCAGCTCCAACGCCGGCCAGTCGGCGCTCTTGTACTCGGGAATGCGCCACAACACGAGCACCGCCGGCAGGTTGGCCTTGCTGTCGGTGACGCTCTTGCGCTGCACGCCCGTGTTGAACGGCTGCTCACACGGCACCGCCGGCGGCGTAGGACCGGCCGGGATATCGCCGAAGTACTGCGCAATCAGCGCCTTCGCCTCACTGGGCTCAAAGTCGCCGGTGACGACGAGCGTGGCGTTGTTGGGACGATAGTACGTCTTGTGAAAGTCGATGACGTCGTCGAGCGTCGCCGCATTGAGGTCGTCCATCGAGCCGATCGTTTCGTGCGCATACGCGAAACACGTCTTGGGGTCGAAGACACTCGTGAGCGCGTTCAGGAAGGCGCCGGTATACGGCTGGTTGTCGATCCGCAGCCGCCGTTCTTCCTTGACCGTTTCCCGCTGATTCTCGAAGTTTTCCTTCGTGATCTTGAGCGAGCGCATGCGGTCGGCCTCGAGCCAGAGTCCGAGGTTGAGCCGGTTGGAGGGGAGCGACTCGTAGTAGTTCGTGCGGTCGTCGGCGGTGGTGCCGTTCATGCTGCCCCCCCCGCGCTCGATGAGCGCCATGTGGTCGCCCTTCTTCACGTTGTCCGAGCCCTGGAACATCATGTGCTCGAACAGGTGCGCAAAGCCGGTACGACCGGGGCGCTCGTTCCGCGACCCCACGTTGTACCACACGTTCACCGTCACGACCTGCGCCGAATGGTCTTCGGCAAGGATGACGCGAAGGCCGTTGGGCAGCGTGTAGTTGTCGTGGGTAATGGGCGCGATGGACTGCGCCTCGAGCGAAGAGAGGCCCAAGGAAAGGGCCGTCGTGCACACCAGGGCACGTCTCGCGAACCGCCGCGAGGGGGTCACCATAATCAATAAGTCTCCGAAAAGGGTAACGGTGGTACGGATCAGTCTGACAAAGGTTTCACCGGCCATCCCCGAACCATTACCGGTCGGGTCCGCGAAGCCCCCGTTGATCGCAGAATCGGCCGCGACCGCACTGGCGCACTTCGTGCAAGCCCGTGGGCAAGCAACCGAGTGCTCGCGCATTCTTCACAAGGGCAAGGCCGCCAAGCCGGCCGACTGCGCGGTGAGAGACCCATGGCCCGCCCCACGAAAACGTGCGCCACTGCGCTGCACCATAGGGCAGCCCTGCCGCTGGCGACCCGTTGCGAGGAGGCCGGTGCGGCACCACGTCCACGCCGGCAAGGGGCTCCGCTTGTGGCGGGGGCCACGCTACTGCTTGCGTACCCAGCGCAGGCCCACACCTAGGGTGCTCATGGCGACGCCCTCACCGCGCTGGCTGCCGAGGAAGGTGCGCGTAAAGAAGAAGGTGGGCGTCGCGCCGCGGAGGCGGGGGGCGGCGTAGTCGAGGCGAAGGGTCGCGCCGATGCGCGCGCCCTCCCCTTGCACGCTGTACCACGCGGGGCCGACCATGGTGCGCAACACGGTGGAGCGAATGTCGAAGGCCCCGCCCGCCAGGAGCGCGGCGCGCTCCTCGAAGCGCACGTCCTGACAGCCGGTGACCGTGGGGGTCACGAAGCAGGAGTCGCCGTTGCCCACGCCGAGCGGAGTGAGCCGTGCCCCGGCAATCCACGCCCGCTTGGCGCTCTTCTTGAGCGGCGCGCTGAGAACCAGCGAGACCGACACCAGCGGTGCTTCGGCGAGGGCGGTCGTGGAGGTTACCGGCCCGACTTCGACGTCGGCGGAGAGCAGCCCGGTCGTGGTATAGAAGCCCATCCCCACCCCGGGGCGGCGCTGCGCGCCCGCGTGGAGCAACGGCGTACTGAGCATCGCCAGCGCGGCGAGCGATGGAATGAAGCGACGCAGAGGCACAGGACCCGCGGTGAAGGTGAGCGCTAAACATATCACCTCTCGCCGTCCGCATTTGACAGCGGCCACGCCCGGAGATAACTCAGCGGTGAGCAGAAGCGTTTCGGCCCCAGTCCGTGCGTTTTGTACCTGCCTCACGCGGCTCAGCTCGCAAGGCTGACCCTGATGTCGCCCCCCCCGCTCCGGAGGTTGTTGATGTCCCTGTTCCGAAGAGTTCTTGAGGTGACCGCGCTCGCCATGCTCGGAATCGGCAGCGTGCCAACGCTGCTCAGCGCGCAGCAGCAGGCCACCGTGAGCGGACTCGTCTCCGACTCCGTGAGCAAACGCCCGCTCACGGGCGCAGAGGTCACGGTCGTGACCGAGGTCGGCACGGTGGCCGGCAGCGCACGCGTTGGTGAGAATGGCCGGTACAGCATTCTGACCAGCAGCATTGGTGCGGTCACGGTACGCGTGCGACTCGTGGGCTATGCGCAGGATTCGCGTCGGCTCACGCTCCGCGCCGGTGAAGCAGTCACGGCGAACTTTCAGCTGCTGGAGCGCACCGCGCAGCTCGACCAGATGATCGTCACCGGCACGCTCGGCACCACGCAGCGTCGCGCCATTGGCAACGTGGTGAACACCGTCGATGCGTCGAAGGTACTGGAGACCGCACCGGCGCGCAGCGTGGAACAGCTGCTCGGGGCGCGCACTCCCGGTCTCATCGTGCTGCCGGCCACGGGACAGGTGGGCACCGGCGCGCAGCTGCGCGTGCGCGGGGCGAGCAGTTTGTCGCTGAGCAATGACCCGTTGGTGTTCATCGACGGCATCCGCATGGACGCGTCGACGGCCCGCGGGCCGGGACAGCGCGGCGGTGCCGGCGCGAGTCGCCTCAACGACATCAACCCGCAGGACATCGAGAGCATCGAAGTCATCAAGGGGCCCGCGGCGTCGACGTTGTACGGTACGGAAGCGTCGAACGGCGTGATCCAGATCATCACCAAGCGTGGCAAGGCGGGGAAGCCCACGTTCGACTTCACGACGCGCCAGGGAGAGAATTGGCTCGCCAACCCCGAGGGGCGCACCGGACTGCTCTGGGGGCGCAACACGGCGGGTGAGCTGTTCAACGTGAACTTGTACGAATACGAGAAGGCGAACGGCGCGGGGCCGATCTTCACCAACGGGCGCAATGAGGGCTACAGCGCCAATCTCAGCGGCGGCACCGATGCCAGCCGCTACTTCCTGTCCACCGGGTACGATCGGGACGTGGGCGTCGTGCCGTGGAACTACGACAAGAAGTTCAACGGACGCGTCAACGCCGACATCGCGGCGGGCAAGACGCTGCGTCTTGCCGGCTCCATCGGCTACGTACGTGCCCGCACGCGTCTCGCGCAACCGGCAATCGACGTCGATCCCTTCAGCCAGGTGGTGTGGGGCAATCCGCTCACGCTCACGACGGGACGCCGCGGCTTTCAGGCGTCACCGCCGGAAAGCTGGTCGACCGTGGAGAGTCGCGCCGACGTGGATCGCACCACGCTCAGTGTGCAGGCGAACTATGTCCCCAAGGCGTGGTTCACACACCGCCTCACGACGGGTCTCGACATCGGCTCCGAAAACAACTGGCTGCTGTACCCACGCCAGCCGCTCGGCGCCAACGATTTCCTGGGTAGTCAGGGGCTGGGCAGCAAGAACGTCACTCGCAACATCCGTACGTTGCTCACCCTCGACTACTCCGGCTCTCTCAAGTACACGCTGGGGAGCAACTTCAACCTCACGTCATCGTACGGGTTGCAGCACTATCGCAACGAGCTGACGGGTATCGGCGCGCAAGCGATCACCTTCCCCGCCGGCCCCATCACCACGGTGAGCGGCGGCGCCACGCGAACCGGCACCGAAGACTACTTCGCGAACAACAGCGTCGGCATGTTCGTCCAGCAGGAAGCGGCGTGGAAGAACCGCGTGTTCGTCACGGCGGCGGTGCGCTCCGACGACAACAGCAGCTTCGGCAAGGACTTCTCCGCCATCTACTACCCCAAGCTCAGCGGGTCGTGGGTGATCAGCGAAGAGCCGTGGTTCACGCTGCCCTTTACGCAGTCGCTGCGCCTCCGGAGTGCGCTCGGGGCGTCGGGCACGCAGCCCGGGACGTTCGACGCGGCGCGGCTCTACGACCCGAGCGTCGGGTATCAGAACGCGCCGGGGCTCGTCCCCGCGTCGTTCGGCAATCCGGCGCTCAAGCCGGAACGGAGCACCGAGTTCGAGGCGGGCTTCGAAGCGACGATGTTCGATGGACGGGCGCAGATCGAGTACACGCGCTACTCGCGCCGGGTGACGGACGCGATCGTGAATTCGCCCATTCCGCCGTCGGTGGGGTTTCCCGGCTCGCAGGTGATCAACGTGGGCGAGGTGAGTGGCTGGGGCCATGAGCTCGGCGTGAACTACAACGCGCTGCGCGGCGAACGCGTGCAGTGGGAGCTGGGCACGCAGTGGTCGAACAATCGCAACCGCATCGACAACATGGGCGCCACGCAGTTCCTCACGGTGGGCGGCGGTGGTCAGGCGCAGAATCGCGTGGGCTTCGGCATTGCCGACATCTTCATGTACAAGGTGCGGTCGGCAGTGCTCGATGCCAACGGCAACGTGCTGAGCTCGATCTGCGACGGCGGCCGTGGCGCGTCGGGGCTCGAGCAGGGTGGCCCCGATGTCCCCTGCGCGTCGGCGCCGCGCGTGTTCTGGGGCCACACGCAGCCGGTGTGGCAGTTCGGCGTGAACAGCACGCTCACCCTCTGGAAGAACCTGCGGCTGTATGCGCGCGTAGACGGCAACGGTGGCAACGTGCAGTCCAACACCGAAATTCGCGCGCGGCACAATCAGGGCACCACGCAGGCGGTCATTCTCCGCAATGACCCGCTGCTGCAGGTGTATCGCGCCATCGAAGCCGACGCCGTGGGCACGTACAAGGCGGGGTTCCTGCGCCTGCGCGAAGTCTCGGCGACCTACACATTGTCCCCCAAGTGGGTGCGCGCGTTCGGCGCCTCGGCCGCGAGCCTGAGCGTCGCGGGACGCAATCTCTCCATGCTCTGGACCGAACAGCATGGCTGGAACACGTCGCGCGATGGCCAGATTACGGTGGACGTTGCCGGCATGACCGTGTGGGATCCGGAAGTCCGCGCCGTTGGCCAGCTCTCGAATGGGTACCAGACGATTCTGCCGCCGACGGCCAGCTTCGTGACCACGATGCGCCTCACCTTCTGACCACGGAGACGACATGCCAACACATACGCTTCGTCACTCGTTCCGCGGCGCCCTGCTGGTGCTGTCGCTGACCACCGCCGGCGCCTGCAGCAGTCTCCTCGAAGTGGAGATTCCAGGTCGTGTGACCGCCGATGCCCTGACCGATCCCGGGCTCGCGCCCATCATGCAGGCGGCCGCCTTGCAGTCGGCCCAGTGCGCATTCGCGCAATACGTTGCCACCGGCGGCATGCTGTCGGGCGAGTATATCTCCTCCAACGGCTTCGTGGACAATCACCCGTGGGAGTGGCGCGGCATCATCGAAATCCGCAATGCCCCCGGCAGCTGCCCGGCCGGCCGCAACGCCACCTCGATGGGCTTCTACACGCCGCTGCAGCAAGCGCGCTTCCAGTTGGAAGACCAGGCCAACCGGCTCGCGACCTTCACCGACGCGCAAGTCCCCAACCGTCAGCAGATGATCGCCGAGGCGAACGCCTACGCCGCGTACATGTACACGATGCTCGGCGAAGGGATGTGCGAGATGACCATCGACAACGGCCCCAAGCTGTCGTCGGCGGAGGTGTTCGCCCTTGCCGAAAAGAAATTCACGGATGCGATCACGGTGGCCACGACCATCAACAACACCAGCATTCTGAACATGGCACGCGTGGGACGGGCCCGAACGCGACTGAACCTTGGCAAGCTGCAGGATGCCGCAGCCGACGCCGCGCTGGTGCCGGCGGGCTTCGTGCGCAACGCGGAGTTCTCGGAGACGGTCACCAATCGTGAAAACCGGTTGTTCAATTTGACCGTGCGCAACGACTTCCTGTCGGTGCATCCGGACTATCGCGGACTGACGGTGAACGGCGTGCCCGACCCCCGGGTGCGGGTGAACAACATGAACCGCATCGGTCCCGACAACGCCACGCCCATGTGGCAGCAGCAGAAGTTCATCGGCAGCGGCGCGGTGGCCATGCCCATGGCGTCGTACGCCGAAGCGCAGCTCATTCTCGCGGAAGCATCGGCGGGTCAGGCGTCGATCGATGCGATGAACCGCGTGCGCGCGCTGTCCAACATCGCGCCGTTGCCGGCGTTCGCCGCCGGCACCGATGTCGGTGCGCTGGTCATCGAAGAGCGTCGTCGTCAGCTCTTCAGCGAGGGGCATCGCTACAACGACATGCTCCGCAAGCGCATTCCCTTCCAGATGGGCACCAATGGTGTGAACCGGAAAGGTCAGGTATTCAGCAACCTTACCTGCGTGCCGCTGCCGCTGGTGGAAACGCAGAACAACCCGAATTTCAAGAGCTGAGTCGAGAGGTCCGTTACGGGGCCGCGGGGCCGGTCGACAGACCGGTCCCGCATGCACGGTCGCAGGTTCCGTGCGCCACTGCTCCCGACAACACCCTGCGGTTTCGCGAAATGCTTGCGGGATGACGCAATGCCGTAGATCCCAGCAGGCTGCGACCGAACTGGCACCCCTCCCGACGGACTTCAGGATGTTCGCGAATGCCGCGCGTCCTTCGCGGACCGCGGCGGTGAGGACCGGCGGCGTCTTCTCGAGGCGCATCACATCGGCCGAAGCCGATGCCTTTGGCGGATCAGGACGAGCGACCGCCAGGAGTGGAACCATCCATGCCCTTCTGAAATTCGCTCGGCGGCCCCTGTGCTTCGAGGCTCACCATCATGTGACCGAAGCGGGTCGACGCCCCTGTCGCGACCACGGGGCCGTCGCGGTACCGCGCGGCTCGCTGGGACGGGGAAACAGAGCGTCGGCTGCTTGCGGGGATGGCGCGTTCGCGGGTGGCGCTGGATGTTGTTGTGATGAGTCGCATCGTACGAACCGTCTGTCGATGGCGCGCCCTGCCGCTGCTGCTCGCCGGTACGGCCTTGCCCGCGAGCGCCCATCGCGTGCGCGCGCAAGGCGCGCCCTACGTGCTGGACGCGTTCGTGGTGGCGCACGCCGACGATTGGCAGCTCTTCATGGGCAACGTGCTCGTCGAGGCGCTGCGGCAGCGACAGCCAGTGCTGGTCATCGTGACCAGTGCTGGCGATGCAGCGCGCGGCACCGAATTCTGGCAGACCCGCGAAGCCGGCGCCATCGCGTCCATGCAGGCGGCGTTGGCGCTGGCAGGGGAGCCGGTCACGAACACGAGGTGCACTTCTTGGCAGGTGCGCGGGCTGGCATCCACGGCGCGTGAAGGCACGGCAATCACGCCGGGGCGACTGGTGCGCGCCTGCCAGACCGGTGCGGCCACGACCGTGTTCTTGCGACTGCCCGACGGGCGTCCCGACGGCGCCGGCTTCGCGGTACACCGCTTTCACTCCATGACGCGACTGGCGACGGCAGGCTATGGCCCCATCGCCGCACTCGACAGCAGTGCCCGTTACGTGAGCCGCGACGACCTCGCGAAAACGGTCGCGGCAATTATCAGCGGCCATCGGCGGCCCGGCCTGCGTGTGGAAGTCCGCACGCATGACCCCGATCCGATGACGAACCCCATCGATCACGCCGACCATCGGGAAACCGGACACATTGCCCCCGAGGCGGCCGCGTGGAAAGCGTACTGCTTCGTGCAGTACGACCGCGCCATGATGCATCGGCGGGGCACGTGGAGCGCCTACGCCGAGAATGCCTGGGCCCACGCCGTGTATCTCTCTCGAACGTATGCGCGCCCGGCGATCGAACGCGGACTGCTGCGTCGCGACTGGCCGTGATGCCCGGGACGCCACGCTGGGAGTGGCTGCCCTCCCCGTGGCGGTGCGAGGCCGTCGCTCTGACGGCCGGGCGCTGTTGGCCCCCGGTCGTCAACGACTGTGGGAGTGCACCACACCGCTCACGTGTGGTCCAAGACATAACGGAATGGGGCTGGGAGGATCTGCACGTGCCTCCCGCACGGTGCGTGCGCGCCGCACTCAGCGCGCGGCGGTGGGGCCGACACCGCGCGCCACGACTTGCCCGTCGATCACATCAATCGTTCGGTCACAGCGTGCAGCCAGCAGCGGATTGTGCGTCACGAAGAGCACGGTGGTCCCCTGCTCCCTGTTCACACGCCGGAACAGCGCGAACACCGAGTCGGCACTTTTCGTATCGAGATTCCCGGTGGGTTCGTCGGCGAGCAGCAAGGCCGGCTGCATTGCCAGCGCGCGGGCGACGGCCACGCGTTGCTGCTGGCCACCGGAGAGTTGGCCGACACTCCGATCGCGATACGGAGTGAGGTCGACGCTCTCGATGAGTGCCGCAGCCCGTGCCGTCGCCGCGGCGCTCGGGAAGCCGCTCTCCCCGAGCATTGGCATCATCACGTTCTCGAGCGCGCTGAATGCGGTCAGCAGGTGATGGTACTGGAATACGAATCCGATATTGTGCCCTCGCAATCGCGTGAGCGCGCGGTCGTCGAGCGTCGTGGTTTCCTCGCCGCAAATTTTTATCGCTCCCGACGTGGGCCGATCCAGCAGGCCGATCAGGTGCAGCAGGGTGCTCTTCCCCGATCCCGACGGGCCCATCACCGCGCAAAAGTCGCCCCGATCGAGCACCAGATCGATACCGTGCAACACTTCGAGTGCATTGGGCAATCCAACGCCGTACGACTTGTGGACGGAGCGCAGCTCCACGACCGGGCCCGTTGGGACCCGTGCCCCGGTCGGTGCCCCCTCACGCATTGATCGCGACCACCGGATCGAGGCGGGCCGCTCGCAGTGCCGGCATGAATGCTGCGAGCAGTCCGGTCAGGGTCGCCAGGGCGAATGTCCAGCCAAGTAATGCAGGGGACATCACCAGCTCGAACATCGGCGACTCGTCGGGTGCGCGTTCGAGCGCCTGCCACGCCGCGAGGGCCAGCAGCCCCAGGATCGAGCCCACCATGGCGCCGCCGAGTCCGAGCAGCCCGCCTTGCAGCAGGAAGACCCGCAGAACCTGAGTGCGCGACACGCCCATCGCGCGCAGAATGCCGATCTCGCGGGACTTCTGCATCACGGAGACCACGAGCACGCTCGCGATTCCGAACGCGACCGACAGCCCCACGAAGAACCGGATCGACGTATTGGACATACTCTGCGCACGGAGAGCGCTGAAGAGCTGGGCATTCGTGCCGATCCAGCTGTCGGCCTGCACGTGCATTGCACGCTGGATCCGCTGCGCGACCACCTCGGCCGCGTACACATCCTGGATCGTGACGTCGATTGCGGTGACGCCGCCCGGCAATCCTGTGAGCAGTTGCGCGGTACGCAGCGCGACGAATGTGCTGCGCGCGTTCGCGGCCTTGTTGCCGAGGTCGAAGATGCCGGTGATGGTGAGGGTGGTCGACCCAGTGCCACTGCCGGTCACTCGTAACTTGTCGCCCACTCCCACCCCCAGGTCGGTCGCGAGCTCGGTTCCGATGAGCAGATCGGCGTTGGTGAGGCGCGCCGACCCGCGCACGATCTTGTCCGGGAGCGCGACGATGCGGTAATAGCGCTCCGGATCCATCCCGGTGACCAGGACGACACGCGACGCCTCACCGCGCACGATGACCGCCGACCCGCTCACTGCGGGCGAGACGACGAGCACCTCGGGGATCGCTCGCACCTGCTTCATGACGCTCTGCCATTGGTCGATCCCCTTCAACCGCTGCAGTGGCGCCTGCACGATCGCGCCCTCGCGCTCGAGGGGCGATGCGTCGCGGAGGGGCCGTACGAGCGCTTTGGGCGACGTGAGTTGGATATGCGACTGGCCGGTGAGCGTACGACGAATCATGCTCGCCTGTACGCCACTCATCATCGCGGACATGAAGACGATGACCGCGACCCCGATGGCCACGCCGCCCACGATGCACGCGGTCTGCAGTCGCCCCTCCCGCAGAAAGCGCAGCGCGACGATCCACTCGAACGGCCACCAGCGCGGTAGTTGCGGCGGTGGTGGGGGCGGTGGCGCTGGCCGCGGCGGCCGCCGCGTGGGTGGTGATTCGACCGGACCGACCGCACGGCTCACGGTGACCTCGTGGCAACGACCGGTCGCAGCCGTGCCCCATCGGAGATGCTGGTGGTTGCCACGGGGACCACACGATCACCGGCGGCCAAGCCGTGCAGCACTTCGCATACTCCGTTGCCGACGAGTCCCAAGGTCACCGGGCGTTTCCGCGCATGGCGACCGTCGATCACCAGCACCCACGGTGCCGCATGGTCGCGATCGTGCACGGCATCGCTCGGTACCAGCACCGCGTCCGCACGCCGCGCGATCGCGATATCCACGGAGGCCGTCATGTCCTGCTTCAGGTACGGCGGTGGTGACGGCACCCGCAGTTTGACTTCGACGGTACCGCGCTGGGCATCGATGCCGGGGTTGATGTAGGCGATCTGCGCGTCGAAGCGTCGATTGGGGTAGGCATCGGCCGAGGCGAGGGCCGAGAGTCCGAGGGAGAGCCAAGGCAGATGCTTTTCGTCTATGTGCACCACGAGCTGTGTTTCGCCGCCCGGTGACAAGACCATCAGCGCCCGGCCGGGTTGCACGACATCGCCCGGCTCCACGTCGCGCCCGATCAGGGTGCCGGCACTCGGCGAGCGGACGGTCGCATACGCGAGGCGTGCCCGGGCGAGGTCGGCGCCAGCCCGAGCCTGCGCCAGCGCGGCCGCGGCGGCGGCGGCATCACTTCCCGATGGACGCGCTCGCTCCACGTGCTGCTGCGCGATCTGCACCTGTGCGGCAGCGGCCTCCTCAGCACGGCGCGCGGCATCGAACTCGGCCGGGCTGATCGCCCCCGCATTTAGCAGTGCCCGACTGCGCGCGGAGGCGTCGCGCGCCGCGTCGTGGCTGAGCTGCGCCTGCTTGAGGGTCTGCACCGCCCCCGGCAACTGCCCCTCCTCCACTTGCCGGACGCTCGCTGCCGCAGCCTGCACCCCGCGCAGCGCCTGCGCGAGGGAGGCCTGCAGTTCTGCCGACTCGAGCTCGACGAGCGTGGCGCCAGCTACCACCGTCTGCCCCTCCCTCACCGGTACGCGACGCACGGTTCCGGTGATCTGGGCCCCGATATCCACCCGGTGCGGCGTTTCCACCCGACCGCTGGCCACGACCGTCTGGACGAAGTTCTGGCGCACGACCATTTCGACGGCCACCTGCGGGCCGAGCACCAACCGCAGTCCCCCGAGGACCGCGACGACCACGGCAACGCCGAGCGCGCTCGCGGCCACGAGGTGGCGCCGAACCAACGCGAAGGGGTTCGCCATCGAGTGATGAGCGCGGTACCGCACCGCAGTGCCGCGCGTAACCGAACGAGCCATCGTACCTCTCTGCTGGGCTTCAGCGGCAACGTACGAAGGCGGGGCCTGTCTGTCTGTCAGGTTTTCCTCACCACGGCCTCTGCGCCACCGGCGTCGGCCGCCGTGAGGGGATTGCCGTGAACCGCCCCCGGATTGGCGGAACAGTACGACCGCACCCACGCAGCTCCTGCGGAGCGCTTGGCACGCAATTCACCGAGTCTCCACGAAACTCGGGGCGGTTCACCCCGTATCGAGTCGTTGGATTGCGAAGCTCAACTCGACAAGCAACCTTACTCACTGGTTCGCACGGGTCTCCACTCCTCGTCTCTTTCCATCAGCCGCTATGTACATCAATTCGCTGATTCTGCGAGATCTGCGCTCATTGAAACTCGCAGAGGTAGACTTCCGGACGCCAACCGATTCGGAGAGAGATCCGGCGTTAGTGCCAAATGTGACACTGCTCCTTGGCGACAACGGTAGCGGCAAAACGACGATTCTCAGAGCGATCGCGCTGGCAGTGCTTGGCCCTGTTCTTCCAGAGTCGGGTTTTGTCCCTCAACACTTGGTGCGTCGCGCCGGCAAAACGACTCGGCCACAGGCCCACGCCGAAGCAGAAGTCGTGCTTCACTGGCAAGACCTTGGCGATAGGCGACCGTCGGCTGATTCGCTCCAACTGAAGCTCAAGACCACTATTCGTCGAGTACGAGACTTCGAGCGTGTCGAGCGGTCTCAACTAGACGCGCCGCAACTTCAGGAAATGTATAGTGAGCGCTCACCGGCGTTCTTACTCGTCGGATACGGAGCGGCAAGGCGCGTAGAGAGTAGTCAGACTTACGACTCTAGCATTCGGGGTAAGAGTCGACTCGTTCGTTATCAGAGAGTCGCAAGTCTCTTCGAGGAACAGGTTACCCTGATACCGCTTGTATCGTGGTTGCCCAAATACCAGAGAGGCAATCCGGGTCGTTACAAGCAGGTTACCGACCTCTTGCGTGCTCTCCTGCCGGAGGAGTGCCGCTTTACTGGGAAAGTCGAACGTGGAGAATACCTTTTCACGTATCGGGGAACTCCGGTTCCATTTAGCGCCCTCTCGGATGGTTACCGGGCATATCTGGCTTGGATAAGCGACCTACTCTACCACGTCTGCATGGGTTGCCCGCCGGGAGTGAAGCTTACCGAAAATAGAGGTGTCGTCCTCATCGATGAGATCGATCTACACCTTCACCCAGAGTGGCAACTCGATGTCGTACCTCGGCTCAATTCAGCGCTGCCGTTGCTTCAGTTTGTGATCACCAGCCACAGCCCGATTGTTGCCGGTACGCTAGAATCGACGAACATCGTTGTTCTGCAGGCGTCGTCGAATGGCGCAATCGCGCGCAGGCTAACTGAACGCGTTCATGGATTGAATGCCGAACAGGTCCTACGGAGCTCCTACTTCGGCCTCGAGACTACTCGGGCGAAAGGCTCCGTAAACATGCTCCGAACGCTTGCTCGTCGTGCCTTTGAAGGCGACCGTAAGGCTGCCATTGAGTACGTGAAACATTTGCACGCGGGCCTGACCACCGATGAGGCGATGCCTTCTTCGACCGATAGGCGGGCTACATCAGTCCCAAAGCCCAGTACACGAGCGACGGCAAAGGTCACGTCCGAGGTCGGCGCGCCCGAAGTTCCATCTACCACCAGAACTGATCGTGTCCGTTCACCGCTCAGCAGATCCAAGTCCACAGCACAAAAGTCAAAGGCAAACAACTCTCGCAAGGGAAAATGATTAGGTATCCTATCACACCTGCACAATTACGAGCGCGTATCCGTGCGCATAATGCCAATTGGCTTGACCATGCCGCCGAACGAACGGACGGCTTTGAGGCGGCCGGGCGCTTCACGGAGAAGAGTGGCGAGAGTATATGGGGTGCCGTGAAGGAGGTCTATATGGAATTACAGAACAATAAGTGCGCGTATTGCGAGAGGAAGCTTGCAGGACGCGATGTAGGCAAAATCGAGTTCGACGTCGAGCACTATCGGCCGAAAAATGGGGTGAAAGCATGGCCTACGCGAAGACTTGCAAAAGAGCGCGGTCTTGCCTACGACTTTGTTACGGGCGACGCGCACCCTGGAGGTTATTTCCTACTGGCGTATGAGCCGAGAAATTACGCGGTCGCCTGCAAACCGTGTAATTCGGCATTGAAGAGCAACTACTTCCCGATAGGCGCGGCGCGGGCCGAAGCGAGCCGGTCCATTGCCAAGTACAAGTCAGAAAAACCACTATTGCCGTACCCGATTGGATCCGGCGACGTAGACCCTGAATCCCTCTTGTTGTTCGACGGCATTCTGCCAACGCCAGCGGAAGTGACTGGTTTCCCCAATCAGCGCGCTCGAGTCACTATTGAGTTCTTCCGTTTGGCGGACCGCGAGGACTTGATGCGCGAGCGAGCCGAGGTCATCAGTCATGTCTGGAACACGACCATCGCGCTGCATGCTGCGAGAGGTGCCAAGGCCAAGCTCCAAGCACAACAGACACTGGAGATGCTCCAATCACCGAAGCATCGTCATTCGAGCTGCGCCAGAACATTCGTTAGACTGCTAAGTGAAGATCACTCTCGCGCCAGTGCGCTCTACGAGGAAATACATGCATTCCTCCAATCGGAGTCGTAAGGTGCCGGCGCGTCTTTTCGCTTCATTGGGCTTTACCCCTCCGATTGGAGAAATCCTAGGCGACGTTCGAGTACACTCCGGCATTCCGCTCCGGATAGCTCTCGTATACGTGCTCAAACACCGCCGAAACTTTCTGCTTATACAGCTCGGGCGTATACGCGCGCGGCAGCCCGGTATCGAGCGTGTCCTCAATGGCAAGCTTAAGAGATGACCTCGCGGCCGCCTTCGCCCGCCAGTTCAGCACCAGTAAATCCTTGAGTCGCGTGAGCAGATCCTTGGCGACCTTCTTGACCTCGGCGCGCTCTTCGGCGCTGAGATCCGGCGCCGGCCGGGTGAGCAAATCGAAGATCACGAGTTCTTCTTCCGACAAATTCTCACGAACGTGGCGGGCCTGCTCGTCGTCGAGGCTATTAGAAAGGGTCAGCAAGTCGTTAAAGAGCTGTTCAATGCTCCGGCTGCCGGCGTTGTAGCTCTCAATCAACGCCTCAAACTTCTCCGCGAAGTCGGTGCGCGTGCGGTTCAGCTGGATCAGCGATTCCATCTTCGCCTTTACGGCCGCCTTGAGCGCCTCGATCTCCGTGTTCTTGTGCTTGGAGTCCTTGAACCGCTGCGCCAATGCCTCGAAGTTGATCTTCGAGAGGTCAATGGGTGGGGGGCCTGCCTCACGCACGGTGTGGCCGGTGATCGAATCGTCCAGCACCTCGTTGATTTGCTGCAGAATGTCGCTGATGTCCGGCGCGTCGGGATTCAGCTTGGCCTTGATGGCCGCGGCAAGTGTCGAGATCCCGGCCACCCGCTGAACGCACTCGAGCGCGGACGGGTCGGGCTTGACGGCCCGGTACAGGGTGGCCACCAGCCGTTCGTGACCGAAGAACTCGCGGCGGCTCACCTCGGGGATCAACGCATTGATGGCGTGCGCAACCGCGGCAAGCCGCTCCATGCCTCCCAGAGGCAGCTTCTCCATTTCGACCAGGTCTACGCCTTGGGTCAGGCAGAAGGCTGTGGTGGCTGCCACGGCATCCCGGAGCGCCGCGGCCAGCTGTGCCTTGTCCCGCAGTGGATTGGCCCCGCCCTTCCCCGCCCCATAAATGGCGAGGGCCTGCTCCAGCGAGGCGAACACATTGGCATAGTCCACAATCACGCCGCTGTGCTTCCCGGGATACACGCGGTTCGCCCGGGCGATGGTCTGCATAAGCGTGTGGTTCCGCATGGGCTTGTCGAGATACACCGTGGAGCAGCTTGGTGCATCGAAACCGGTCAGCCACATGGCGCATACGAAGACGAGCCGCAGAGGGTGCTCCGTATCCTTGAACTGCTCGTCGAGTCCTGGCTGCGCATCGTTCATGCGCTTCCGATGCGGCTCGATATCAAGACCGAGCCTGTTCATCTGCTCGATCTCATTCTGCGCCGGCGAGACGATGACGGCCATGTCGGTGGAGCTCAGCACTTCCAGGCGCTGCTTCAGCGTAGCCCGTTCATGCACGGGGAGGTCGTACCGTCCAAGGGCGGCGTGCACACGGGCCTTCTCGGCGGCCCAGTGCGCCTGCACCTTGTCGTACATACGAAGCGCCGTGGCCTTGTCGATGGAGACCACCATCGCCTTGCCCATGAAGCCGCGGCCCAGGAAGTGCTGCACAATGTCGCGTGCGACCGTCTCGAGGCGGTCGTCACGGGTAATGAGGTGGTACTGCCGTCCGAGGACCTTCTCGAGCTTCGCCTGCTGGTCATCATCCAGATCGGCATCCTCGATGACCCGGTAGATGTCATCGTTGAGATCGGGATTGACGAGCTCCAATTCCGGCGTGCGGTTCTCGTAGAAGAGCGGTACCGTAGCGCCGTCTTCAACCGACTGCTGAAAGTCGTAAATGGAGACGTAGTCGCCGAACACCTCTTTGGTGCGCTCCTCGCCGGCAATGAGCGGGGTGCCGGTGAAGGCGAGGAACATGGCCTTGGGCAGCGCCGCCCGCATGTTCAGCGCGAGGGTATCGTACTGGCTGCGGTGTGCCTCGTCCGTCAGAACGATGACGTCAGTACGGTCGGTCAGCGCCTCCGGTGTCTGGAACTTGTGCACCAGCGTAAAGACATAGCGATGATTCCCTCGCAATAGGTCTCGCAGGTGTGCACTGCTGGCAGCGTGGCATTCGTCGCCCTCGGCCTGGCTTACCGCGCCAACAGACTTGAAGGTCTTGGCGATCTGTTCGTCCAGCTCCACGCGGTCGGTGACCACCACAAAGGTCCAGTTCCCGGTAAGCTTGCGGAGTACCTTCTGCGCAAAGAAGACCATGGAGAAGCTCTTGCCACTGCCCTGCGTCTGCCAGAAGACGCCGCCGCGACCATGCCCGAGCTTGCGGGCTTCCAGCATGGAGGCGATGGCGTTGTTGACGCCGAGGAACTGGTGATTCTGGCCGAGGATCTTGACTACGCCGGCTTTATGCTCGGAGAAGAGCGAGAAATTCTCGACGAGGTCGAGCAGTCGCGATTTGTCGCAGGTGCCACGTAGCATGATTTCGAGGGACACGCGGCGCGGCTCATCTTCACGGGCCACGCGCTTCCACTCGAAGAAGCGCTCCCAATCCGCCGTGAGGGACCCGACGCGGCTGTCAGTGCCGTTGCTGGCAATCAGAAGGGCGTTATACCAAAACAGCTGCGGGATCTGCTGCTTGTAGTGCCTAAGGTTCTCGTCGAACGCCGCCCGGGCCGGCACGCCAGGGCTTTTGAGTTCGATCACCACCCACGGAAGGCCGTTCACGAAGCCCACAAGATCGGGGCGGCAAGTGTAGAGGCTCCCCACCACGCTGAACTGACTGACGAGCAGGAAGTCGTTCTGCTCTGGGTGCTCCCAGTTCACCACGCGCAGGCGCTCCGTCTTTTGGCCCCCAAGTACGTGGTCGGGTACCGACACCGGGATGCCCTCCTTCAGTAGACCATAGACCTCGCGGTTAGCCGCTTCCAGGCTCATGGCCGAGCGGTCGCGGGTGAGCTCATCGATAGCGGTCTGAATGGCCTCGGTGGGTAGGCCGCCATTGAGGTTGGTAAGCGCGGCCCGCAAGCGCTCCGTCAGCACCACCTCGCCCTTTGTTTCGCGGCCGAGCGTGCCACCCGCGCCGAAGGTCTCCTCCATGGCAGACGCTGTCGGCCAGCCCAGCGCCGTGAACAGCCCGATGGCTGGCTGCTCGACGAGTTGGTCTTCGGTGTAGGTGTGGGGAGTCATATGGGGCGGTTATTCTGCAGGGGCCGGGTACCGCAACCATTGCAGAAAAGACAAGTTGCTGCGCTGCAAAGGCTTACGACGATGGCTTTTCTGCAAAGCCGGCGAGTTATTCTGCATCGGGAGAGTCCGGTACCCAGCGAGGCGCCTTCCGTGAACCCGCGTTCCGAATACGACGGGCTCTCCGAAGACGCGTCAGCAAATGCCCAATCTTGTGCCGCTTCTGTTCGTCATTCATTCGTTCACCGAGCTTCTCGATGAGCAAGTCGTCGATATCGCGCCGAGACGCCACGCTGAACTTACTCAGGAAGTCCAGCACGAGCTGCTCATAGAAGGCATCGTCCTGCCCGCGCATGCGAATGTAGTCCGCTTTCGATGCGGTCGCCTGCGCCACCCTGGCAGACACATGCAGCGTCGGCTGACGGCCCTCCACCAATCCGGCTCGCCGTAATCTCCTCACCGTGGCCACATCGAGCGCAAGACCCTTTTGCACCCGGTCGAGCGCCAGAATGTCGTCGAGCGACAACGACGTGTTCTGGATCAGCGCGCGCGAGTACGCGAGGTCGATGACCCGACCGTGCAGCGTCAGACGCACGAGCTGGTCGACGGTCAGGTCGTAGTCTGGCAACGGGAAGTAACGCCTGGCCTGTCCGCTGAACATCTGGTGAATGCCGTAGCCCATGGTGTCGATCATGTTCAGCTCCGACATGGCCTGCGTGAGAAAGGGGTTCCGATACCGACGTGGAGTCCTGATCCCCCGCAGATAGTCAGTGGGATGCCCCTCGAAGAAACCACCCGCATTCTCGAAGACGAGTCGATCCGGGTACTCGGCGACGACGACCCGTGAACACAGACAATAGTCCTGGTGCGCGATGCAATTATGCAGCGCCTCAAGGATGATCTTCTGGTCGTACTTCGCGACCTCGACCGGCAGCAGACTATCGTCGGGCAACAACCGAAGCTGCACGTTGCGGATGTGCTGGTAGACGCTCGACGATGTAAGGAGAAACGGCGGACCGAAATGCTCGTACGCCCGCTCTTCTCCTTCGAGTCGCCACGTGAGCTGTGCGGGATGCGGATTGAGCAGGTGTGCCGACTCTCGTTTTCCAATCAACAACAACGTGGCGCGAGTGATCTGCCCTCCGCGCGTGAGCCGTGTCCGCTCGAGCAACGTCTCGACAGGCCAATCATTCACTTCGGCGAGCGAGAATCGATTCGCGTGCTTGTCGGCGAACGACCGACGCGCCTGCTCGATCGCATCGGGATCAAGATCTGACAGTTGAGCGGCGGAGACCACCTCGGCTGTCCAGTCCGTGGACGTGGTCTGCGCGCGAATGGTGTCTTGCTTGTCAAGCCCCAGACTGACGGTGCTCTCGCCGGCCCTGGCGTAGTAGTGTCCATTCCACGCGATGGGCATCCCAAGTGGCGCGGGCGGAATTTCGAACATCAACACGCGGCCGGCCGCATGATCGAGCGTGTGAATCTCCTTGAACGTTACACTCGGCTGCGTGCTCTGGGCGATCTGCAGTTTGGTGCCCTGAAGGCGATCAGGTTCTGGTCGAAAATCTGTTCCGATGACCGAACGAGATGTGTTGTCAACACCGAACACCAGCCACGCACGGTCGAGGCCGCGTAGGTTCGCTTCGTTCGAAAGCGCGGAGAAGTATTTCCCGATGTCCGACGTGGAGAAGCCGTCGCCAGCCCGTTTGAACTCGACGACCTCGTTCTCCCAATTCGCCAATAGTTGGTCGAGCACTGTGCCGAGTGCGGTCGCAGTCATGAGCGTGCAGCGCTTGGTCGATCATCGGTGTAGGCGTGCGGGGTCATGGCAGCGCCTTTACGATGGGGCGCAGCACACGGTCCATCACAACCAAGCGTTGTTCCAGCCACTGGAGGTACTCCTCCCACCGCGATTCATCTTCGATTGAGGCATTGGGATAGAACGTGACGATACGGCACGCCATGGCATCAGGCAGTTGTTGCCAATCAAGCGCAAACCCGAGCGCAAGCTCAATGGCCTCCCGCTGCGCCAGCAATGCCGCGAATCGGGCCTTGGCTTCCTCACCGGGCATCCACAGTTCGACACCCAGTCGCGCATCACGGGTATTCGCCGTGATGTTGAGGCCGAATCCGGAACGGCCGATGGAGTTGTTTAGCCAGTGTTGAGGACGAGGCTTCTGCGGCCGTATCTGTGGCGCCGTCTTCGCCAGCCGTTCGATCAGCGCTGCCCAGAACTTGAGTTGCAACTGCTTGGTGGGCGATGCTGAAGAGGCCGCGCGGGCCTGTTCTCTGCCAGCTCTGGCCCAGTCATCGGGCTTCACGACCACCTCGAACTTGGGGGCCAGCGGCGATCCGCCTATGCGCCACAGTTCGATTTGCACCCCAAAGAAGCTCAAGTCATCGGTAGTGTTCTCGTTCAAGAACCGCAGCGCCGCCGCGTGCTCAGGGCGGAAGGACTCGGCCACCCAGATCACCTTCCGCGCTCCGACGCCAGCCGCGTAGGCTAGGATCTGGCCGAGGTGCCTATGATCGGTTTCCGCCAGCTGATTCTCGATCACGACCTTCTGATCGCCATCGGTACAGAGGATGTCCAGTTTGAAATCACCGACCCAATGTTCAGTGGCAACGAGTTCGAGTTCACTGATTCCGATGGCCGCTGCCATCGCATCGAGGTTTTCGGCGTCGGCGAGCCATGGCGTGAACTCTCCGGCCTCATGCTTCCACGCTTCGCGAAGTGGTACACGTTCCAGCTTGCTCAATGCCTTCATCACAGTCATGCGATGGCCTCCACGTCGATTTGACCAGACAGCAGGCCCGGTAGAAGAAGATCGCGGGTACTGCGGAGGTTGCTAACTGTCGCGCGAAGCTGTTCGCTCCCACCGAGGATGGGGGCAACGAGCTTAGTGAACTGCGTGACGATCTCGGAGTCGGGCAAAGTGGTTGGCATCAACAGCAGATTGTCCGGCTTCACGCGCTGGTGACTTGTAGAGGTGCCGATGGCGAGGCTGGCAAACTTGGCTGCAAACTCCCTCGAGCAGCACTTGGCATATACGAATTCACGGCTGAATCCAGCCCTTGGCCTTAGGACAAGAAACTCGGTCGAAGTAATGGCACGCCGTGTGGAAGTCGGCGCAGGCATCCAAATACGTGGGATGCGTGGGTTCAGCTTTGACAGAAGAACGCACGCATCGTCCACGCGATATTTGTTGCTTAGAATCGTCTCCCCGAGTTCCACCACCGGAGCCTGACCGTCATCAAATGCTGGAATGCTAAAGTGCTCAAACGGTTCGCCCGGGAAGTCCGACGGGTTGATTCCATCTCGCTCGATAGTGGCGACTTCGCCGAACGCGCCTTGCCACCCCTGCGGGATGTCGCCGAGGGGGGACGGGACGAAGGGTACGGATTCGTGGCCGGGGAAGCGGAAGTAGACGAACCACTCGCGGTAGAGGGCGCGGGCCATCGACTCCAGAATCTTGATGCGCCGCTGGCTGTTTTCGATCAGCTCGTCGTAGGCCGACAGGATGCCCGCGATGCGCCGTTGGATTGGGAGGGGGGGAATGCCCACCTCGACCTTGGCGAGTTTCTCTCCAGGCAGGTGCTTGATCGTCGCCCCTGTGAAATACTGATCAAAGCCTTTGCCTTTCCCTGTATTCAGCAGGTTGTAATAGAGAAAGCGATAGTCCAGCACGTCGTGCGGCCGGATTCTGTGCAGCGCCTTCTGTATCATCATGCCGGGGATTTGCTCTCGCCAAATGGCGCAACGCCCTGGTTCGCCGCCCTCGCACATGACGATATCGCCGAACTTGAGACAGTAGCGCTCTAGTTCGCGTGGCTCGAAGCGCATGGCTCGCAGATTGTCGAGTTCAAATTCGCCCCAACGGACGTTTACATTGGCAAGGTATGGCAGCGGCTCGCCACGGTTCTTGTCTTGGTCGAGCATCTTCCCCAAGCAGAGATCAGCGACGGCGCCGAGTGGTGATCTCTTCCAAGTAGCCATACTCACGCCTCGAGAATTCCCGCCACATTCGCGGCGATTGTCTGCTCCAGTGTCCGCGCCTGAGCGTTCAGGGTTTCCAGTTCCTCGTTCAGCGTTCCAAGCTGCGCCTTGAAGTCCTCGTCGCTGACGTCCTCTCCCGGTACGACGCCAACATATCGGCCGGGATTGAGCGACCAGCCCTGCGCTTCGATCTCGGCCAGTGTCGCCGCCTTGCATAGGCCAGGTACGTCGGCATAGCAAGGCTTCTTCCCGAAGACCTCTTTGATCTTCGCCGCCGTCGCCTCACCGCCCAGGGTCAGGTCCAATCCTTCGCCGCGATACAGTCGCACGAGGTTGGAGATAAACCCGATCTGCGCAGCCGTCCAGTCGCGATGCGCGCGGTCCACCTGCTTGTAGATGTGGCGGGCATCGATGAAGAGCACCGTATCGGCGCGCTTGGTCTTGGCCTTGCCCCTATCAAGAAACCACAGTGTGCAAGGCAGGGTGACTGTGTAGAACATATTGGGGCCGACAGCGACCATCACATCCACGGCTCGAGCTTCGATGAGCTTTTGGCGCAGCTCCTGTTCGCTGCTGCGCGCATCGGAGGCTGAGTTGGCCATGACGAAGCCGGCGCGTCCCTTGGCGTTCAGCGCGGAATAGAACAGCTGAATCCAGAGGTAGTTGGCGTTATCGGTACGCGGCAGGCCAAAAGGAAAGCGGCGCCCGGCGCCGACCATGTCCTTGAGCCGCTCCTTGTCCACCGCATTCACATTGAAGGGTGGATTGGCGAGCACGAAGTCAAACTGGCCCGTGGCGGAATGCGGATCGTCGTAATAACTGTTGACGTTGCCGCCGTGTCGAATGTCGCCCTCCAGCCCGTGCACGGCGAGATTGAGCCGAGCGAGGCGGCCGGTTTCGTCGGTCTTTTCGACGCCACAGATAGACAGTTCGGCCGCGGGGTTCTTATGGTGCTCAGCGACGAATCGCGCCGACTGGACGAACATGCCGCCTGAACCGCACGCGGGGTCCAGGATACGGCCATGGTACGGCTCAATGATCTGGGCGAGCAGCTTCACGATGCTGGCCGGCGTGTAGAACTCTCCGCCGCCCTGCCCTTCGCTCATGGCGAATTCGCCAAGGAAGTATTCGTAGATGCGGCCGAAGGCGTCGAAGTCGAGGGTAGCCGGGATCTCGGAGATCTTCTTGAGCAGTTCCTTGAGAAGCGTACCGGTAAAGAGATTGAACGACTTGGGGAGCACGCCGGCCAGCTGCGGGTTGTGCTTCTCGATCTCGCGCATGGCCGCGTTGACCTTCGCGCCGATATCGGCTGCCTCGGGGAGGGTCAGCAGATGGTCGTAGCGCGCCTCAGGGGCGAGGTACAGCACATTGTCGGCGTGATAGGCCGCGGGTTCATCCACCCGGCTGCCACGCCGGGAGGAGGCCCCTGCCTTGTCCAGCTTTGCGCGCTGGACGGCGAAGCGCACCTCAGCGAAGCGCAGAAAGATCAGTCCAAGAATTGGGCCGGAATACTCCTGTGCCTTGAGGCCAGAATTCGCTCGAAACTGATCGGCGGCGTCCCAGAGCCGTTTTTCGAGCGAGGCTGCAACAGTGTCCTTCTCAGCGGGGGCAATCCAGATCAACGGGCCTTCTCCAAAGGGGGTGTTCACACTCTCAAGCAGCCAGCCCAGGCGACAGTCAGGGCCTGTCTTTCAAACGCTCGATCTACTCGACTCCGAGGGAGTAGCGTTCGCGGAGATAGGCGAGGTAGGCGGGATTCACATCCGGCAATGGCGCGAATTTCGCGGCTAAATCCTGATAGGAGAATGAGCGAAAGTTCAACTCATCACCTACAATCGCTGTGAACCGAGCCAATTCCTCGCGGTGGGTGTCTCCGGCTTCGCCTTCCACATCGAACCATACGTATCGGAGCACTGAACCTTTGCTCGCGGCACCGTTCACCCCGAGCGCATGTTTCAGCAGCTGGGCGGCGTCGAGATGCGCGAAGGATTCGGCCCCCTTCCCGATGGCACGGGCCAGGTTGGCGGCGTTCTTCAACCCCGCCTTGTCCCAGAGCGTCTTCTTGTTCCGCAGATAGGGCTCAATACGCGCGGGTTGCTTCTTGGACGGGCGCATCCACTCCGTGAACTTGCTCTCCACGCCCACCATGGTCCCGTTGGCGAGGGTGAGCACCACGTCGAGGTTGGCGGGCTTACGGCCCGTCCCCGTTGGCAACCTTCGCTCGAACTCGATGCCTTCAATGGGCGAAGAGAGCCCCAGTGCCGCGTCGAGGGGGGCGGTGGGCCGGAGCGCCCAGTACTGGAAGACGTTGAGGCCAAGAGCGGAGGAGGAGATCAAAGACCGCATCTTGGCCGGGTCGTCTTCCTTGTCCGTCAGCTCGCCCCCGTCGGCCGCCAGAAAGGCCGACCGGACAACCAATGGGAGCCCCCCGAATAGGTTCTGCGCGACCTCAGGCAGATATCCGCGTTCGTCGACGGCATACCCTTGCTGGGCGGCCCAGGCCCGCTGGGCGGCAATTACGGCAGGCAACGGTGATTGAGTCATGCCAAGAAGCTGGAGGGGAGGGCTGACATTCGTCGGTCCAAACCAGAGAACTTGGGGGGCGCATGAGTCAGCCACAAGAGCAAAACGGGGCCGGTCCGTCGACCGGCTCCGCTTCTCCGCTCACTGCCAATCGGCGTGAGCCAAACCCGCCACGGAGTGTGATCCGGAGCCCCGCCAATCGGCGTGAGCCCCCACACACCTGTGAGGGCTCACGCCGATTGGCGCGGATGGCTCAACCCATTTGGCGGTCGTCCTGTTCAGCTTTCGCCTCACGATACGACGACACGATGGACTCAGTAGTGGTACCGCGCCTGGAGGAAGTCGATGCGATCGCCCGAGACCCTGTACACGAGGCGATGCTCTTGGGTGATCCGACGCGACCAGACGTTGGTGCCGAGCCCCTTGAGTGGCTCCGGCTTCCCTGTCCCCGAGAACGGATCACGGATCACCTCTGCCATCAGGTGCATGATCTTCTCCGCGATGCGAGGCTGTTCGCGCACCCAGTACCGCAGGTCCTCATGACAGAGGGGATCCACCACCATGGCGCGCCGCAGCGACCGTGCAGATCCCGGCGCGTTAGGCCCCTTCGACATGGAAGGATATCAATCGCTGGATGGCGACTCGAGCGACGCGCGCAGCGCCTCGAGCGAGGTCGGATCGATCGCGCGTGCCTCCGCGCGCGTGAGTGCCGCCAGCAGTCGCGCAGCGTTCTTCGGCGACCGGAGCAGGTGAGCGGTTTCCTGGAGGCTCTTGAGTTCCGCCGCCGGGATAAGGGCAAGATCCTCGTGTCCCCGACGCTGCAGGATGACCGGTTCCTGGGAGCTCTCGACCTCGTCCCACACCTCGGCAAGATGCTCACGAAGATGACTGTACGTGGTCGTCGCCATGCGGTCTCCATCAGGCAGTTTGTTGTACAACATAATTGTACAGTCTGTGATCCTCCGTGGCAATACCGCATGTCCCGTTCACGAGCAAACGGGGCCGGTCTTTCGACCGGCCCCGCTCCTCGTCCCCCCGCCAATCGGCGTGAACCAAACCCGCCACGGAGTGTGATCCGGGGCCCCGCCAATCGGCGTGAGCCCCCACACACACTGTGGCGGAGCACGAGGTTTGGAATTCAGGATTGCGCTAAATGGCGGAGATGCCATTCACGAAGAGTGCTGCACATCGCTGCCGGTACCAACGGCCTAGTTGACGCATCTGCGGCGAGACTTCTCGTACGACGACGTCGACTAGCGGGGTACGACGCAGCTCACGACTGTTCCTCCGAGCGGTCCTCGACGCACACGCAGCACGCCGTGCAGCAACTCGGCCCGCCGAGCCATGGTACGCAGTCCGAGCCCGGGTTCCGGTGCCTCGACAATACCCGCTCCGTTGTCGCGTACGTCGAGCGTGATCGTCCCGGTGCGCACCGTCAGCGTCACGTCGACGCGCGACGGAGCACCATGTTTCACGGCGTTGGTCGTCGCCTCGTGCGCGATGTGGTACAGCTGCAGCGTGACCGAGGCATCGAATGCTTCGGCGTCGCCCTCGGCGGCGAACGTGCACGGAGTACCGGCGGACGCGACACGATCGGCCAGCCGTCGAAGCGATTCCACCAGCCCGAATTCCACGGGCGCCGGATCGAGTCCGCGCGCCAAGCGGCGGACCTCGTCCACACCCTCCAGCGACAAGTCGGCGAGTTCCCGCAACGACGCCACCGAAGCCGCGGCGCCGGACTCCGCCCGCCGAGCCAGCCCCTGCGCTATCATGGCGATCCCGGAGAGTCGGCCACCGACCCCGTCGTGGAGATCGCGTCCGATACGAGCACGAGCGGCGTCTTCCGCGTGCAGGATGTCGCGTTGCAACGTCTGAGTCTGCAGGATGGCGCGCAACGCGTGAATGGTGCGTCGACGCGCCTGTTCGGCGACAAGTGCCGTCAGCGCTCCGACGACGAGCAGTGAGATGATGCCCTCGAAAACGCGTGGACGGAGCGACGCGAACGGCGACACGTCGGCGACGCGAACCAGCAGGTATGCGTTGCTGACGGCCGTGAGGACGGACGTGAACACGGTAAGTCGCCAGTCGAGACGAAGCGCCGACAGAATGACGAGCGCCGTGAAGACGATGAGGCCCGGCACGACGGTGCGCACATTCGTCACGAGGGTGCCGACTAGCGACCAGGCACCGAGTATCATGGTAACCTCCGCCACCGCCGTGGCATACCAGAGCAGGGCTCGTGATCGATCATCCGCGAGGGTCGCCGCACGCCGTGCGACCGCGAACTGCAGCACCGCGATCAGGCAGGCCGTCGTCACGGCGATGGCCTGGGCGAGGTACGGAGGCTTCGCCGGCACCGAGGCCCCGAGCGCAGTCGCCAGTTCGAGCGTAGCGAACAAACCAACCATTCCGACCGCGAGCCAGCCGAGAATGGCGGTGCGCAACCGCTCGGCATAGGCATACTCGGTGCGCAGCGCCGCGCGGATCGACGCGTCGCCGACATCGCGAGGTACGCTCGTGCCGGTCAGGGTCCTCATACGAGTCCACGCTCCTGGGCGTAGCGGACGGCGCGGTGTAGCAGCTCGGTACTGTCGGTCAGTCCGAGTTTTTCCTTGATGCGCCCACGGTAGGTCTCCACGGTCTTCGGGCTCACGCGCATGGCCTCCGCCACCTCGCGCGTTGAGAAGCCGCGGCCGAGCAGCTCGAAAACCTCGAGTTCGCGATCCGCGAGCGCCGACTCCGCCGGCTGGCCAGAGGAAGCAGCGCGGCCCGCCATCTGCTCCAGTGCCCGCCGCTGCATGCGCGGTGAAAGGTGCTGACCGCCACCAAGCAGTGTCCGGACCGTGAGGACGAGATCGGTGTCCGTTTCACCCTTCATCAAGTAGCCGCGCGCGCCGGCGCGCAAAGCTCGCTCGGCGTACAGCATCTCATCGTGCATTGAGACCACGAGAATCGGGAGTTCGGGCCGGCGCTCCCACAATTGACGGATGAGCTCGATACCGCCGCCCTCCTCGAGGGTGACGTCGGTGATCACGAGATCCGGCCGTGTCTCGAGCACGCCAGTGAACGCGGCGGCAGCACCCCCTGCCTCCCCGCACACAACGAGGTCCGGCTCCGCTTCCAGCAAGGACCGATACCCTCGACGCATCAACGGGTGATCGTCAACGATGAACAAACGTCGGCGCAAGCGAGAGACCTCGGAACGGGGGGCAGCGGAAGAATAGCGGGTGTGCGCGTTGTCGGCTGTCGGTGCGTTGCTTACACAACGTTCCGGCGCGGGCCGACTGTGGTTCTGCCAAGGGCGCTCCACCTTGCGTCGAGATGTTAACGCCAACCCGACTTCGCTGATTCTGGCACTCCGCCGGCTCGCATCACCATCATGCCTCACCCGATTCACGGAAAGCTTCATGGCCCGACAACTGTACTTGGCGACCGCGGCACTCGTTACGTGTTCGACCGCTTGCTTAGGGGGCGACGTGGACCCGGCAAGCACAGCACCGGCTGCTCCCAGCGCGCAGATCCTCGACGTGTTCTTCGGTCTCGACGACGCGCTACCGGCCAGAGCCAGCCTGCTATGCAGGGGTGTCCCAGTGACCGGGCTGGACGGAATTCCCGTCACATTTACTCGCCGCCTTGCAGCTGACTTTCCCGACCCGTCCGCGTTTCGAATCACGACGCGATCGGGTGCGGTCTTCACGCCGATCTGCGCAACCCTGAATCCCGCGTTGGGCGCGAGCAAACGGCATACCGTGCTGCTCGTCGGCCAGTTGGGCAGCGAGGGCGACCCTCCCGTTCGGATTGACATCGTCGGTTCTGTGCCACTGCTGAACGGCGGTGACGCGAAAGGACTGTCGAGCGACCGCGTCACTCCCTTGGAGCGCGGGCCCGAACTGCGGATCGGCTATCGCTACGCGCGGAGCGAGCTTCCAAGCGCATCCTGTCCGCAGTCGACGCAGCAGATCGTTCAGATCACTTGGGCGGGGGGTGTCACCGCGCCGGGGGGTGATGAGCTTGGCGAAGCCGCGCGCCTGGGCATGCGTGTCACGCTGAGCAATGGCGTTGAGGTCTCGCCTATCGCACTGGCCGACCTTGGGGACAACGACAACTACACTCACCTCTGCCTTGACACGCAGACGGCTGCTGAGTCGGTGTCCGTGGCGTCAGGGGTCGCAGTCGATCCTCGTGGAGACCTCAATCCGCGGACATCGATGCGCATTACTGCCGACCCTGAAATCCTGCGGTTCTGACGTGTCCGTCCGGCAGGTCACCCCTGTCGCGTGCCGCTCCTACGTCAGGCACTCCAGCACGTCGAGCATCGGCGCGCAGGACAGGGCGACCTTGGCGGCGAACGCCCGATCCTCCTTCTGCACCCAAACAGGTCAACCCACACGGAAGCGTGTGGATGGTGACTGTCGGTGCGTTGCTTACACGAGTTTCCGGCACCGACCGACTGTAGCTCGAACGACGGTATGCCATGATTCCCTGCGATGTCAACGCCAACCCGACAGTGCCGACTACCGCATCGCTCCGTGGAGGAGCTTGCCTCGTCGGCCGGAGGATCCCGTTCCATGCATGCACTGCTCGCCATTGTCACCCTCGCCATCTCGCTCGGCGCACCGCCCGACTCGCTGCCAGGACGTTACATACTCAATCGGGACGCCAGCGAGGATGTTGCGGCGGTCGTCGATGAAGCCGTGCGCAATGTGAATCGCCTCAAGCGCAGTCGCATGCGCTCGGAGTTGCTCACGCAGCTACGACTGTCACCGACACTCACGATTCGTGCGGAGGCGTCGGGGTTCGTGATCACCGATAACGAGGGTCGGGTCCTTCGTGCCATGCCCGGGGCTTCGACGGCGCGCATTACGACGCCGAGGGGCGAGGCGGCAACCGTCGACGCGTTTACGCGGAGCGATACGCTGGTCGTCCGCATACAGTCACCGGCCGCACGGCGTGAGCAACTGTTCATTGCCAATGCAACGGAGCTCATCGTCGTGAGCACCTACACGCTTGACGCGCTTGATGCTCCGATCCGTTTGCGCATTGTGTATCGGCGGGAGGCGCGATGACGCGCCACGCGCTCCTCCTTGGATTCGTGCTCGTTGCCGGCGGGCGCCCGGCATCGGCACAGTCGTCGGACATCACGCCCGCATCGCCCAACGTTCCGCTCACCTTGCAGGCGTTTGTGGAACGCGCCATTGCAACGTCAACGGCGGTACAGGCGGCGGTCGCGCGGCGCGACGAAGCGGATGCTGCGATTGGCTCGGCTCGCGCGGCACGTCGCCCGACGATCACGGCCAATGCGCAGTTCAACTGGCAGCCGAGTGCAAGTGCCGGCGCCTCGGGGTTGGCGTGGTCGCCGGATCCGACCGCCCCCCTCGAACAGCGCGTCCGGTACCTCGAACTTGCGGCGCCTACGGCAGCGCTCGCGGTGCTCACCCCGCAGATTCTCGCCTCGGCCGCCAGGTACGCGTGGATTGGCGGTATCAGTGGCCAGAGTACTGTGCTTGACGGCGGCCGTACGCGCGCCGCGGTGGCCGCGGCCGCGGCGCGGCGCGACGCATCCGATGCCATCCTCGATGCCGAACGCGCGCGCGCCCGTCTGGATGCGGAGCTCGCGTATCGCCAGCTGCAGCTGGCGCGCGAACAGGTGGCCACGGCCACGCGGGCACGCGAAACCACCATGAGCGAACGCGACGCCGCCTGCGCGAGGTGGTCGCGCGGCCTCGTCAGCGAGCTGGAGATGCTGCGCTCCGAGATGGCACTGGCGGACCTTGACCGGCGGCTCGCCGACGCCCGCGCGGCCGAGAGCCGAGCGGACGAGCGCCTACGCCTGCTTGGCGACCTTCCCGCCGAAGGCGAGCTGGTGCTCGCGACGCCGGTCGACACGAGCCCGCTGGGGGATTTCGTGGCCATTGAACCGACGGAACTGCTCGTCGCGGTGCAGCAGGCCGAGCGTCGATCGGCGGAGGCGGCCGTCGCGGGGGCACGGGCGGAGGTTCGTGCGACTCGCGCGAATCGCTTGCCGTCGCTCGTGGTGCGGGCCGACCTGCAAGCCATCCGTGCGCCCGAGGATCCGTTCACACTCGGCGGCGTCTGGCAGGACGTTCAGACGGTAACGTTCGGGGTCCAGTTCCCGATCCTGCGTCCCGGCCAGCGGTCGGCCGAACGTGCGGCGGAGGCTCGATTGGCTCAATCGCGCGTCGACGTCAGGCGCGTCGCCGACGGCGCCCGGCTGGACAGCAAGAGCGCAAGTGCCGAGCGCGCTCGCGCCCGATCGGCGTGGCTCGCGGCGCGGGCGCGGCTCGCCGCGGCGCACAGATCGGCCGAGCTCACCACGAGTGCGGTCGGTCGAGGCATTGCGACCCCTACCGACGAGGCGCGGTCCCGCCTCGATGTGCTCGAGGCCCGCACACAGCTGCTTCATGCCTTTGTCGACTACCTGTCGGCCGACGCCGTCGCCGGAGATGCGGCGCGCGGAATGACCACGACACCCTGACCGAGACCCGACCCATGCCTGATCACGCATCTGAATCCGCGAAGGCGGCGCCGCCGACCCCCGCGACACGCGCCAACGCCAAGCACTCTACGTCGGGCGGGCGGCGCATCCCGCACCTTCGGATCGCACTGGCCGTCGTCGCCGCGCTGGTCGCCCTGTTCATGGCGATCGGACTCGGTGCGGGGAGCGATGTCCCGGCGACGGTAGTTCGCGCCGAGCCCTTTGCGGCGTTGCTCACGGCCAGGGGGAGGCTTGACGCGTCTGTGATCGCGACCGTCGCCGCCGAAGCGCCGGGTCGGGTGGACGCAGTCCTCGTCCGAGCCGGCGACTCGGTCGCGGTAGGTGATCCGTTGCTCCGACTGGACGCCGATGTGGCCCGGGAGCAGTATCGGGCTGCCGAAGCGCAGGCCGCATCGGCTGCAGAGGGAGTACGGAGTGCGCGGGCCGAGCAGGCGGGTGCCGAGGTACAACGCGCGGAGCGGCGGGGGGACTACGAGCGCATGGCGCCCCTTTCCGGGGGCGCCGTTTCGGCGGCGGCGGTCGCAGCGGCGAAGGCAGCGCTTGATAAGGCGCAGGCCGATTTTGAGCGGGCGGCGGCGCGTCTGGCGCAGGCCGAGTCGCAAGCAGTGGCGGCATCGGCGGACCGCGTGGTCGCGCAGCGCGCACTGAATGAACTCGTGCTTCGCGCCCCGGTGTCGGGTATTGTCGTGGCGCGGGACGTGGACCCAGGTGACGCCATCGGCGCCGGCGCACCGTTGCTCCGTCTTGTCGATCCCTCGTCGCTGGAGGTTGTTGCCTACGTAGACGAGACGATGCTGGGTGGCCTCCGCGTCGGCCTGCCGGTAGCAGTCTCGTTCCTCTCGACGATCGGGCAGACACTATCGGGCACCTTGCGTTCCGTCGGTCGCGAAGTCGATCCGGACACGCGTGAGGTCGAGCTGTGGATCGCCCTCCCTCGGCCGCCCGCGCGCTGGGCGATCGGGCAGCGCGTCGACGTGCGCCTCAGGAAGGAACCCAGCGCGACGGGGACGGCCGTGCCAACCGAGATGATCTCGTGGGAGGACGCCAAGGCCGGCGTGTACGTGGCGGACGCAGGTCGGGCCCGTCGCGTGCCGGTGGAGCTCGGGCGGACCGATCGTGACCGTGTCGTGGTGACGGGCGGCGTGAGCCCAGGCGACACGGTCCTCGCGCCCGCAGGGCTCCGCCCGGGTACCCGCGTCGTGCCAATTCTCATCGGAGCGAGGGACGGACAGTGAACCTCGCCATCCGCGACATTCGTCAAAACACGGTGAGGTTCGCGCTTACCGTGACCGGCGTCGCGCTGCTGTTGACAGGTGCGAGCGGCATGGGCGGACTCTATCGCGGGGTCGTAGACGACGCGCTGCGCCAGCTTCGCCTCATGAAGACAGACCTCTGGGTCGTCGAGGGAGGCACGTCCGGACCGTTTTCGGAACCGTCCAAGCTGCCCTTCGAGGTGCGTGACCGCGCACTGGGGGTCGCGGGCGTTGCAAACGCCCGGAGCTACTTCGAGAGCTCGGCGATGGTGCGTGGCAAGAACCTCACCGTCCTCGGAGTGGACTGGCCGAACGATCGCGGCGATTGGGTGCCGCTCACGCAAGGACGTCACCTGACGGCTGGGCGTGGCGAGGCGGTCGTGGACCGCAGTCTCGGGTATGCGATCGGCGATACGGTGCGACTTGGCCGCGACGACTTTCGGGTCGTGGGCATCGCGGATCGCTTCATCTCGTCGATGGGCGACGGAATGATCGCGGTGAGTCTCACCGATGCAAAGGGGCTGCAGGCCGAACGACCAGTCGCTGAAGTGCGCGACGCGAACGCGAAACGCGCGCAACGCGAGAGCGCGTCGCCTGCCGCGCCATCGATGCCCACCACCGACGAGGGCGCGACCATGAAGGCAACGGCGGTGCTCGTCGACATCGCCCCTGGCGCCGACGGAGCGCGCGTCGCGCACACGATCCGGCAGTGGGGCGATGTGAACGTCGTGCCCCATGAAGCGCAGGAGTCATTCCTGCTGGACGGTCGGCTGGGACGCCTGCGGGCCCAGATCCTCACGTTCACGGTTCTGCTGTTCCTCATCACCGCCCTCGTCGTCACTCTCATCGTCTATACGCTTACGATGGAGAAGCTGCACACCATCGCCATGCTGAAGTTGCTGGGTGCTCGCGACCGGGTGATCCTTGGCTTGATCGTACAACAGGCGCTCGCGATCGGCGTCGTCGGCTTCGTCGTCGCCCAGGTTATGGGTGCGGTGTTGTTTCCGTTGTTCCCGCGCACGGTGGTGCTCACCCCGGGGGATCGTGCCACCTATGGTGCGGTGCTGCTCGTGATCTGCATTGCTGCGAGCGCGCTCGGGATCAGCCGCGCGCTGCGGGTCGAAGCACAGGAGGTGCTCGCGTGACGTACGGGCACCACGACACCTCGGTGGGACTGCGTGCGGACGCAATGCCCGGCCTGTCGCTGCGGCACGTCACCAAACAGTTCGTTTCTGGCGATACCGTGGTGACGGCGCTCAACAACGTGAACCTTGACCTGCGCAAGGGAGAATGTGCCGCACTGCTCGGGCCTTCGGGAGCGGGGAAGTCAACGCTGCTGATGATCGCCGGCTGTCTCATGACGCCGACGGCGGGCTCGGTCGTCATCGACGGCAACGTGCTCTACGACAGCGCCGCGGGCGAGCAGGTGCTGCACGACGACCGGGCGTTTCGTCGCAAGCACATCGGGTTCGTCTTCCAGAAGGCGCATCTCATCCCCTTCCTGACCGCCGTTGAGAACGTACAGGTGGCCATGGAGATCAACGACGTGCGCCCGTCCGAGGCGCGCGAACGGGCGCAGCTGCTGCTCGACGATCTCGGCGTGGGCGACCGGGCCGGCAACCTGCCGAAACAGCTCTCGGGCGGGCAGCAGCAGCGCGTGGCGGTGGCGCGGGCACTCGCGAACGAACCCTCGCTCCTCCTTGCCGATGAACCGACGGCCGCGCTTGACGCCCAGCGTGCGCGTCAGGTCATGGAGCTCTTCCAGCATATCGCGCACGAGCGCGGCGCCTCCGTGATCGTCGTGACGCACGACCACCGGGCTCTTGAGCACTTCGACCGGATCCTTATGCAGCAGGATGGGCGGCTGTCCGAACGGTCGGAGCTGCCCGAGGTCGCGACGTGACCTGTCCCGTGGCGGGGATGACGCGGCACGGGAACGTCGCGATCGCCGGTCCGGAACGGGTCAGCATCGTCAATGACTGACACCGAGCTGACCACTCTTCGCAACCGTCTCCGCGCCCGGTACCACGTCGAGCGCCTGCTGGGTCGTGGGGGCATGGGGGCGGTGTATCTCGCACGCGACCTGCAACTCGATCGACCGGTTGCCCTCAAGGTGCTCCCGACGGACGTCGCCGACGATCACGCGCTTCGCAATCGCTTCCTCCACGAAACGCGGTTGGCAGCATCGTTCTCGCACCCCAATATCGTGCCGGTGCATGCGGTCGAGGAGCAGGCCGGGCTGCTGGCGTTCACGATGGGGTTCGTGGAAGGCGAAAGCCTGGCGGAGCGCGTCGCCCGCAACGGGCCACTCACCGGGCGTGAGACGGTGGGCCTGCTGCAGGATGTCGCGTATGCGCTGGCCTACGCACATGCCCGTGGGGTGGTGCACCGCGACATCAAGCCCGACAACATCATGATCGAGCGGGCCACTGGCCGTGCGCTTGTCATGGACTTCGGCCTAGCGCGGCGCGCGTCGACAGCGCCGCAACCTGCCAACGGCCTGACCCGCGTGGGCGAGGTGGTGGGCACACCGGAGTACATGAGCCCCGAGCAGGCCACGGCCGATGCAATCGACGGGCGCAGCGACTTGTACAGTCTCGGCCTCGTGGCGTGGTTTGCGCTCACCGGCCGCACCGCAATGGCCGGTGGAAACCCGAAGCAGGTGCTGGTGCGGCAGCTGACAGAGCGGTTACCACCGATCGTCACCCAGCGCAGCGATCTTCCCGGGGCGCTTGCCGCGCTCATCGATCGCTGCCTCGCCAAGGAGCCCGACGTGCGATTCCCCGACGCCGCCGCCCTCGTGGATGCGCTCGAGCAGTCGCAGCTTGCCGGTCCCGAGATTCCGCTGCCCGTGCGCATGCTCGCCACGGAGCTCGGGACGATCGGCATGGTCCTCCTCTTCGCCCTGCTGATCGGCTGGTTCCGGCTCTCGCGCACGCTTGAGGGCGGCAACGATGACCTGAAGCTGATGGTCCCGATTGTCATCATGTCCACGCTGATGCTGGCGCGTCTCGGGCAAGCGCTCGCCGAAACGCAGCGGCTCGCCAAGCTCGGCTTCGACAGCGCGGCGGTGCTGTCCGGCCTTCGCAGCGTGGTAGACGAAGCTGAGGGTCTGCGCGCCGCGGCGCGCGTGGATGATCACCGGCTGGGCGAGCGGCGTCGCGTCTTGCGAACCGCTCTCCTGATGCTGGTCCTCGTTGCGGGCTCGATCGTCGTCGCCCTTTCGCAGCGCCGGCAGCTGCCCTCGGGGCTGTATCGCATCACCTCCGTGGGCATTCCTTTCCTGTTCAATGGCCTCGCGTGTCTGTGTGTGTCGTTCGTGCTCTGGTTCCGCAGTCCCATGCGCATGACGGTTGGCGAATGGGCATTTCGCAGGTTCTGGCTGGGCGGGCCCGGGCGGTGGCTGATCCTTATGGCGTTGCGCCGTGCAGAAAGCGAGGGCGCAACGTCCGGCCGCGCACCGCGAACGGGTCCGTCGACGATGCCAACGCCGAGGGGGGCTGCGCGCGCCTCAATGGCGCCGACGACACCAGTGGCGACGTACGCACCGGTGGCGGACGGTCGGCTCGACGCCCTCGAGGCGCGGGTACAGGCCCTGGAAGCGTGGCGGAACCACATCCGCTCCTGAGCGCGGGTTGCGGCCGATGTTGCGCACGAACCGCTACGCTGAGGAATTACGAGAGACTATTCGGTCGATTTACGAGAGACCATCCAAACAGACAACCGCAGCCGCGTACTCAAAAGGAAAAGCGGGGCCGGTCTCTCGACCGGCCCCGCGCCATTTATCGTGCGCCTTTTCCTCCAAATATCTGGCGCTTGGGCGCTCCAATACATCTGAGCCCCCACAGACACCCCGCCCTACTTCACCGAGTTCACCATGTCGAAGATCGGCAGATACATCGCGACGATCATGCCACCGACCACGACACCGAGGAACACGATCATCACCGGCTCCAACAAGCTGAGCAACGCACTCACGGATGCATCGACCTCGTCGTCGTAGAAGTCGGCAATCTTGGAGAGCATTTCGTCCAGCCCACCCGTCTGTTCACCGACCGAGATCATGCTGATCACCATGGGCGGAAACACCTCGCTCTTCTGCAACGGGCCGGCAATCGTATCGCCACCGGCAATGCTCGCGCGGCTGTTCATGATGGCGTCGTGCACCACCCGGTTGCCCGACGTGCGCGCCGTGATTTCGAGACCGTCGAGAATGCTCACCCCCGACGAGATCAGCGTGCCCAGTGTGCGCGTAAAGCGCGAGACCGCCGACTTGCGCAGCACGTCACCCAGCACAGGCACCCGAAGCAGCAACCGGTCGATGACCAGCTGACCGCTACTCGTGGCATAGAAATTCCTGAGGACGAACAACCCCCCGCCGACGCCGCCAGCAATGGCCCACCAGTAGCCGGAGAGGAAGTTCGACAGGCCGATCACGATCTTCGTGGGCAGCGGGAGCTCCATGCCCACGCTGCCGAACATGCTCGCGAAGACCGGGATGACCTTCCACAAGAGAATGACCACGCACAAGCCGGCCACGCACATGATGACGGTGGGATAGATCATCGCGCCCTTCACCTTGCGGACGAGAGCGTCGTTCTTTTCCATGAAAAACGCGAGGCGATTCAGGATGGTATCGAGAATACCGCCCGCCTCACCGGCCGCGACCATGTTGGTGTACAGGTCGGAAAATGCCTTGGGATGCCGGCGCATGGCGTCGGCCACGGTGTTGCCCGACTCCACGTCGAACACCACCTGCCGCACGACCGCTGCAAGGTGCTTGTTCTCCGACTGACGCGCCAGAATGTCGAGCGCCTGCACGAGCGGCAGGCCGGCGTTGATCATGGTGGAGAACTGTCGCGTGAAGATCACGATGTCGCGCATGCTGACCGACCCGCCGGTCTTCGTCGGCGTGGCCTTCGACTCGTCCACCTTGAGAATGGTGAGCCGCTGACGGCGCAGTTGCGCGACGGCGTCGTCGCGACTGGGCGCGTCGATCGTGGCGTTCTTGAGATCGCCGTTCGGCGTGCGCGCAGTATAGGTGAATGTTGGCATGGTCGGTCCAGGGGGCAGTGAGGCAGTGAGGCAGACAGGAGCGGACAGGGAGAAAGACTACGGCAGCGGGACGTCGAGACGGCGCGTGCGAGCGACTATCGGCGCACGCCGCCGGCGAGCGAGCGGTCGGCGACACGGGTGCTTCCGGTGTCGGTAGGGAGCGTGGGGGCCGAAGGAAGGTCGTCTACGGGACCCTTGCCGATCATGCGCAGGAACTCAGTGTGATTGCCCGATGCGCGTACGCAGTCGTCGGCGGTCACCTCACGCGACACGTACAGCTGGTACAGCGCGTCGTTCATGGTCTGCATCCCGAACTTCTTCCCCGACTGCATGATCGAGTAGATCTGGTGCACCTTGTCGTCGCGGACGAGCGAGCGAATGGCTGCCGTCACCACGAGCACCTCGGCGGCCATGACGCGGCCACGCCCGCTGAGCTTGGGGAGCAGCACCTGCGTGACGATCCCCTCCAGCACAAAGGCGAGCTGCGTCCGCACCTGACTCTGCTGATGGGCAGGGAAGATGTCGATGATGCGGTTGATCGCTTCCGCCGCGCTGTTGGTGTGCAGCGTGGCGAACACCAGGTGACCCGTTTCCGCAATCGTGAGCGCGGCCTGGATGGTCTCCAGGTCACGCAATTCGCCGATGAGGATGACGTCGGGGTCTTCACGCAGCGCATACTTGAGCGCCGACGCAAAACTCTTCGTGTCGGCCCCCACTTCGCGTTGGTTGATGATGCAATTGCGATGGCGGTGGATGAATTCGATGGGGTCTTCCACCGTGATGATGTGCCCGCGCCGCTCCGTGTTGATCTTGTCGATCATGGCCGCCAGCGTGGTGGTCTTGCCCGAACCCGTCGGCCCCGTAACCAGCACCAGCCCGCGCGCCCGCTCGGCAAACGTCGCGATCACCGCCGGCAGCTGGAGCTCGGCAAAGGTCTTGATCTGCAACGGCACGCGACGAATGACCATCGTCACGCAGCCGCGCTGCTTGAACACGTTGCCGCGGAAACGCGACAGGTTCGCGATACTGAACGAAAAGTCGAGCTCGTCTTCCATCTCGAACCGCTTCTTCTGGTTCTCGGTCAGGACCGAGTAGACCAACTGCAACGTGTCTCGAGGGGTGAGCACATGATGGGTGTTCGCGTTCACGATGTCCCCATCCAACCGCAACTTGGGCCGATCACCGGCCGTGATGTGCAGGTCGGACGCCTCCCTTGTGGTCATTTCTTCGAGCAGCGTGCGAAGCGAGACGGGGGGCTGAGCGGATTGGGTCATCGGATTACAGGAGGTGGCGCGGCACGCGTTCGCGTGCCGAGCATGGGACGAGCGAGGTGCCCACAGGAAACGGCGGGGTCACAGTGGCCTACACGGATGTTTCACGGATGACCTGATCGAGGGTGGTGACCCCCTTGAGGACCTTGAGCCAGCCGTCCATGCGCAAGCTGAGCATTCCCTCGTCGATGGCCGCGTCGCGAATGAGCTGCACGTCGGAGTTCTGCATGACGAGCTTCTTGAGTGACGGGGTCATGAACATGACCTCGTAGAGCCCCTGACGGCCTTTGAGCCCCGTTCCGCCACACGCATCGCAGCCATGGCCCTTGAAGTAGGGGAGCTCCGCGATGGTGGTATCCAAGGTGAGCCCGGACAGGAACGGCATGGCTTCCGGCGTGGCGCGCGCGCGCGCGTTGTCGAGCGCCTCCATCGTGAAACGGAGCGAGCGCAGCGTCGTGTCGGGCTTGACCTTGGCGCCGGCGAGTTCGGCGATGTCGGGCACGTACTTCACCTTGCACTTGCTGCAAATGCGGCGCACGAGACGCTGCGCCAGAATGAGATTGAGCGCCGACGCGACGTTGAACGGTTCGAGCCCCATGTCCAGGAGTCGGACGATGGTTTCCGGAGCGGAGTTGGTGTGCAGGGTACTGAGCACCATGTGCCCCGTGAGCGCGGCCTTGATGGCAATGCCGCCGGTCTCCAGGTCTCGAATCTCGCCGAGCATGATGACGTTGGGATCTTGCCGGAGGAAGGCCTTCAGCGCGGCGGCGAAGGTCATCCCGATTTCGGTACGCACCAACACCTGATTGATCCCGTACAGGTTGTACTCCACGGGATCTTCGGCGGTCATGATGTTCGTGTCGCCGGTGTTGATCTTGGACAGCGCCGAGTAGAGCGTGGTGGTCTTTCCCGACCCCGTGGGGCCCGTGACGAGCACCATGCCGTACGGATTGGAGATCGCTTCCATGAGTTCGCGTTCGGCGCGCTGTTCGATGCCGAACTTCTCGAGGTCGAGCGTCAGGTTGCCCTTGTCGAGGATTCGGAGTACGACTTTCTCGCCGAAGAGCGTGGGGAGGGTGCTCACGCGGAAGTCGATGACCTTCTTGCCGACTTTCAGCTTGATGCGACCGTCTTGCGGCACGCGACGTTCGGCGATGTTGAGCGACGACATGATCTTGAAACGCGAAATGAGCGCCGCCCGCATCTTGAGGGGCGGCTTCATCACTTCGGCGAGCGCACCGTCGATACGGTAGCGCACACGCAGTTCGTGCTCAAAGCATTCGAAGTGAATGTCCGAGGCCCCCTTGTTCACGGCATCGACGAGGATGGCGTTGATGAGTTTGACGACCGGCGCCTCGTCCATCTGCGCGGCCATCACATTGTCGGGATTTTCATCCTGGCTTTCGAGAATCTCCACATCGTCTTCGTCCTGGGCTGCGATGTCCTGCAGCAGCGACTGCATGTGGATTTCGTTGGCCTCGTAATGCTTGTCGATGGCCGTCCGCATCGACAACTCACCCGCGAGCACCGGGACGATGTCGTAGCGGGTGATGAACTTGAGATCTTCCACGACCGTCATTGCCGTGGGGTCGACGATGGCCACGGTGAGCTGACGCCCGTCGCGCTTGAGCGGCAAGACGGTGTGCTTGGTGGCGAGCTCGGCCGGAATGAGCTTGAGGAGCCGGGTGTCGATCTCGAAGCGCGCCAGATCGATGGCGGGCAAGCGGAACTGCCGTGCGAGCATCCGCACGATTTCGGTCTCGGCGACCAGACCCATTTTGATCACGGTCAGCCCGAGACGCTGCCCGGGATTGTTCGCCTGCTCCTGGAGCGCCTTCGAGAGTGCGTCTTTGGTCAGTAGCCCTTCTCTGACAAGAAGGTCGCCGATGCGCTCGGCAGCGCGACCGGACAGCGGAGTAGCGGGAACGGCCATAAACCCTGACTTCCGTCAAAACACGGTCTTGGGGTGGTTTTCGGGCGAGAGAAGCCTCGTACTGGCTAATGGACGGTGCCGCCCGGAAAACGTCACCAGCGAGTCCAGCAACCGAGCGGTGGAGGGACCGATGCCGCGCACGTGACGGAGGTCGTCGGCACTGTGGAACGGGCCGTGACGGTCACGCCACTCCACGATGCGCTTGGCGAGGGCGGGACCGACGCGGGGGAGCTGCTCGAGCTCTTGCGCGGTCGCCGCGTTTACGTCCACGCGGAGGGGAGGCGTCGGCGCCACTCCGTCACCGGCACGTGACGGCGTTCGGCTTGTCCGGCGCGACGATCGGGGGGCCGCTGTCGTGTTCCGGTTCCTGGGGTTTCTGCGTGCGGAATCGACGGCGGCGATTTGGGCGGCGAGGGCGCGATCGGCCACCCCGGCGGCGGGGGCCGTTCCGGTGGCATGGGCCACCTCGGCTTCGAATCGCTGTACGCCCACCGCGCGCACCGCAACCGCGGTGAGCGCGAGCCCGGTGAGAAAGGAAAGGGCGAGACGTTCCTGTTTGGTGGCCATGGACGCAGCATAGTGCGCCCCGGCGTCAGGTGCGGTACCGCGATTACGGCGGTGGGGTCATGGCGACGCGAGATCGCCGAACAGATGGCACGAAGGCAACCGAGGCAACCGAGGCAACCGAGGCAACCGAGAAAGTCTTGGATGCCTCGCTGGCCGTGGTTGTTTCCGGGCGATCAGTTCACATCACGCCCGCCAATCCTCAACGCATTTCGCCGGCAAAAAAGCGCAGCTGGAGCACCGCCGAGAAGATGATGTTGGAGGTCTGGCGGTTGAAGTTGCGATCGAAGTTGAGCACGCGGCTGCCGGTGAGCTGAAAGCTCACGAGTTCCGTGAGGTCGGTACTGGCATTCAGGTTGAACGCGCGGCGGCCGTTGTTGGTGAGGACGCTCGTTTGCGAGGCCAGCGTCTCGCCGGCGGGCGCGCTCACCGATGTGCCGTTCACGATGCTCGACGTTTCTTCGCTTTGGTACGAGATGGAGGAGCGCATGGTCCCGTTGCGCGTGTTCCACTTCTTCGGCAGGCGGAAGGTGCGGGAGACGTCGAAGGAGAGTCGGCGTGTGTCCGTCAGCGTGACCGCGCCGGGGCGCAATTCTTCTCGGCGTTGGCGGTCCAGCGAGGCGTTGGTACCGAGATTGCCGAGGAAGGCCCAGGTGATGGTTCCCGAGAGCGGCTGACTGCGGGCAATAAGGCGACTGCGGTCGGCCAGACCACCGGTTTCGTTGGGGATGGTGGTCTCCTGTTCGGTGATCACGTACCGGCCGTTCAGGTTGAGCAACGCGATGACCTTCTTGAGACGGACCGGACGCCAGCTCCAGCGTACCGTCAAGTCGGGGCGTGTGATCTGGGTACTGGTGATGACCGCCTGGAAGCCGTCGAGGGTGCGCCGGGTCCACGTGTCGGTCGTGCCGTTCTCGAGGCGTGATTGCAGCGTGAGCGAGAAGGGCAAATTGAGTGCGCCCGAGAGGGTGGCGCGTCGGAGTCGACCCGCCGTGGTCGCGAGGCGCCCATTGGTCCCGCGGAACATGTCCACGCCCCCCAAGCCGAACTGATAGCCGAAGCCGGGGATGAACGCGGTATTGTCGTAGTTCGATGTGAGGCTCTGTTGCCACTGCAGGTCGACGGGGGCGAAGAGCGTCCCGAGGCGCCGCAGCCGCGAGCGCTCACGGGTACGTGCGGTCGTGAAACGGCCAAGGTCGAGCGTGGTCCCGAGGTTCAACGATTGCGCCGCGCCAAGGCGCGTGGGCAGGCGGAACGCGCCGGTGGTGTCCTGCGCGCGCAGCAGGGCGCGCGCGTTCGGGTCTTTACTGAACGTGAAGTTGCTGGTGAAGTCGACACGCGGCCGCAGCCACGCGGCCATGACCGGCGCGAAGTTGATGGCCGACGTGAGTGTGCGTTCGCGCTCGAGCCCGAGGTTCCTCCCCAGGAGCGAGAGACGCTCGGCGAATGCCGCCTGCCCGCGGTCGGTACTGTCGGGTCGCGTGTCCCCCGTGCGATAGTCGCGCAGGTCGATCAGCTGCCGCGCCTGCACGCTCCCGGAGAGCGTCGGCGTTGGACGGAATTCGAGCGCTGCGTTGTTCTGCCAGAAATGCGTGAGCCCCGACGTGACCTGCCCCGTGTCGGTGAGCGAGGCGGCGGCCTTGGTGAACGACGTGGTGGCGTTGGCGTTGCGCGCCAGCGAACTGCCGAGGCGGAACGCCGTGGGGGCCCAGCGAATGCGTTGCTCTCGGAACGAGCGCACGGCATCGGTGCGTCGCAACCGTTCGGGGAGCAATCTGAAGAGTGCATCGACGACGCGCGGCAACCGCCCTTCGCGGATATCGCTGGCGAGCGTGAGCCCGCCACTCAACGCATACGCACTGGTACTGAGCTGTTGGAAGGCGCTCTGCGATCCGGCGGTCGACCATGTGCCGTTGAGCGCCAGCCCATTCACCAGCGGCGCATACCAGCCGCGTTCGAGGGGGGCGATGCGACGTACTGCCAACGCATAGTTCACCCGGCGATCACGGGGATTGCGCAGGCCATCGATACCGTCGGCGCGCACATCGGAGCGGTTGATGAAGAGCTGCTCCACGCCACTCGACGCGTAATCGACCGTGAGCGGCAGGGCGATCCCCCATCGCGAAGGGAGCATGCGCTCGAGGTGGAGTGTGGTGCCCACGGAGACACCGCTCGACGTAAGGAACGACGGCGTTTCATTGAGTTGACGGAAATTGGGATCACGCCGACTGAGGTTGATACGGAAATCGGCGAGCTCGCCTGCGTTCATGGTCACCCCGACTTCACCGGCAAAGCCAATGTCGTCCACGACATCGGTGAGGCGCACGTCGTTCACCCACAGTTCGAGCGTGTCGCCGTTCATGATGCCGGTACCGCCGCGCGCGACGCTATCGACCCGCACCATGCCGACCGCGAGCTCCTGCACACCGGCAAGATTGGGCGGCGTGACGGCGGGATCGGCGGTGTACACGATATACCCATCCTCACAGACGGCATAGCGACGCACCGACAACCCACGTGGCGTGCCGGAGCGCTTGATGAGTTCGAGGTCGGCCCCCGCACACTGCACGGAATCGGCGCTGCCGGTGAGGAAGGCATTCTCGAGGCGTGCGCGCAGCGCCTGGAAGCGCGTGAGGTCGACGCGCACTTCGGGGAGCCAACTGCTCTGCCCCGGCCCGGCGTTCACCGGCGTGCGATACATGTAGAAGTTGTGCTCATCGCGGCCGATTTTCACGAAGCCGTTGAGCTCACCCCCTTCACCCCAGCCATTGCCTCGGCCGCGCATCCACACACGCAGCGTGCGGTAGCCCATGAAGGTCTTGGTGCCTTCGGGGAAGCGGAAAAAGGCCTCGGCGCGGTCGAAGGTGCGGAACTGCCGCCCGGGGACACCGGTCTGCAGGCGCAGCGCCCGCTCGTTGACCTGAATGCGCTGGTTTTCGTACCCCGACTGCCGGTTCTCTGGCGCTTCGGCCACCCCGGGCGGCGCGGTGTACGGTACGGCAGCGGTGGAGTCGAGTGTGCCCACGACACTGGCGACCACATAGCCGCCCAGAGTGCCCGAGGAATCACCCGCCACGCCCGACAGCGGCTCGGGGCCGCGCTTGAGCCATGGCGCGCCCACCAACCGCAGGCGCGCCAGCGCAATCCGACTGAATTCGTCGTCGGCCGCTGCGCCGCTCGACACCATCGTCAGGCGCATCGCACGCATGCGACGGTCGTTGGGGTCGTTGATTTCTTCGGCGGGCGCGCGCCAGTTGAGCTTGACCTGCACCCAGCAGAGTGAATCGGTGGTGACCCCCGCCGACGTCGAGTCACGCTGCTGATAGCAGCGCCCCACCCGCGTCCAGTTCCGCTTGTCGCCCAAGTCGACCACGAATCGCTTGAGCCGCTCCTGCTCGCCGGCGTTGGCATCGAGATTGAGCTGACCATCGAGGTCGATGTCTTCTTCGTCGAGCCGGTTGTTGCGCGCCGTACAGTTGGCGCGACTGTCTCCCAACACCTGCACCACCTGCAGCGACTGCGTGCAAATGGACACGCGATTGAGCGTGGTGACGACGGGGGTCGTGCCGGTGCGATCGACCACCACGAGGGTGTCGGCCACATCACCCGCCAGACCGCGATCGTTTTCGACAGCGTTGAACGCGCGCGAAAGCGGATCCCGCTCGGAGTCGAGCCGGTTGTAGCCCACGAGCCGCTTGCCGCGGTAGGTGCTGTCGACCGGCAGGCCGGGACGCAGGGGCGCCGTGACGGTGAGCGTTTCCGGCGCGAAGGCCACACTGTTTTCGCTGAGGTCGCCGAAATCGAAAATGAGCGTCGGGTTGCGGCGGACCTTGCCCTCTTCACTGCGCACCAGCGTGAAGAATTCGATGTTTTCGATGCGCGACAAGTCGGAGCCGCTGGGGCTCAAGACGGTGCGCATGGAGCGCCACCGTCGGCCGGTCGGTGTGGCGCCCACCTGGCTGTTGTCGCCGACGGTCCACGCGAAGCGACGTGTGGAGGAGCCGGGGGTGAAGTCGAACACCCCGCCGGTCCTGAGCGGATACAGCGTCATCCACAGCAGCTGCTCCGCCGGGAGCACGCCGCCGCCCACGATGCGGACGGCCGGATCGATCTGCTGGATGTTGAACTGCACGAAGTTGCCGGCGACATCGACGCCGTTGTTCTGGAAGGCGAGGGTGGCGGCGCGATTGAGCGAGAAGACACTGCTGGCGACGCTGGCCAAGGTGGTGCCGAGGGCAGGGCGCGAGCTGTAGTACCAGGCCCCTTCCGACATCGGGAGCTGTCGTTCGGCCTCGCCTTCGAAGCTTTCGATGTACGCCTGCCCCGCCGCGTTGGGTTGCGGTCTGCTCATCGCCAATTCGCCCTGCACCGCAATGCGTGAGCGCGACGTGGCGGGCGTGCCGGGGATCTTGCGCAGCAGCGCACTGATGGCCGTGGCGTCCCACTGCATGCTGGCGGTCACGCCCGCCACCAGGGAGCCGACCGGTTCGAAACCGAGCGGCGGCCGGTTGAGGGACGAGCGTTGCTGCTGCGAGATGGCCGTGAAGGCGATCTGCCCGTTCTCGAGGGGGAACTGCGACGCAAACCCGAGAATGGTGGTGGGCGCCGCCGCAAAGAGCGGGTTCTCTTCGTAGCGCACCGACACCTGTCGTGGACGCGAAAAGAGCGTGTCGGGGCGATTGAAGGTGATGAGCCCCAGATCGTAGTCGATCGTGTAGTCCTGCTCTTTGACCAGCGCGAGCCCTTCGACCACCACGCGTTCGGAGTTGGGACGCACCTGAATGGTGGAAAGCCGAATGGATTGGCTGTTGCCGCCGCCTTCGGACTGGAAGCTCACGGCCATACGATAAATGGCCTGCGGGCGCTGCGCCGAATACAGGTATTCGTTGGGATAGCGGTAGAGCGTGTCGTTGGCGGGATTGGCCGCGGGCTGCGCGAGGCCGGTGCGCGCGAAGGGCTGTACCGACGGAAAGAAGACGAAATAATCGGGGATGAGCTTCTGCTGTCCGCCGCCGGAGAAGTTGGCGCGGAAGTTGGGATCGTTGGGGCGCGGCCAGACGCGGTTTTCGACATCGAGCGTGGCCGAGTTGGTGGGTTGCGCGAGGCCGAAGAGCTGCAGATAGGTTTCGCCGCGCGAAGCATCGATCGGCTTCTCCTGGTCGCCCGACGTGCCCGTGACCAGTTTCATGGCGATGGACTGCCGCAGCACATCTTCGCCGCCGAGTCGGTAGACCGATTTGATTTCGCGAAAGAAGTAGGCGGGGTTGTCGGGCTGCAGTTCGGGTTCCCAGAGCAGATTGGCAAACTGCGGCTGGGTGGTGAACTCGATGTCGGGGGTGCCGCCGGTGGTGGGATTGCGTCCGGCCTGCCCGTTGACGTTCACCTCGTAGGCGACGGCCAGCCGTTCGGTATTGAGGTTGAGCGGGCGAACGAGGGCGATCCAGAGCATGGAGGGATCGACGTAGTAGTCGACATTCTCCCGCAAGACTTCGTAGATCTGCCGGGAGCTGTTCCGGGCGCCGCGCACGGAGAACTGCGGCCCCCGCGGGTTCTGATTGGCGGCGCCGACCAGTTGCCGGTACACATACAGGCGCACCGGGCGAATGGAATCGGGGAGGGCGGCCGCCAGCTGCTGCATCTGCTGCCGATTGAGCAGATCGACATTCGGATAGCCCGGCAGCTGGCGCGGATCGATGGTGAAGAAGAAGCGCCGCGTTTCGATCTGGATGTCTTCGATGATCCGATCGACCTGCTGCTGCGTGCGCTCCCCCACGGTGAACACATTGTCCTTGGAGACGTTGCCTCGCTGCTGCGCCACAATGGAGGTAAAGCGCATGGGGCCAAGCTGCCCCGTGGCCTGCACGCCGTAGTTGCCCGACGGAATGCCGGAAGTGAGGAAGCGGGAGGCGGGAGGCTGAAAGGTGACGTTGCCCACTTCGAGCGTCTGCAGCACCTCGTCGGTTTTGCCCTGATAGCGGACCGAGATGTTGTTGGAGGCGTCGAATTCGCGCTGCGAGTCGTAGTCGACGTTCACGAAGACGCGGTCGGCCACCACGCCGCCGGAGCGCACGTTGAACTGGAAATCGAAGGTCGGCTGAAAAATGCCCGAGCAGTTGTTGCCGACGATGGTGAGCTGCGCGGTGGTGCAGCGTTCATTGCGGCTGCGCTGCACCTTGGATTCGAGGCGGGATTGCAGCGAGATGCCCAGGTTGCCGAAATCGCCCAGGAAATCGTTGGTTCGGGCGGCTCCAGCGGCCGCATCACCGCGGGCGGGGAGCAGCGGAACGAGCGCGCCCGGGGTGGGGCCGGCGTTGACCGGCGCCGTCGGAGGGGCCACCGCCGTGGACTCCGCCGGGGACGCCGTTGGGGCAATGGCCGCGAGGTTGGCCGCGAGGACGGTCCGCTCCCACCGGGCAGCCAGACGCTGTTGGCGTAGCCGAGTCGCCGCGATGACCGCGCGCTCTCCCACACCGGTGGGGTCGGGGCGAATGGCCATGGACCGGTCGAGCGCGCCGGGGCGTGTGCCCACGCGCAGCACGAGGGAATCGCGCAGCAGCCGCGCCGCTGGGGGGAGGGGGGTGCGGGGGAGGGTGTCCTGGGCAGCGAGGGGGGAGCCGATGAGACTCCCGAGGGCCGCTGCGGTCAGACCAACCACCGTGAACAACCTGCGCACCGAACTCCGGCAGTGGGGTACAACGGGATTCCCGCCGGGCTGCTGCCCGTGAGACCGGCCTCCGGTCACGTACCACGGGCCCGTCACGCCAACATCCGCGGCGTCGCGCCCTTGATAAAGCGGGTGGTGAACGGGGAATTTACGTCGTGAAGCTCCTTACCCGCTATGTCATCCGCGAGCACGTGGGTCCCCTCGTGTTCGCCCTGTCGGCCCTGACGTCGCTGCTCATGCTGCAGTACGTCGCGCGACAGCTCGCCAATCTGGCGGGCAAGGGCTTGCCGTGGTCCGCCATTGGCAAGTTCTTCGTGCTGTCGTTGCCCTTTACCATTGCCATGACGCTCCCCATGGCCGTGCTGGTGGCGACGCTCTACGCGTTCGGGCGCATGGCCGCCGAGCACGAAATCACCGCCTTCAAGGCGAGCGGCGTGCGGGTGCGCTCCCTCATGGCGCCAGTGCTGCTCTGCGCGCTGGGCCTGTCGCTGTTCATGGTCTGGTTCAACGACCAGCTGTTGCCACGCACGAATCATGAACTGCGCATCCTCAACAACGATATCGCCAAGACCCGACCCACACTGGCGCTCAAGGAACAGGTGATCAACCCCATCACCGATCAGTTCTTTTTGCGCGTTGCGCGCGTGAACGCATCGAGCAACCGCATGTACGATGTCACAATCTACGATTTGCGGAAGGGGCCGGAGCGGCAGACGATTTACGCCGACAGCGGACTCTTTCTGCTGGACGGCGCGGGGGAGAATCTGCAACTGCAGTTGTACGACGGCTACGCGCAGGAGTTCGTGCGCGGTGATCCGCGCAAACTGCAGCGCGGATTCTTCAAGACGCAGACCGTCCAATTACGCGGCATCGTCAAGCAGTTCGAGGCGACCCGGGAAGACGGCTATCGCGGCGACCGTGAACAGACGGTGTGCCAGATGCACGACGCGTACATGCAGAAAGCCAAGGATTTCACGCGGCTGCGCAACGATTTCATGAACTACGCCGCGCGGATTCAGGGCAAGGGCGCCATGGTGAAGGTGAGTCGCGACCGGCCCAAAAAAGAAGTGCTGGCCACGTTCTATTGCGAAACATTGCTGGGGGGCCTCGAACGCCTGCTGCTCCCCAAGAAGGCGACGGCGCAAGCGGGCGGCCCGCAGATCGCCGTTCCGGACAGCGGGGGCGTGGCGGCGGCGCCGGCGGCGCAGCCCGCGGTGGCACCGTCGGCAGGAGTGGTACCGCCCCCCGCCCCACCTCTGCCGCCGGTCGCGACGCCGGACACGATGACGGTCTTCGCCTCGGCGATGAACACGGCGCAACAGCAGCTGCTGGCTGAGCGTGAAGTGCTGGACGGTCTCGCGGTGGAGATTCACAAGAAGTTCGCGCTGTCGTTCGCCTGTCTGGTGTTCGTGCTCTTCGGCCCGCCCATCGCCCTGCGGTTTCCGCGCGGCGGCGTGGGAGTCACGATCGGGGTGAGCATCGCGGTGTTCGGGTCGTACTACATCTGCCTCATGGGCGGCGAAGCCCTGGCCGACAAGGGGAAGCTCCCCGCGTATGTCGCCATGTGGATCGCCAACGTCGTCTTCTCGATCGCCGGCATGGCCCTGCTCTGGCGGGTGGAGAGTACCACCGATACCTCGCGCGGCGGCGGTTTGCGGGACTGGCTCGCCGACCGGAAGGCGCGCACGCAGCTGGCCAAGGCGGCCACGGCATGAGCGGCCGCCTGAGCCGCCGCGTCATTACGCCGCTCGATCGCTATATCGCCGGCGAATTCACCCGCATTTTCATGGTCACGATCATGGGCTTCCCCGTGCTCGTGTTCGTGATCGACCTCGTCGACAACCTCCGCAAGTACCAGGAGAAGAAGCTGGGCGCGCAGGCGCTGGCGCTCAGCTACCTGTATTGGATTCCCGATACGCTGTTCATGATTCTGCCGGCGGCGGTGTTGTTCGCCACCGTCTTCTCCATCGGCACCTTCACGCGCTATTCCGAGATTACGGCCGCGAAGGCGTCGGGGATCAGTTTCTACCGGTTCATTGCGCCCATTCTCGTCATGGCCTCGCTGGCGATGGGGCTCGACCTGGTGTTCAGTGAAGTGGCACCGCCAGCCAATGCGGCGCGCATCAAGCTGCTCGCGGGCAAGGCGCCGAGCGCGGAGGACGACCGGTACAACTTCGTCTTCCCGAGTGATCAGGGACGGGTGTACCGGGTGTACACCCTCAATGTCCGCGACCAGTTCGTCAGCGACATCGAGATCGAAGAGCGTGGGAGCGCAAAGCGCCCCGGCCTGCTCATTTCGGCGAAACGTGGTGACTGGAACGACAGGCGCGGGTGGAGTCTGCAGTCGGGCGTGGTGCACGTCATTCCCGATGAAACGGCCGACCTGGCGTTCAGCTTCGATTCGCTGATAGACCGCCGTCTCAAGGAAACGCCGCGGGAGCTGCGGGCGAGCGCGCGCGAACCGGAGGAGATGCGCTTTGCCGAACTGTCCACGTACATCACGGCGCTGGAGCGATCGGGCGCCGACGTGAACAACCTCAAGGTCGAGCGGATGCTCAAGATCGCCATTCCAGTCACCTGCCTCATCATTGCGCTGTTCGGGGCGCCGCTCGCGACGAGCTCGCAGCGTGGCGGGGCGGCCTACGGTATTGCGGTGAGCTTGGCCACGACGGTGTTTTTCCTCGTGCTCATCCAGCTTACCAAGGCCATTGGGAGCAAGGGATTGATCCCCCCGGAAACGGCGGCGTGGATCCCGAATATGCTGGTCGGGACGTTCGCCATTATCTTGATGGCGAGGGTGCGCACCTGACGCCCCTGCCCTTCTCCATCTCCCGCTCGAGCTGATGCCCATCGATTTTGCGTTGCGGTTTGCCCAAGGACGCATTGGCGGCTTGCTGCAGGCGTTCGGGAGGCGCGCCTATTTCGGGCGCGACATCGTGCGTGGCCTGCGCGATCCCGGCACGTGGGTGCCGGAGTTCATCCGGCAGATGCGCAACATTGGCGTCGACTCGGTGCCGCTGGCGGTCATCGTGGCGGGCTTTCTGGGTGGGGTGACCGCCTTCCAGACACGCTACCAGCTCTTCCCCGGCGTCCAGTTGTCGGTGGTGGGGCTCATCGTCCGTCAATCGATCGTGCTCGAGCTCGGGCCGCTGCTGACGGCGTTGGTCCTCACGGGGCGCGTAGGCGCGCGCATGACGGCCGAAATCGGTACGATGCGTGTGACCGAGCAGATTGACGCCCTCGAAACGCTGAGCTTCGATCCGGTGGCGTATCTGGCGCTGCCGCGCGTCATGGCGGCCCTCGTCATGCTGCCGGTGCTCACGGTGCTGGCCAACGCCGCGGCCATTTTCAGTGCGTGGGCCACCCTGATCCTGGCCACCGATATCCGCACGGCGGACTACCTGAGCGGCCTGCGCCTCGCGTTCACCTCCTTTCAGGTGGTGTACTCGCTCATCAAGGCTTTCTGCTTCGGCGCGGCCATCTCCTTCGTGTGCTCGTACGAAGGGTATGTCACGGAAGCTGGCGCCGAGGGCGTGGGTCGCTCGACGGCGCTGGCCGTCGTCATCGCCTCCGTGTCCATTCTTGTGCTCGACGCCATCGTCGCAGCCGTCCTTGCCCCGTTCATCCAGGCCTAGTGGCCGGCCGGCTACCGCCTGAACCCATCTTTCGACCATGACGACAAAGAGACGCGACGAACTGCTGGTGGGGTTGCTGCTGTTCGTGGGCATCGTGATTGCCCTCGGCGGCACCATCTGGATTGCCCGCGGTGGGCTGTCGAAGGGCTATCCCATGTATTCGCGCTTCCCGTGGGGCGCAGGGCTCAAGCAGGGGCAGCCGGTGCTGCTGGCCGGCGTGCAAGTGGGCTTCGTGCAGCAGGTGGAGCTCATTCCCGACGGCACGATCATCGTGACGTACCAGGTGCAGGACGAGTTCAGGATACCCACCGGCACCACGGCGACGGTCGAGCCCAACGGCATTTTCGGAGATATGCTCATTGCCCTGACGCCGGTGAAGGGCGTGGAAGGGAAGATGGCGGCAGGAGATACGATCGCCGCCGGCACTGGGGCGCCGGGAGTGGCGGCGCTTTTGTCGAAGGGCGACTCGATCGCGCTCAATGTGCGCGCCCTGAGCGACGAAGCCCGCACACAGTTCGTAGAAGGCGGTGGCGTGAAGGATTCGCGCCAGATGATCGCCGATCTGACCAAGCTGGTGGCGCAGCTGAGCCGCGTAACGGCCGAACAGTCGCGTCAGCTCACGCTGACGCAGGCGCAGCTGCGCAAGACGCTGTCGTCGGTGGACAGCGCCAAGGTCGACTCGACGATCGTGAACCTGCGGGCAACCAGTGCGAGCTTCGAGCAGCTGTCGAAGGAGCTGTCGGCGACGAACAGCCAAGTACAGGGGCTGATCACGAAGGTGAACAGCGGGCCGGGCACGGCGGGGAAGCTGATGAATGACCCCGCGGTGTATGCGCGGGTGGACACGCTGCTGGCGCGGATGGATTCGCTGCTGATCGACATCAAGGCGAACCCGCGGAAGTACATCAATCTCAAGATCTTTTGAGATTGGACCGTGGGTGAACGACGGGGGGCTGGTCCGCCGGCCAGTAGGCCGACGGACCAGCCCCCCGTTGTTCACCCGCTTTTAGAACGCGAACCGCAAGCTCGTCTGAATCTGATAGAACTGCGTGAAGCTCGTGTTGGTGAAGCGCGGGTTGAAGTTGTTCGTGAACGTAAGCGCCGGCACCTGCGTGGCGACGTCCGTGCTCGACATGGCGCCGACGTTGAGTAGCGTGGCGGTCGAGTTGGTCGTGGCCACACGCACCTTGCCCCAGCTGCGGTTGAGCAGGTTGGCAAAATTGAAGATGTCGACGCGGAGCGAGACGCGCTCGTTGGCGATGTGCGGCAGCTGCTGCTCGATGGTCACGTCGAAGCGCGTGAACGCCGGGTTGCGGCAGGACATGGGGTCCATGATGCGGCCGCGCTGCCTGTTGAGGCACTCGTTGTCCGAGACGAACGCGTCGAACGTCGCGGCCTGTGCGTCGGGCGAGAGCGTCTGACCGGCGAACGTCGTCTGCTGGAAGGTCATCTTCGGATCGGTCGGACCCGTTGGGATGTAGATCATGTCGTTGCCGACGAAGCCGTCGCCGTTCATGTCGCCACGGCCAGCCGCGGTACCCCCGTACACATAGCCGAACGGGGTGCCCGACTGCATGCTGTAGTAGAACGTGAAGCTGGTCTGGTTGTCCTTCCACGGCGCCGTGTAGGTGCCGTTGATGAGCAGGCGGTGCGGCTGGTCGAAGATCGACGTGAGCACGCGCTGTTCCGACTGCAGCCCCGAGTATGCGCGGGCGAAGCGCCAATTGGACAATGCAACGGACGACGTGAGGTCGGACACCGCAAAGGCGCGGCTGTAGGTGTAGGCGACGCCACCTTCCAAGCCCCCCTCGAACCGCTTCCGAAGACCGCCGGTGAGGCTGTACGAGTAATCCCGGCTCTGGTTCTGCAGACGGAGCACGTCGTCGAACGCCGGCGCGGGACGGACCAGCGCGGTGGTCGCAGTCAACCCGATCGGCGAGAAGACCGTGCGGCCATGAATGCTCGTGGCCAGCGCCGTCTGCGGCACATTCAGGTTGGTGTAGAAGAAGTTGTTGATGCTGCGCGAGTAGAGACCGTCGAACGTCGCCACCACGTTGCCCGGGAGCTTGCGGTCGTACCCCAGCGTCGCGCGGAGCAGCTGCGGGAACTGGAGCTCGGCGTCGGCCACGTTGACGGCACCGAAGGCCGTCGCGTTGTCGAGGCTGATACCGGGCTGGCCGTTCGCGCGGGTACCGCATGCACGCGGCGACTGGGGCGCGGGATTGAAGGCCGGCGACGGACCGTTGGCAGCGAGCACCGTACCGCCGCAGGTGAACTGCGCGAGGCCGACACCGCTGTTCTGGAACTGGTTGGACATCCACACATACGCCGGGATACCCTGGAAGAGACCGGCACCACCACGCAGCTGGTTGACCTGGTCACCGGTGACGTCCCAGTTGAAGCCGACGCGCGGCGAAAACTGGAGATTGCCCGAGGGAATCTCGCGGGTATCGAAGCCGAACGCCTCCTGGACGCGCGGGGCGAATGACGGGTTGTCGAAGAACACCGGCATGTCCACACGCAGACCGTAGGTGATCGTCGCGCGCGGCGTGACGGACCACTGGTCCTGGATGTAGGCGCCAAGCTGCGCCGCCTGGAACTCGGCGGCCACGTCACCGCCGAGGCTGCCCGACCCCGCGAACGACGCGGCCGGGGTGCCGTTCACGAAATCGGCGAGCGAGTTCCACGTGTAGTTGCCGAACGAGTTCTGCAGGAAAGCGTTGTATACCCGGTAAATCTCGTTGCGTGTGCCGACGGCCACGAGGTGTTTGCCGAACGGCATGGTGAAGTTGTTGGACAGTTCGATCAGGTCTTCGCGGAGCTCGTTGCCCTGAGAGCTGTTCTCGGTGCCGGCGCGGAAGCCGACCCCCGACCCCGTGCCACCGATGTTCGACACCAACACCTGCGGCGCAAGCACCGGCGGGTTGCGCTTGAAGCGCGTGTTGGTGAGGCCGAGCGTGAATTCGTTCGAGAAGCCCTTGGCGAAGTTCGAGAACAGCTGCGCCACTACCTGGTTGGACCTTTCAGTACGGGGGAACCCGTTCGACGTGAAGTTCATGTTGCCGAGCGACCGGGAGAAGTCGTACTGCTCCTGATCATTGTAGATATTGCGCAATACGAGACGGTGCTTGTCGCTAATCTGATAGTCGAGACGCGCGAATGTGTTGAGCAGCGGATTCTCGTTCTGCTGGATGCCGAGCGAGCCGGCGTTGATGCCGAAGCCGGTCAGCTTGTTCGTGAACGAGTCGACCTGCGCCTGCGTAATGCGCGCCGTGGCGACCGGCGAGTTGATGAGCCCCGTCGGCGCCGACGGATCGAAGAACGGTCCACTGGCGGGCGAATTCTGCTGTGACGTTTCGACGCTGGCGAAGAACCGGAGCTTGTTCTTGATGATCGGGCCGCCGACGGTCACGCCCAGCTGGCGACGCAGGAAGGGCGCGTTGCGGATGACCGAGGTGTCGCGTCCCATTTGCTGGTCGCGATAGTACACGAAGGCCGAGCCCTTGAACTCGTTGGTACCCGACTGCGTCACGGCATTGATGAGCGCGCCGGTGAAGTTGCCCTGGCGCACGTCGTACGGTGAGACGAGGATCTGGAATTCCTTGATGGCGTCGAGCGGGAGCGCACGGCCACCGACCTGTGCACCGACGGTCGGCGACGCGCCAAGGCCGAAGCGATTGGCGAGCGAGACGCCGTCGATCTGAATGTTGTTGAAGCGGTTGTTCTGGCCGGCGGCGGAGATCCGGCCGTCGGAGCTCACGTTGACCTGCGGCGAGTTGCGCGCGAGGTCGGTGAGGTCACGGTTCAGCGTGGGCAGGCGGCGCGTGAGCGTGTCGGAGAGGACCGTCTGCGCGCCGGTGCGGGTGGCGGCAAAGTCGGCGGTCGCGGCGGCAGCGCGGGTGGTGATCCCCGCGATCTGGGCGGCCTGGTCCTCGAGCTCGACGTTGAGCGGGGTGGTCTGCGTGAGGCTGACCGTGACGCTGGGCGCCGTGAACGGCCGGAAGCCGATGCGGCGGACGTTGACCGTGTACTGACCAACTTCGAGGTTGGGGATGAAGTACCGCCCGTTGTCGCGGGTGGTGCCCGCGCTGCGGGCGCCGTTCGCCTTGTTGATCACCTCGATCTGGGCGTTGGCGACGGGCGCTTTCTTGGAATCGGACACGAAGCCGGCGATGGCGCCGGTCGTCGTGCCTTGGGCCCACGCGTGCGTGGCCGGGATGAGAGCAAGGCCGCACGCCGCCAGGGCGACGTTGAGCCAACGGGAGATTCGCATGGTAACGATGGGAGGGGGATTGGCGTAGGACGCGTCATCCGTTTCCATGAACCGGAATGGAGTCCGGCAGATGGGTACAGCCTGTAAAAGATACCGCGATTGGGGGCGGTGTTACAACCAACCTACTTGAATCGTCCGACGGTGCCCGAGGGGGGTCGGCAACGGGTCAGTAACGAACTCGGGACCCACTTCTGGAGCGATTTGGGGACGGCTACTGCGGTTTGGGAATGCCACGGCGGTTCGGGTTTGAACTGCAACCGCGGTTGATGGACTGCCCCAGCGGTTTTGGACTGCCACTGCGGTTGAGGACCACTGCGGTTCGGGTTGCTATGGAAACGCCCGTCCCGGCGTTGCCGGGACGGGCGTGTGCCTTTGGTGGTTGGATTTTGGCGGCGGCGGGGACGCGATGGGCCCGCGCGATGCTGCGGCGGCACATGTCCAACCACCAATGAATGCGCCCGCCCGGCATAGCCGGGCGGGCGCTTCCATGTAGGCTCGGATTGCAGTGGTCCGCAACGGCGGTGCCTGAGTGACTGCGGTTCGGGTTTGAACTGCTACCGCGGTTGATGGACTGCCACTGCAGTTCTGGACCGCCACCGCGGTTGAGGACCACTGCAGTTCGGGTTGCTATGGATACGCCCGTCCCGGCGTTGCCGGGACGGGCGTGTGCCTTTGGTGGTTGGACTTTGGCGGCGGCGGGGACGCGATGGGCCCGCGCGATGCTGCGGCGGCACATGTCCAACCACCAATGAAGGCGCCCGCCCGGCATAGCCGGGCGGGCGCTTCCATGTGGGCTCGGACTGCAGTGGTCCGCAACGGCGGTGCCTGCGTGACTGCGGTTCGGGTTTGAACTGCTACCGCGGTTGATGGACTGCCACTGCAGTTCTGGACCGCCACCGCGGTTGAGGACCACTGCAGTTCGGGTTGCTAT
>VYKS01000060.1_pt1 | contig 74649 bp, 61 predicted proteins | sample 5114511 | NCBI WGS metagenome assembly VYKS01 (sample SAMN12291795, study PRJNA351875) | freshwater metagenome | isolation source: freshwater lake | place: USA: Michigan, Gull Lake | collected 2011-07-05 | reverse complement strand
AATCGCCTCGCGCGTCGCCAGCGCGGCGGCGGTCAGGTCCTCCAGATGCGCCGCCTCCGCCGCGAGCGCATGCGCGCCCGCCTGCGTCACCTTGACCGCAATCTCGTGCAGCTCGGGCGCGTTGAACCGCACCACGCCCGCCAGCGTCTGGCGGTGCGTGAACCCGCTGTCCGCCACCATCAGCGCGTCGGCATGTTTCGCCGCCACCTCGATATGATAGCCGAGCACGCCGTTATGCTTGATCTTCAGCGCGGCGATGCCGGTGCGGTCGCGATACTGCGCCTCCAGCGCCGCAATCGCGCGCCGCCCGCCCGCACCCGCATCGCGCAGATCGTCGAGCGCGGCGTCATACCCTTCCGCGATGTAGCCGCCATGCGCCGCATCGATCGGCGGGGCAGGGACCAGCGCGCGCTGCAGCAAGTCGATCAGCGCGCCATGCCCGCGCAGCTGCGGCGCAAGTTCGGTCAGCAGCACGGGCGCATCCGCCAGTCGCCCCAGTTTCTCGCCCAGCCGCCACGCGCCATCCAGCCCGTCGCGCAGCTGGCCCAGGTCGCGCGGGCTGCCCCGTCCTGCCGCGAGCCGCCCGAGAGCGCGCCCGATATCGGGCAGGCTGCGCAACGTCCCGCGCACATCCTCACGCAGGCCGGGGTCCTCGTGAAACCGCTGCACCAGATCCAGCCGCGCCTCGATCGCGCCGACATCCATCAGCGGCGCGGCGAGATCCTGCCCCAGCAACCGCGCGCCCGCGCCCGTGACCGTCCGGTCGACCGCATCGAGCAGGCTGCCCTTGCGCGTCCCCGACTGGCTCTGCGTCAGCTCCAGGCTCTCGCGCGTCGCCGCGTCGATCGCCATGCACGCATCCGACCGGGTAATCCGCGGCGGGCGCAAAAAGGGCAGGGCGCCTTTCGCCGTGTGGTCGAGATAGGCGATCAGGCCGCCCGCAGCCGCCAGCGCCGCGCGCCCGAACTGGCCGAACCCATCCAGCGTCGCCACGCCGAACAGCGCCTTGATCCGCGCCTCGCCCCGGCTGCTGTCGAACTCGCCGCGCGGCCGGGTGGTGGTGGCGAGCAGCTCCGCCTCGCTCCCCTCGGCCACGACGATCTCCGCCGGGTTGAGCTGCGCCAGCACCGCTCCGACCGCATCGGCGCTGCATTCCAGCAGCTCGAACCGGCCCGTGGAAATATCCGCCGCCGCAATCGCGACCGCGCCGCCCGCCTCACCGATCGCCGCGCACCAGTTCGCGCTGCGGCTGTCGAGCAGGGCTTCTTCGGTCAGCGTGCCCGCCGTCACGACGCGGATGATCGCCCGCGCGACCAGCGCCTTGGATCCGCCGCGCTTCTTTGCCTCCTCGGGCGTCTCGATCTGGTCGGCGATGGCGACGCGATGCCCCGCCTTGATCAGCCGCGCCAGATATCCCTCCGCCGAATGCGCCGGCACGCCGCACATCGGAATCTTGTCGCCGCCATGCTCCCCGCGCGACGTCAGCGCGATGTCGAGCACATTGCTGGCGATCTTCGCATCGTCGAAGAACAGCTCGAAGAAGTCGCCCATGCGATAGAACAGCAGGCAGTCCTGCGACTCCGCCTTGAGCGCCAGATATTGCGCCATCATCGGGGTGGGAGCGGCGGTCATTTCGACCGGGTAGCCGAGCCCTTGCGATGCGGCAACGGGGGCCGGTTGAGGTGCCGATGATTCGTGTGGATGAACCCGATGTGTGGAAATCCACACGCTCGGCATCGCTTCATGCGCCTGCCGATGCTGCGAATAGCACGTGACGCAGCGTCAAGGCGCGTTGCAATCCCCGCCCGCTCGCCCCTAAAGGGAAGCCGACCGGGAGAGCGAAATGTCCGAAGAAGCCAATATCCAGTTTTCCGAGCGCGAGGCGCTGCTGTTCCACTCGGAGGGCCGGCCCGGCAAGATCGAGATCGTGGCGAGCAAGCCACTGACCACGCAGCGCGACCTGGCGCTTGCTTATTCCCCCGGCGTTGCGGTCCCGGTCCAGGCGATCGCCGACGACCCCGCCACCGCGTACGACTATACCGCCAAGGGCAACCTCGTCGCGGTCATCTCCAATGGCACCGCGATCCTGGGCATGGGCAATCTGGGGGCATTGGCGTCCAAGCCCGTGATGGAGGGCAAGGCGGTGCTGTTCAAGCGCTTCGCCGATGTCGACTCGATCGATATCGAGCTGAAGACCGAGGATGTCGACCGCTTCATCGACGCGGTCGAGCTGATGGAGCCCAGCTTTGGCGGCATCAACCTTGAGGACATCAAGGCCCCCGAATGCTTCATTATCGAACAGACGCTGCGTGAGCGGATGAACATCCCGGTGTTCCATGACGATCAGCATGGCACCGCGATCATCACCGCCGCCGGCCTGATCAACGCCTGCCTGCTCACCGGCCGCAACCTCGGCGATATCAAGGTCGTGGTGAACGGCGCGGGTGCCGCTGCCATCGCCTGCACCGAACTCATGAAGGCGATGGGCGTGCGGCACGAAAATGTGCTGATGTGCGACCGCACCGGCGTCATCACCACCGATCGCGAAGGCGTGAACCAGTGGCAGTCGGCGCATGCCGCGACCACCGACCGCCGCACGCTGACCGAAGCGCTGGTCGGTGCCGACGTCTTCCTCGGCCTGTCCGCCGCCGGCGCGCTGAAGCCCGAGATGGTCAAGGACATGGCCCCCGCGCCGATCATCTTCGCCATGGCCAACCCGGAGCCGGAGATCCGCCCCGAACTGGCCAAGGCCGCGCGCCCGGACGCGATCATCGCCACCGGCCGGTCGGATTATCCCAACCAGGTCAACAACGTCCTCGGCTTCCCCTTCATCTTCCGCGGCGCGCTCGACGTGCGCGCGACGGCGGTGAATGAGGAGATGAAGATCGCCGCCGCCCGCGCCATCGCCGAACTGGCGCGCGAACAGGTGCCGGAGGAAGTCGCGCTGGCCTATGGCAAGGCGCACAGCTTCGGCCCGGAATACATCATTCCCGCCCCGTTCGACCCGCGCCTGATGGAGGTCGTGTCGATGGCGGTGGCCAAGGCGGCGATGGACTCGGGCGTCGCGACCAAGCCGATCCTCGACATGGCCGCCTATCGCCACACGCTGCGCAGCCGCCTCAACCCGACCACCTCGGTCCTGACCCTCGCTTATGAAGGCGCGCGTGCGCATCCCAAGCGCGTGATCTTTGCCGAGGCGGAGGAGGAAGTCGTGCTGCGCGCCGCCATCGCGTTCCGGGACGGCGGCTATGGCACGCCCGTGCTGGTCGGCCGCGACGATGTGCCCGAACGCCTGCGCGCGCTCGGCGTCAGCGACCCCGACAGCTTCGAACTGCACAACAGCCGCAACTCGCCGCTCGTCCCGGCAATGGTCGATTTCCTCTACAACCGGCTCCAGCGCCGCGGCTATCTGCGCCGCGATTGCGAGCGGATGGTGAACCAGGACCGCAACATCTTCGGCTCGCTGCTGCTCCAGCTGGGGGAGGGCGATGCGATGATCACCGGCGTCACCCGCACCTATTCGCAGACGCTGCGCGAAGTGCGCCGCGTGATCGACGTCGCCGATGGCCGCACCGCCTTCGGCATGCACCTGATGGTGGGCCAGTCGCACACGGTGTTCATCGCCGACACTACGGTAAACGAACGCCCCAGCGCCGAGGAACTGGCCGACATCGCCGAACAGACCGCTCAGGTCGCGCGTCAGATGGGCCACGAACCGCGCGTCGCGTTCTTGAGCTACTCCAACTTCGGCAACCCGAAGGGCGCGTATCTCGAGAATATCCGCGACGCGGTAAAGGTGCTCGACGGGCGCGGCGTCAGCTTCGAATATGAAGGCGAAATGGCCCCCGACGTGGCGCTCAACCCGCGTCAGCTCGCCAACTACCCCTTCGCGCGCCTGTCCGGCCCGGCCAACATCCTGATCATGCCGGGCCTGCAGTCCGCGCATATCTCGGCCAAGCTGCTGCGCGAACTGGGCGGCGACAGCATGATCGGCCCGATGCTGGTCGGCATGGAAAAGCCGGTCCAGGTCGCCCCGATGACCAGCAGCGCGGGCGATCTGGTGACGCTGGCGGTGCTCGCAGCTGGCGGCATCGCGCGGTAAGGTCATTTCGACAGCACTCCCCTCCCGTGCCGGGAGGGGCGTGCGGCATCCAATGGCAGCGGATCGGCGTCAGGTTTTAGCGGCGTCGAAACGCTCGGATAGTCGCGCCGGATATGGATCGCGCTACAACCGTTTGCCCTGAGCTTGTCGAAGGGCCTCAAGCCGGACCGTCGACGGCGCAGCTATGGTGCTTCGACAAGCTCAGCACAAACGGCTGTGGGGCGGGTGGCAGGTCAAGTTCGGGTCCGTAGTTTCAGGAAGCGGCCTTGCTGCAAATGACCCGTTGCGGACGATTAGCATTGCGCTCAAGTTGATACCTATGAGCGACCTCCACATTGCCGAGATACCGTTCGAAAATGGCGGCATTCAGTATCGCTATTCGCGTAGAATGTCAGCGGACGGCACCCACTGGATACGGGAAGGTCTGTTCCAAGCGTTCCACCCTAACGGCATCCTCGCCTCAGAGGGCAACTACGTTGATGGAAAGGAGCACGGCCTGTGGCGTGACTATCATGACAACGGCCACATCGCCGCAGAGGGTGAGTATGTTAGAGGCGTCGAAGCTAGTGCGTGGCGCTATTGGGCCTCTGACGGAACGCTGAGCGTAAGTGAATAACGGCCTTTCCGCTTACCACCCAATTCAACCCCTCCAGCCACCGCACTGAAAGCGGTCGCCTAAAACCTCACAGCCCTAAACCGACAGAAACACCACCCCCGCAACCGCCGGACCGCGCTCCGGCTCCGCAAGCCGTCCATCACCCTGAACCCGCAGCACCGCGACATTGCCCGACCGCTCGTTCGCGACGAGCAACTCGCCGCGATCCTCGCGCAGCAGGAACAGGCGCGGCCAGTGCCCGCCGCAGCTGACATGCTGGATCAGGCTCAACCCACCGTCGCGGGCGATCGCGAACACCGCGATGCTGTCATGGCCGCGGTTCGACAGATACAGCCGCGTCCCCGCGCGATTGACCGCGATATGCGCGCCATAGGATGCGCCACCAAACCCGGCGGGCAGGGTCGATAGCGTCGCGCCTGCGGTGAAGCCTCCCTCGGCATTCGCACGCAACACCGTCACCGTATTCGCCAGCTCGGCCAGCAGATAGGCGACCGGCAGGCGCGGGTGCCAGGCCAGGTGGCGCGGCCCCGATCCGGGCGCGGCGCGATATGCGACATCGCTCCCGGTGACGCGCCCCGACGCCAGGTCGACGCGATGCGCGAACACCGCATCCGCGCCCAGATCGACCGCGTGCAGCGTCCGCCCATCGCGGCTGAACCCCACCCAATGCGCGTGCGGCCCGGTCTGCCGCCGCTGGTTCGGCCCGCTCCCACGATGCGCCACGCTCTGCGCTTCGCCGACCGGCAGCCCCGTCTTGCGGTCCAGCCGCCACACAGCGACATTGCCGCTGGAATAGTTCGCTACGGCGAGCATGCCGCCATCCGGGCTGAGCGCGGCATGGCATGGATGCGCGCCCAGCGTGGACACGCTGCCCAGCGGCTTCAGCGCCCGGTCATAGATGCCCAGCACGCCCGCCTCGCTCTCATCGAGCAGATAACGGAAACGCCCATCGCGCGATGCGACGCCAAACGACGCATTGCGGATCGCCGCAACCGGCGCGCCCGCCGTCCAGCCCTCGGCGGTTCCGGTCATCGGCACCACCCCCGCACCGCCCCGGCTGGCATAGGTGCCCGCGATCAGCCGATCAGGCGTGGCGGCGATCGCAGCCGCCGGGCTGCCTGCAAGCGCAAGAGTGCCGGCAACGAACCCGCGGCGCGACGGGGTGAAGGAAGAAATGGTCATGGCCACTTGAAAGCCGCCTGCGCGCGCCGCGTCAATGCCGCGATGGGTAAGCAGCTTCGGGAGCCGCTGGCGATGCAAAGCGTTGCGCGGTAGCATCGCCGCAGCTCGGCCAAAAATCCCGCACTAGAATGGAGCACCCTACCGCATGACCACCCCATCGGACCCGACCGGCATCGCGTTCCCGACGGTCGGCCGCGTCGCCACGGTCACCGTCACGATCCTGGCGATCGTGGGCTTTGCGTGGATGCTGCTCGAACTGTCGGGCTTCCTCATGCTGATCTTCGCGTCGCTGGTGCTCGCCGCGATCTTCGGTGTGATCACCCAGGCGGTGAGTCGCTGGACCGGCATCGGACGCGGCCCTGCGCTCGGGATTTCGGTCATCCTGATCCTCGCGGTGTTCGGCGGCGCGTTCACGCTGTTCGGCTCGCAGCTCGCCGGTGAGTTCGACACGATCCAGGACAGCATCCCGCCCGCGATCGAACAGGTCCGCGCGTTTCTGGAACGCGCCGGGCTCAGCGAGTCGGTCCGCAACATGGTCGAGCAGGGCAGCAGCGACGTCTCGCGCCTCGCCAGCCAGGCCGGCGGCTATGTCCTCACCGCCACCAACGGCATCGCCAATTTCGTGCTCGTCTTCGTCGCCGCGATCTTCCTCGCCAGCGATCCTGCCGTCTATCGCCGCGGCCTGTTGCTGCTGATGCCGCGCCGGGCCGAGCCGACCGTGGCCGACGCGATCGACGATGCGGCGCGCGGCCTGCGCGGCTGGATGGTGGGGCAGGCGGTGTCGTCGCTGGTCGTCGCTGCCTTTACCTGGGCGGGGCTAGCGCTGCTCGGCGTGCCGGCCGCCGGCGGGCTGGGCCTGATCGCCGGGCTGCTCGACGTCATCCCGATGATCGGCCCGATCATCGCCGGGGTGCCCGCAGTCCTGCTTGCCTTCACGGTCTCGCCGATCACCGCCGTGTGGACGATCGTGCTGTTCCTGATCATCCAGCAGATTCAGGGCAATTTCCTGCAGCCGATGATCCAGAAGCAAGCCGTCGACGTGCCCCCCGCCATCCTGCTCTTCGCGGTGGTCGCGGCGGGGCTGCTGTTCGGCTTCCTCGGCGTCCTGCTCGCCGCCCCGCTGACCGTGGTGGTGTTCGTGCTGGTCCAGCGCATCTATGTCCGCACCCTGCTGGGCAAGGACATCAAGATCGCTGGCCAGACCGGCGACGCCGATTAAGCGTTTCTGAAACTGCGGCACCATCCCGCTCCCTCGCCCGGCCACCCATCGAAGATACCTTGTGGGTGGCCGGGTGGGGGAGCGGGATGGTGCCGTTCAGCGAAGCTGAAACCTAGATTAAGCGTCGATGCTCACGGCCAGGGACGCGTTGACCAGCCCGCCATCGACCACCAGCGTGTCGCCGACGACATAGTCCGACGCGCGGCTGGCAAGGAAGATCGCAGCACCCGCCATGTCCTCCGGCGTTCCGATCCGCCGCATCGGGATGCGCTTCGCCACTTCGTCGCCATGGTCGCGCGCGGCGCGGTTCATCTCGCTGGCAAAGGCGCCGGGGGCGAGGCTGGTGACGATGATCCCGTCGCGGATCAGCCGCGCCGCCATGCGCTTGGTCAGATAGATCAGCGCTGCCTTGGACGCGTGATAGCTGTACGTCTCCCACGGATTGAGGCGCAGCCCGTCGATCGAGGTGATGTTGATCACCTTGGACGGCGCATCATGGCTAGCGCGGGCCTTGAGCAGGTCGTGCAGCGCCTGGGTCAGGAAAAAGGGCGATTTGACGTTGAGGTCCATCACCTTGTCCCAGCCGCTCTCCGGAAATTCGGTAAACTCGACACCCCATGCCGCGCCGGCATTGTTGACCAGGATGTCGAGATGCGGCTCGCGCTCGGCCATCGCCGCGGCGAGCGCCTTGCAGCCCTCGACGGTCGACACATCCATCGGAATCGGAATACAGTTCGGCCCGAGTTCGGCGGCGGTTTCTTCGCAGGCCGGTGCCTTGCGCGACGAGATATAGACCTTCGCCCCCTGGGCGATGAAACCCTCGGCGATCATCTTGCCGATGCCGCGGCTGCCGCCGGTGACGAGCGCGACCTTGCCGGTCAGGTCAAAGAATTTGCTGGTGTCCATGTCTCTCTCCCGTGTCGTCAGCCGCCGCGCTTGATCGTCTCGCGCGCGATGATCAGCTGCTGGATCTGGCTGGTACCTTCATAGATGCGGAACAGGCGCACATCGCGATACAGCCGCTCGATCCCGTAATCGGCGATATAGCCCGCGCCGCCGAAGATCTGGACCGCGCGGTCGGCGACGCGGCCGACCATTTCGGTGGCGAACAGCTTCGCCGCCGCGCTCTCCATCACCACATCCTTGCCCGCATCCTTGGCCCCCGCCGTCTCCAGCACCAGCGCGCGGGCGGCCAGCGCCTCGGTCTTGCTGTCGGCGATCATCGCCTGGATCAGCTGGTGCTCGGCAATCGGCTTGCCGAACTGCTTGCGCTCGGTGGCATAGGCCACGCAGTCGGCGATCAGCCGCTCAGCGACGCCGACGCTGACCGCGCTGATATGCAGCCGCCCCCGGTCGAGCACGCGCATCGCGATCTTGAAGCCCTCACCCTCTTCGCCCAGCCGGTTTGCGACGGGGACTGGGACATCGTCGAAATTGACATCGGCAACCTTCGCGCCCTTCTGCCCCATCTTCTTCTCGGGCTCGCCGATGCTGACGCCGGGCAGGTCGCGCGGAACAAGAAATGCGGACACGCCGCGCGCGCCGGGTTCGTCGCCCGTGCGCGCCATCACGGTGAATAGCGACGCCTTGTCGGCATTGGTGATGTAGCGCTTGGTCCCGGACAGGCGATAGACGTCGCCGTCCCGCACCGCCCTGGCCTTTACGGCGCCGCTGTCGCTGCCGACGTCGGGTTCGGTCAGTGCAAAGCTGGTGACGATCTCGCCGGTCGCGATCTTCGGCAGCCATTCGGCCTTCTGCTCGGGCGTCCCAGCCATGACCAGGCCCTGCGATCCGATGCCGACATTGGTGCCAAAGGTCGAGCGGAACGCCGGCGTCGTCCGCCCGAGTTCGAGCGCAACGCGGCACTCCTCGACCATCGTCAGGCCCAGCCCGCCATAGTCCTCGGCGATCGACAGGCCGAACAGGCCGAGCGCCTTCATCTCCTCGACGATCTGCGCCGGGATCGCGTCCGCCTCCTCGACCTCCGCCTCCAGCGGGCGCAGCCGTTCGGCGACGAAGCGGCGTACCGTGTCGATCAATGCGTCAAAGGTCTCGGCGTCGAGGCTCATATCCGGCGATCCTGCTCCATACCCTGTTTTCGAATCGAGGGATTAGCAGGGCCAGAACACAGACGCAAATGCCCGCCAGGTTTCCCCGGCGGGCATCGTTCCTCCCCAGGGAGGCGGTGCCGCGTCAGCCGAGGCGGCCGAGGCGGTGATAGAGGTTGGCGAACTGGACCGAGCGGGGGTCGTCGGCGATCTTGCGGGTGTAATCGGCGACCGCCTCCTTAAGCAGGGCGAAGTCGGCGGTCGAGAAGACCGGGCGGGCAGTCGCGGGTTCGGGGGTCTTCATGGGCTTGCTCCTGTAAACTGTCGTGCATTCTGTATGACTCGCGAATGGCGATGCTGACAGGCAGGCAGAGTGTCGCGCGGGGTCACGCTGTATCGAGGGATGACAAGTCGGTGGATGTAATGTAAAGAATCCACAAAGGGCGATGGCGGGGCTTTGGGACATGGCTGAGCGCAAATTATTCGCGGGGCACGCAGTGCGGCGGCTCCGGCGCGCGCAGGGGCTGACCCAGGCGGCGATGGCGGAGATGCTGGGCGTCTCGGCCAGCTATCTCAATCTGGTCGAGCGCAACCAGCGGCCGCTCTCGGCCACGCTGATGCTCGGTCTGGCGCAAGTGTTCGACTTCGATCCGCGCACCCTTGCTGCGGGCGAGCCGGGCGGGGGCGAGGAAGCGATGCGCCGCCGCCTCGCCGATCCACTCTTCGCCGATATCGAGATCGACCGCAGCGAACTCACCGAATGGCTGGCCGGTGCGCCCGGCGGCGCGGAGGCATTTGCGCGCGCCTATGACCGGATCGGCGCAGGCGGCACGGTGGCATCGGGAGACGCCGAGGATCCCGGCGCGGCCGTCCGGCGTGAGGTCGAGCGCTGGCGCAACCATTTCGCCGACCTCGACGCCGCCGCCGAAACACTCGCCGACGAGCTGCGTATCGCATCGAGCGACCCGTTCGGCGCGATGGCGGAGCGGTTGCGCGTCAAGCACCAGCTGTCGATCCGGGTGCTCCCGATCGAGGTGCTGGCCGGATTGCGCGTGCGGCTCGACCTGCATGCGCGCCAGTTGCAACTGTCCGAAGCGCTCGATCCGCCCAGCCGCGTCTTTGCCCTCGCGCGCCAGCTGGCGAGCGAGGCGCGGACCGAGATCGAGGCGCTGGTGCGCGGCGCGGGGTTTGCCGACCGTGTGGCCGAGCGGCTGTATCGTCGCCACCTCGCCGGTTATTTCGCCGCCGCAGTGATGATGCCCTATGCCCGCTTCCTGCGCGCGTGTGAGGCGACCGGCTATGACCTCGAACTGCTGCGCCGCCGCTTCGGGGCGAGTGCAGAACAGGTCGCGCACCGGCTGACCACGCTGCAGCGCGTCGGCGCACGCGGCCTGCCCTTCTTCATGCTGCGCATCGACCGGGCGGGGCAGGTGTCGAAGCGCTTTGCCGGCGCGAGCGGATCGCCCTTGGTCGAATCCGCCGTGCCGTGCCCGCTGCTCGACGCCTATGCGGCATTCGCGCGGCCCGACGAGCGGATCGTGCAGCTGGTACAGCTCGAGGACGGCTCGCGCTGGTTCACCAGCTCGCGCTGCGTCGCCCCGCCGGGCGGCTGGGCGGGGGCAGTGCGCGCGCGCTTTGTCGTGACGCTCGGGCTGGCGGCGGAGGCAGCGACCGGCCTTGCCGCCGCACGCGGGCTCGACTTCGGGGGAGAGGCGGTGCCGGTGGGCCTTGGCTGCCGCGCCTGCACCCGTGAATGCCCGCAGCGCAGCGCCCCGCCGACCGGTCGCGCGATGCTGGTCAACGAACGCGAGGCCGGGGTGTCGCCATTCGGCTTCGCCGCCGACTGATCGCTTCGTTGCGATTGGAAACACAGCGTTTCTTCGCAGGTGCGATAAAGTCTGACACAGTTTTGCGACAAGTTGGTTGGAAGAGTTGATGTTCCTCCCGGTTGGTGTAGCGCGCTCTCCCATGCGAATGATTCTTGTCCTGGCGGCTTCGGCTGTGGCTCTGGCTTCCTGCGGCGGCGGTGATGCCGCGCAGAAAAAAGGGCGCGAAGCCCCGCTTGTGACTTTGGGCGCGGTCCAGTCGGCCCGCTTTGTCGAGCGGATCGATGCGGTCGGTACTGCCCGCGCGAACGAACAGGTTACGTTGACCGCGCCGGTGACCCAGCGGATCGTGCGCCTCAATTTCGACGACGGCGCCTATGTCAGCCGGGGCCAGGTGATCGCGGTGCTCGAGGCCGGACAGCAGAATGCGCAGCTGGCGCAGGCACAGGCCCGCGCGCGGGAAGCGCAGCAGCAGCTCAACCGGCTCGAGGAACTCAAGAATCGCGGCTTCGCGACGCGCAGCGCTGTGGACGCGCAGACCGCGCTCGCCGGCCAGGCCAATGCCCAGGCGGCCGAGGCACGTGCGGCGATCGGCGACCGCGTGGTGCGCGCGCCATTCGGTGGCTGGGTGTCGCTGCGCAACATCTCCGCCGGTGCGGTGGTCAGCGCGGGGACCGAGATCGCGACGGTCAGTGACGTCAGCCGGATCAAGCTCGACTTCACCGTACCCGAAACGCTGCTGGCGCAGCTGCGACCGGGTCAGGCGATCGTCGCCGTCGCCGCCGCCTATCCCGATCAGCCGTTCCGCGGCACGGTCGCGACGATCGATCCGGTGCTGAACCCGCAGACGCGCGCCGCCACCGTTCGCGCGGTGCTCGCCAATGGCGACCGCAAGCTCAAGCCCGGCATGCTCCTGACCGTGACGATCGAGGCGCAGGCGCGCACGTCCGCCGCCGTCCCCGAACTCGCCGTGGTGGGCGAGGGCGAGCAGAGCTTTGTCTTCGTCATCGAAAACGGCAAGGCCAAGCGCATCCCGATCCGCACCGGCCTGCGCCAGAACGGGCTGGTCGAGGTGACTCAGGGGCTGAAGCCCGGCCAGCGCGTCGTGACCGAAGGCGTGGTCAAGATCGCCGAGGGGCAGCAGGTTCGCACCGCCGGTACCGGCAATGCCGCGCCCAAGGGTGCCGGTCAGGCCAAGGGTAACTGATGCAGATTTCCGATCTCTCGGTTCGCCGCCCCGTCTTTGCGGCGGTGCTGGCGATCCTGCTGACGATCGTCGGCATCGTCGGCTTCCTCGGCCTGTCGGTGCGCGAATATCCCGACACCGACCCGCCGGTCGTGTCGGTCGAGACCGCCTATACCGGCGCTGCCGCCAGCGTGATCGAGGCGCGGATCACCCAGCCGATCGAAGAAGCGCTGTCGGGGATCGAGGGGATCGAAACGATCACCTCCCGCTCGCGCGACGGCGTGTCGGACGTTTCGATTGAATTCCGCTCGGGCCGCGACATCGATTCCGCCGCGAACGACGTGCGCGACCGCATCGGCAGTGTCGCCGAAGACCTGCCCGAAGAGGCGCTGGCCCCCGAAGTGCGCAAGGTCGATGCCGACAGCTCGCCGATCCTGTTCCTCGTCATCTCGCGCCCCGGCTGGTCGCGGCTGCAGCTGTCCGACTATGTCGACCGCAACCTCGCCGACCGCTTCAGCACGATCGACGGCGTCGCGCGGGTGTTCGTCGGCGGTGAGGCGCGGCCGTCAATGCGCGTATGGCTCGACGCGACCAAGCTCGCCGCGTTCGGCCTGACCCCCGCCAATGTCGAAACCGCACTGCGCAGCCAGAATGTCGAGCTGCCCGCAGGCCGCCTTGAGGCGCAGCAGCAGAACCGCACGCTGCGCGTCGAACGTCCGTTCGGCAGCCCGGAGAGCTTTGCCGGCCTGATCGTCGGGCGCGGCGAGGATGGCTATCTCGTCCGGCTCGGAGACGTCGCGCGGGTCGAGGTTGACGCCGAGAACCCGTACAGCGCATTCCGCATGAACGGCCAGTCGGCGGTGGGCCTGGGCATCGTTCGCCAGTCGGGTGCGAACACGCTGGAAGTCGCGCAGGCCGCAAAGGACACTGCCGAGGCGCTCAAGTCCGACCTGCCGGAAGGCATGACGATCACCGTCGGATCGGACGATTCGCTATTCATCGGCCGCGCGATCCGCGAAGTGTGGAAGACGCTGGCCGAAGCCGCCGTTCTCGTGGTCCTCGTCATCTTCCTGTTCCTCGGTTCATGGCGCGCCACGCTGATCCCTGCGGTAACCGTGCCGATCTGTCTGCTCGGCGCCTTTGCGGTGCTGTGGGTCTTCGGCTTTTCGATCAACCTGCTGACCCTGCTCGCACTGGTGCTCGCGATCGGTCTGGTGGTCGACGACGCGATCGTCGTGCTCGAAAATGTCTATCACCGGATCGAGGAGGGAGAGACCCCGCTGGTCGCGGCGTTCCAGGGGACGCGGCAGGTCGGATTTGCAGTTATCTCCACGACGCTGGTGGTCTGCGCGGTGTTCGTGCCGATCTGTTTCCTTGCCGGACAGACCGGGCTGCTGTTCCGCGAGCTTGCCGTCGCGATGATCGGCGCGGTCGCCTTTTCCGGCTTCCTCGCGCTCAGCCTCACGCCGATGCTGTGCTCGAAGATGCTGAAGCAGGAACAGCGTGGCCGCTTCACCGGCTGGGTCGACGATCAGTTCCGCAAGCTCGAGAATTTCTACAGCCGCTGGCTCGACCGAGCGATCACCAAACCGCTGCTCCCGCTGGTCGGCGTGCTCGCCTTCCTGTTCGCCGCCGGGGCGGGGTTCATGACGCTGCAGTCCGAACTGGTCCCGCCCGAAGATCAGGGCATCGCTCAGGTCCAGATCAGCGCGCCCGAAGGGACCGGCTTCGACCAGATGGACAGCTATATGCTCGGCGTTCAGGGCAAGCTGCTGCCGCTGGTGGACGAGGGCACGGTGCGCACGATCATCACGCGCACCCCCGGCGGCTTCGGCGCAAGCGACGATTTCAACAGCGGCAACTTCATCGTCTTCTTGAAGCCGTGGGAAGAGCGCGAGAAATCGACGCAGGACATCGCTCAGCAGATCAACCGCATCCTTGCCAACGAACCGGCGGTACGCGGCAATGCTCAGGTCCGTTCGGCACTGGGGCGCGGGCGCGGGCAGCCGATCAACTTCGTGATCGCGGGCACCACCTATGAAGGGCTGGCCGCCGCGCGCGATCGCATCCTCGCCGCCGCCGCCGCCAATCCCGGCATCATCAACCTCGATTCCGATTACAAGGAAACCAAGCCGCAGATGCGGATCGAGGTCGATACCACCCGCGCCGGCGACCTTGGCGTATCGGTCAACGACGTCAGCCAGGCGCTGCAGACGCTGCTCGGTTCGCGCCGCGTGTCGACCTATCTCGACCGGGGCGAGGAGTATCGCGTGATCGTTCAGGCGGATGCGGCGGGGCGCTCGACCCTCGCCAACCTCGCGCAGATCCAGGTGCGCGCACGCGACGGTTCGCTGGTGCCGCTGTCCAACCTCGTCACCACGCGCGAAGTGTCCGGCCCGCGCGACCTAGGCCGCTATAACAAGCTGCGCGCGATCACCCTGTCGGGCGGCGTGGCCCCGGGCTATTCGCTGGGCGAAGCGCTGACCTTCCTGCAGGAGCAGGCAGCACAGTCGCCCGAAGTGCTGGCCGTCGGCTATCGCGGCGAGAGCCAGGCCTTCGTCGAGACCGGCGGGTCGATCCTGCTCGTGTTCGGCCTCACCATCCTGATCATCTACCTGCTGCTCGCCGCGCAGTTCGAAAGCTTCGTGCATCCCGGCGTCATCATCATGACCGTGCCGCTGGCGGTCGCGGGCGGCATGCTCGGCCTGTTCTTCTTCGGCAAGACGCTCAACCTCTACAGTCAGATCGGCATCGTCATGCTCGTCGGCCTCGCGGCGAAGAACGGCATCCTGATCGTCGAATTCGCCAACCAGCTGCGCGACGAGGGCAAGAGCATTGCCGAAGCGATCCGCACCGCATCGGCGCGGCGTCTGCGCGCGATCCTGATGACGTCGATCGCGACCGCCGCGGGCGCGGTGCCGCTGATGATCGCGAGCGGGGCGGGGGCGGGCGCGCGCTCGGCCATCGGCGTGGTGATCGTGTTCGGCGTCATGCTGGCGACGCTGATCACCTTGTTCCTGATCCCGATCCTCTATAGCAGGCTTGCCAAGTGGACCGGTTCGCCGCAAGCCGTGAGCCGGGAGCTTGATGCGGCGATGGCGTCGCCGCAACCGGCCGAATAGGCCGGGTTACAGGACTGGGGAGCGCGGAATGGAGATTGCGTCCAAGGGACAGCTGCGACTGGCGTTTCTGCGCTGGGCGGTGGTGACGGTCCCGTTCATTCTGTTGCTTGGCTTCACCTCCGCCCGCATCGCCCCGACCGGCTCGGAAAATCTCTGGTACCAGATGCTGGAAAAGCCGGCGCAGACCCCGCCCGACTGGGCGTTTCCGGTGGCATGGTCGGTCATCTATGTGCTGATGGGCCTTGCGCTGGCGATGATCATCAACGCGCGCGGCTCGACGCTGCGCGGCCCGGCCTTGGTGCTGTTCGCCGTCCAGATGGGCGCGAACCTCGCGTGGTCGCCGCTGTTCTTCGGCATGCACCAGCCCTTCTGGGCATTCGTGCTGATCGGTGTGATCCTGGTCTTGGCGCTGGCGACGACGGTGATGTTCGGGCGGATCCGCACCGGCGCTGCGATCCTGATGGTCCCGTATCTGGCCTGGCTGTGCTTCGCCGGGTGGCTGTGTTTCCAGATCGATCAGCTCAACCCGAATGCCGCAACCCTTGTCCCGGCGCAGTCGGCGCCCCAAATGACGATTTAAGGAGCCGACTTATCATGCAGAGCGACAACCGCATTTTCGACGATTTCGTGAAGTTCGTGAACGGCGCGGCCGGCACGATGGCCGGCATGGCGCGTGAGGGCGAGAGCGCCGCACGTGAGCGCTTCAAGAGCTTCGTCGGCGGGATGGATTTCGTCGCACGCGACGAGTTCGAGGCGGTGAAGGCGATGGCCGTCGCCGCGCGCGACGAGAATGACGCGCTGCGTGCACGGATCGAGGCGCTCGAGGCGGCACTTGCCGGCGGCGCTGCACCCGCGAAGGCGGCGAAGCCCAAAAAGGCCGCGCCGGACGCCTGATCGGCGCTTTTCCACATCTATTTGCCACCGATCTGCGCTATGCTGCTTGTGCGGCGCGGCGCAGATTGGCACCAACTGCGCCAGGCAAGGGCCGGGCGGAGGACGACCGGAATGCTCGATGAGAGCGAATATGAGCGCGACGATGACGCCGCGCCGATCGACATGCTGGAAAGCTACTTCGCGGCGCATGGCTGGAGCCATACGCGCGAAGAGGATGAGGTCGTTGCCAAGGTAAAGGGCAGCTGGACCGAATATGAGCTGCGCGCGATCTGGCGCGAGGATGACGGCGTGCTGCAGTTTCTGGCGTTCCCGGATGTCCGCATCCCGGACGAGCGCCGCGGCGCGATCTACGAAACCATCGGCCTCGTCAACGAACAGCTCTGGGTCGGTCATTTCGAGCTGTGGTCGTCCAGCGGCATCCTGCTTTACCGCCACGCCGCGATGATCCCCGGCGACGACGGCGCGTCGATCACGCTCCAGCACACCGAATTGCTGGTCGAAAGCGCGATCGACGAATGCGAACGCTTCTACCCGGTGTTCCAGTTCGTCCTGTGGGGCGGCAAGACCCCCAAGGAAGCGATCGCCGCCGCACTGATCGAAACGCAGGGCGAGGCGTAGGCTCTAGCTGCATGACGCGGCCCAGCGAAATCGTGTGGTTTGAACGATTGATGTTCGGATCGCTGGCGCTGGGCATTTTCAACAGCTGGTGGCGATGGCCCGAGTTGCTCGCAGTTTCGCAAGGGCGCGTTGGCTTCCTCCTGACCACTCAGCTTTTGACGCTGATCATCCTGTCGGCGCTCTATCTCTGGATCTCACGCGGTCGCAGTGTCGTCGGTAAGTGGATTGCGATCACTTTGTTCGTGCTGGGGATACCGTTTTCGATCCTTGCCCATTTTCAGACGAGTCTGTCGCCAATTAGCCTAGTTTTTCTGGCTCAGACGGCCGCAAGTCTTATTGCATATGGGTTACTGTTCACCCAGCCCGCTCGGGTTTGGTTTAACGGCGATCGGGAAGCTTCCAGTGTTTTCGAATAGCCGATAAGGCTGGATTGATGGACCGATAAGCCGCACTGACTGCAAAAGGGGATGTGTGCGGCCAATCTGCTTTGTGAGTCTGCGTCCTAGTGAATGATGCAGGCCTGCCGTCGGCGATATGCCAAAAGGCAAAACACGTCAGGCTCGGCAATTGATGCCGTAAGATGCCTATATTATTGGACTTTATCTCCACCTCGAAAATTCGCTTTCCTACAAGCGCCCCCTCGGCATATCGCAGAACGGACGGCAGACGGGCTCGCCCGGTGGCCACCTCACCAGCCGGCTTCCCCGCCCGCGCCGGGATGCGCGATAGTGTAAAGCCAGTGTAAACTTCCGCCCGGCGCTGCCCCGGCGGCCAATGTCCGGAGGTCCGATTGCCCACTCCCAAGACCCTGTGGCTGATCGGATGCGGCAATATGGCCGGGGCGATGCTGCGGCGCTGGATCGCGACGGGCGCGGTACAGGGGCCGGATGTGTTTGTCCTCAACCGCAGCGACCGCGACCTGCCCGATGGCGTGCGGCAGGGGCGGGTGCTGCCCGATGGCGCGCTGCCCGACGCGGTGATGCTGGGGGTCAAGCCGCAGCAGCTCGACCAGATCGCCGAACAGATTGCAGGCCGGATCGCCGGCGTGCCCATGATGGTGTCTATCCTGGCCGGGGTCGAGGAAGCGGCGCTGACGGAGCGGTTCGATGCGCGCGCGATCATTCGGGCGATGCCGAACCTGCCGGTCGAGATCGGCAAGGGCGTCGTCGCGCTGCACAGCGACGGCGCGGATGCGACCGCCCGGGTGGGGGCGGGCGCGCTGATGGCCCCGCTGGGCCTGGTCGAATGGGTAGATGTCGCGCGGTTCGACGCGGTCACCGCGCTGGCGGGCAGCGGCCCGGCGTTCGTCTATAGCTTCATCGACGCGCTGGCTGCGGCGGGCGCGGCGGTCGGCATTCCCGCCGATCAGGCGCTGCGGCTCGCGCTGGCAACCGTCGAGGGCGGGGCGCTGCTCGCCGCCCGGTCCAGCGATACGCCCGCCACGCTCGCCGACAAGGTGGCCAGTCCCGGCGGTTCGACGCGCAAGGGACTGGACGTGCTCGACGCCGATGCCGCGCTGGTCAAATTGCTCACCGCCACGCTCGAAGCCTCGGAGCGCCGCAACGCCGAAATGGCCGCCGCCGCGCGCGGATAAAGCGGAACGTCCAACCTGTTGAAAACGTTGTCGCGCCAGTATCCTATTCACGGAGGCGACGATGGCGACCAAGACGCAGAACAGAGCGACCCAGGCTGACAGCCAGACCCGCGACAGCAGGGGCCGGTTCAAGGACGAAGGCGGCTGGGGCGGGAGCTTCGGCAAGATCGCGGGTGCGACCGCGGCCGGTGCGGCGCTGGGCGTGCTGGCCATGCTCGGCCGCAAGGCGGCGGTGCAGTCGCCGACCTTGCTGGCGGGCGACTGGATGGACGGGCTCATTGCCGAGCATCAGGCGGTGCTCAAGCTGCTCGACGCGATCGAGGCGACCGACGACACCGCGACCGCGCGCCGCACGCTGATGCTGACCCAGCTCAAGCACGCGCTGGCCAAGCATGCGATCGAGGAAGAAAATGTGATCTACCCCGCGCTGCGCGAAGCCGGGAAGGTTGCGGAAGCGGACGAGCTCAACAGCGAGCATGGTTATGTGAAGCAGCATCTGTACGAGCTGGACAATATGCCCGCGGCCAGCCCGCGATTCCTCGCCACCATCCGCAAGCTGCGCGGCGAGCTGGAAGAGCATATGAAGGACGAAGAAGAGCGGCTGTTCCCCGAACTGCGCGCGAGCCTGACCGAAGAGAAGAACGCCGTGCTGACCAAGGCAATGAACCGCGAAGGGTTCAAGGTGGCGTAATCCTAGCGCCCGAGGTCTGATACCCGCTTGCGTTCGTCGGCGGGTATCAGCCCTTCGAGCACGGCCCAGAACCCCCCGACCGCCGCCTGTCCCGCCGAGGAATAGGCGGCGGTCATCTTTTCGCGCAGCGCGTCGAACAAGTCCGCCTCCAGCTGCGTCCCCGCCGGGGTAAGACGCAGCAGCCGCTGGCGCCGATCCTCGCGCCCCGGTCGCGTTTCGATCAGCGCGCGTTCGGTCAGGTCGGTCAGCACCCGGCCCAGCGATTGCTTGGTGATCGCCAGCAGCGTGATCAGCTCACCCACCGTGATGTCCGGCTGCCGCGCGACGAAGTAGAGCGCGCGATGGTGCGCGCGGCCCAGGCCCTGCGCCGCCAGCCCCTCATCGATCGATCGGGTGAGGTTGCTGTAGCCGAAGTACAGCAGTTCCACGCCCCGCCGGATTTCGGCCTCGCGAAGAAATAGTGGGGACGCAGTTGGGACAGCCATGTTGACCTGTTTTGCCATCGGGCTTAGGCCTGCGCAACGCCCAATTCCGGGGCCATTCGGGAGAGTGAAGTGAGCAGCACGACGTTCCAGATCGAAGCCAACCCGGCTCCCATCGAGGCGAACGAGCGGACGCGCCTCCTTGCCGACCCTGGTTTCGGGAAGCTGTTCACCGATCATATGGCGATGATCCGCTGGTCGGATACGCAGGGTTGGCACGATGCCAAGATCACCGCGCGCGGCCCGCTGATGCTCGATCCCGCGACCGCCGTGCTGCATTATGCGCAGGAGATTTTCGAGGGGCTGAAGGCCTATCGCCTCGCCGATGGCGGCACCGCGCTGTTCCGGCCGGAGGAGAATGCCCGCCGCTTCCGCGAGTCTGCGCGGCGCCTCGCAATGCCGGAACTGCCCGATGACCTGTTCATCGGCTCGCTCGAAGCCTTGGTCGCCGCGGACCGCGACTGGATCCCGACGCTCGAAGGCGGGTCGCTCTACCTGCGCCCGTTCATGTTCGCGAGCGAAGTGTTCCTGGGCGTGAAGCCGGCGAGCGAATATCTCTACCTCGTCATCGCGTCGCCCGCCGGTGGCTATTTCAAGAGCGGGGCCAAGGCGGTCACGATCTGGGTGTCCGACGATTATACCCGCGCCGCGCCCGGCGGCACCGGTGCGGCCAAGTGCGGCGGCAATTACGCCGCGAGCCTGGTGGCGCAGGCCGAAGCGATCAAGCAGGGCTGCGATCAGGTCGTGTTCCTCGACGCAGCCGAGCGCCGCTGGGTCGAGGAGCTGGGCGGCATGAACCTGTTCTTCGTGTTCGACGATGGCAGCATCGTCACCCCGCCGCTGGGCGGCACGATCCTGCCAGGCATCACGCGCGGGTCGATCCTGACGCTGGCGCGCGAGCAGGGGATCACGGTGCGCGAAGAGCCCTATGCGATCGACCAGTGGGAGGCGGATGCAAAGAGCGGCCGTCTGGTCGAAACCTTTGCCTGCGGCACTGCGGCGGTCGTGACCCCGGTCGGTAAGGTGAAGAGCAGCAAGGGCGGCTTCACCATCGGCAGCGGCGGTCCGGGACAGGTCACTGAAGCGCTCAAGGCACGCCTGACCGCGATCCAGCGCGGCGAGGCACCCGACACGCATGGCTGGGTGCACCGGTTCGGCTAATGGCTGCGGCACCAGCCCGCTCCCCCACCCGGCCACCCAACGACAGTGTATTCTATGGGTGGCCGGGTGGGGGAGCGGGCTGGTGCCGGATTCAGCGAAGCTGACAGCGACGCTAAACCCTCTTTTCACACGCGGCGCAGCGCTTTAAGGGCGTCGCTTCCGCACGATGTTGGGGCGTAGCCAAGCGGTAAGGCAGCGGTTTTTGGTACCGCCATGCGCTGGTTCGAATCCAGCCGCCCCAGCCATCGCGATCCTTCCGAGCTATCTGTTATCGACAGCGGGCGAGGCGCCCGTCAGCAGGCGCCACGGCGTCGGCAGGTAATCGAGCGACATGTAGAAATAGAAGGCGCAGGAGCCGTCGGGACGGAATGCGGCGCCCTTGACGATGCCGAATGCGGTGGTGCCGCTGAACACCGGGCCGCCGCTGTCGCCCTGTTTGCACGTCGGGCCCGAGACGGCGACCCAGGTCGGCAGGCAGTATCCGCCGCACAGCTGACCCGAGGGGGCGAAGTCGAGCAACGCCACCTCCGCACAGCTATAGCCGGTGCTCTCGCCGCGATGGCACAGGAAATCGCCCGCGCGCGTGCTGGTCTTGGCGCGCTGAGCCTCGACCGGGCGCGCGATCGTACGCGCGGTGTCGGCGAAGAACAGCGGGCGCGCGGGGGTGGGGAGGGTGTGGATCTGGACGTCGTGATAGCCCCATCCCCATTGCCCGACAAAGCCGAGCGGTGTCGCCTGACGCGCCGGATCGATATAGGCGAGGTCGTCGAGGCAGTGGGCGGCGGTGGTGATCGCGGTGCGCGTGCCGTCGCCGACCAGAAAGCCGCTGGTGCAGCGATAGCGCCGTCCGTTCGCCGGATCGGTGCCGTCGAGCCGCCCGCCACCCTGCGGACCAAGGTTGCGATCGACCTGGTCGATCATGCGGATCTGCACCGGCACCCCGGTCAGCTGCGTCAGCCTTGCGTCGAGCGCGGTCTTTCCGCCGGCTCGGTCGACTGCCGACTTGGCGGCGATCACGACCAGTTCGCCGGTGCGTGGGTCGATGCCCATCGATGGCGTGTCGGCCAGCGCGGCGCGGATCGCGGGCTGGTGGTTGGTCAGTGCCCAGAGCACCCGCTCGCGACTGGCCTTGGCACCGATGCGGAACACGACGGGGACGCGCATCGGCCCGGTCAGCACATGGGTGGGCGGGACCGGACGCTCGCCGGTGAGATAGACGATGAAGCGATAATCGGGACGATGCTGGACCGAGATCCCGGCGAGGCGGTCGCGATAGCGATCGGCAATCGCATCGATCGCGGGCACGCTGTCCTGTTGTGCGATCAGGCGGCGCAACGCTTCCGGCCCTGACACGCCATAGGCCCGGGCATATTCGGCGGCGTCCTGTGCCAGAGCCTCGGCGCGGGTTTGCGCCGGTTGCGCCGCGGCTGGGCTGGCCAATCCCAGAAGGGCTACGATTGCGAGAAAACGTAAGCGAAATGACCGCATCGTCCCCGTCTAGCCCGCCTCAAGGTCCGCGCAAAGCACAAGGCGTCGGCCCGATGCGATCTGAACCCTGTTTGTGAAGCAGACCATGCGGTGTTGGACTAGCGGGGTGACCCGGCCGATCGCGAACGCATTATTCCGAGCCGCGCGCCTGCGACGCCAGGATGAGCGCGCCGGTGATGCCCGATGCGTCGCCCAAGGCGGGTGCACAGACGCGGTGTCGCTGGCCGCCGGGCAAATAGCCAGCATCCAGCGCCCGTGTAGCCTCGGCGATCGCAGGGAGCAGTCCGGGTGTCGCCAGCACCCCACCGCCGATCACGACCGTCTCGACCGCGGTGGTGGCAAACAAGGTATGGCACGCCTGAGCGAGGTAGCCGGCCACCAGCGCGTGTGCGGGATGGTCCGCCGGAAGCTCCGACAGCGTCGCGCCCCAGCGTTTCTGTATGGCCGGTCCACTGGCGAGACCTTCAAGACAGTCGCCGTGAAACGGGCAGCTGCCAGCGTCGGTGTCTTGCGGGGGACGGCGGGGGTAATAATGCCCCATCTCCGGATGTGCTGCGCCGTGGACGCAGTGGCCGTCGAGCACAAGTCCGACGCCGATCCCGGTGCCCACGGTCATATAGGCGAGCGCGCTTCCGCCACGCCCCGCACCAAGCCGTGCTTCGGCGACTGCCGCAGCGTTGACGTCGGTCTCGACCGCGACGGGTACCTGCAAGGCGTCACCCAGCGATCCGGCAAGGTCGAACCCGCTCCAGCCCGGTTTGGGGGTCGACAAGATATGGCCCCAGTCGGACCGCGTCGGGTCGAGGCCGACCGGCCCGAAGGTGCCGAGGCCGAGCCCCTCGATCCGGGGGTGCTGGGCAAACCATGCCAGCGCAGCGGCCACCGTGCTTTGTGGATCACGGGTCGGGATGGATGTGCGCGCGATGATCGCATCCGGCGCGGAGCCGATCGCGAGTACAAATTTGGTGCCCCCCGCTTCGATCGCGCCAAGCATCAGGCTAGCACCGCCTCGCCCAAGCGGACGCTGTCGCCTTCGAACACCAGCTGCAACAGCGGGGCGGGGACGCCGACAAAGCCATTGTCACCCGGCGCGTCGACGAAGCTCGCCGTGATCCCCTCGGCGCTCACGAACCAGCTATAGCTGCGGAAGGGATCTGCATCGGGGTTGGCAATCACCAGACCGCTTCCATTCAGAGGACGCCATGGACCGGTCATCCGGTCGGCGACCATACCGTACAGGCCGGTCGGCCCAGCCGCAACGTCCGGCGAAAAGGTCGAGCGCTGCGTCACCCAGAACAGATAATAGCGTCCGTCACGGGCAATGATGTGCGCCCGCTCAAGTTCATTGTTCACGCCATCGGCATGAACGACCGGCGGGAGCAGAACCCATCCGTCCGGCGTGCGGCGAGCCAGTCCCACCGCGCCATTATAGTCCGACGTGGTCGCGGCCAGCGATGCGGTGAAAACGAGGTAATCCGCCCCGTCCGAAGGGTCGCGAAAAAAGGCAGGGTCCCGAAATGCCTTGATGCGTCCGGGCTCGCCTTCATGCGTGTCGGCCGGGCAATAATCGGCGGTGATTTCGCGGATCGACAGTGCCGGGACGCTCCAGGCGCCGATGGACCCGTCTGCCTGGACGGGCGCGTGCGCCTCGTACAGCTTTTGCTGATAGCCCCCGGAGCGGGTGGCGGACCCGGCACCGGTGAAGAACAGCGTGACCCGTCCGTCCATCAACAGCGCCGAACCCGCCCATTCACGTTCATAGGGAACATCGACGGAGGGGAGCACGGCGCCCTGATCGATCCAGCCCCCATCAACCTGCTCCAGCCAGCGGATCCGGGCCGCGAAATGACGTGCCGCCGGGTCGCCCCGGTCCGGCGCAGTCAGTGCCATCCACCGCGCGCGTCCGTCGATCGACGCAATCGTCCCGTCGGGATTCTGGACCGGCCACATGTCCCAATAGTAAAAATCGGCACCGCCCGAGGGCCTTGGCGTATCGGCAAATGCCGGCACGATCGCCGCCTTGTCCATGTCGATCGCCGCAACATGGGCCGAGGTCCAGGGGCTGGTCATCGTGATCCTTTGTCGTTTGTCCGAGGTGGCCCGGTCCTGTCTGGACCGGGCCGGGAGAGGTCAGAAGTCGAAGCGGACCGAAGCCGATACCGTACGACCATTGATCGACCGGGCGCGGACGATCCCGTTGGCCGGGATGCTGCCTTCCTCGGCTTCGGTCAGGCCGACGGTGTCGAACAGGTTGTTGGCGTTCAGCGACAGAGTGACCCGCTCAAGCGGACGGAAGTTGACGAATGCATTGACGACGGTGAAGCCGGGCAGGACCAGCTGGTTGCTGTCCTGCGCATAGCTGTCCGACGTGCCCACCGCGCTGAGACCGAGGCCGAACTTCTCCACGTCATAGGAGGCGGTCGCTTGATAGATCCAGTCGGCCTGGCGACGTGGCGTGTTGCCGACATTCGTCGGGCTGATATTATCCCGCGAGATGCTGGCGTCGGTGTAGGTCGCGCCCGCGGACAGCGAGAATGCGCCGGAGCGATAGGCCGCCTCCAGCTCGACGCCGCGCGCCTTGTAGGAGCGGCTGAACACCGTCTGGGTGGTCGCTTCGTAATTCTCTTCCTCGGTCCGCGCGTCGAAGACTGTCGCGTAGAACGACACGCCGTTCGCACGGTACTTCACGCCGATTTCGGCCTGCTTGACGAAGTCGACCGCAACTGCGGCGTTGCGCAGGGCACCCGTCGCCGGGTTCACGTTGTTGGCGTTGAACAGGATGCGGTCGGCATTGGCGCGCCCGCCCTTGCTGTAGCGCCCGAAGACCGACAGTGCGTTGTTGATCAGATAGTTCGCGCCGAACGAGTACGACACATAGTCGGTCCCATAGTCGACCAGCGCGGCGCCCGTGGTCGGCAGAACGCTGACCAGCGTCTCCGACGGGTTGATCGACCCATTGCCGTTGATGTCACGGCTCGTCACTGCACCGTCGCCAAAGGTCCGGCCGCGCGCATCGGAGAAGTCCCAGCGGATGCTGCCGTCCAGCGACAAGCCACCAAACTTCAGGCCGAGCGAGGCGAACGGTGCCTTGGTCGTATAGTCGAGGTCATAGGCGCGGCGGCAGCAATTGCCGAAGAAGCTGGCGCTGTAGCCCACGGTGCCGTTCTGGGTCTGAGCCACGCCGGCAGCATTGCGCACATCCAGCAGCACCGCTTCGCCATTGCCCTGCACCGACATCAGGTGCGACGTCCACAGCCAGGCGGTGTCGATCTCCTGCGTCGAGTAATAGAAGCCGGCGGTGAGGGTCGCCTTGCCCCCGCCAAAGTCGAAGTCCCGCGTCGCACGCAGATCGTTGGTCAGATTGTCGAGGCTGTTGAGCCGGGTGTTGAACGTCACGATGTTGGCGACCAAGCCGTTGCCGCCCAGCGCGGACGGGCTCGTCACGCGCTGTCCGGCATTCGGCCCGCTGGCATAGAATAGCTGGGCGTTCGCGCCGCCGATCGCGTCTGCTGCCGCCTGGGCGCCGGTCACGCTGGCGGGGAAGGGCGATACGAATGCGCCGCTGATGTCCGAATAACGGAACCGGTTGGTGACGGTGAACCCGCCAACGTCGAACTCGGCCTCCAGTCCGACGGATGCGACCTTCGGATGCATGCCTTCGTCGATGTTGAAGGTCTGAACCTGGTTGTTCTGGTTCAGCGTCGTGATCGGTTCAAAATAGCGCGAGTGCAGCGACGCCGAATTGATCGAGAAATTGGTGATGCTGGAATAGACCGGGTCGGCGTTGGTGCCGGTCACGCGCACCGGATTGGGCAGATAGCCAACCGAGTGATCGTTCAGATACTTGCCGTACAGCCGGACGTAACCGCCATCGAACTTGCGCGTGATATTGGCCTTGATCTGGCCGCCACGGGCACCGTCATAGCCGACGTCGCGGGGACCGTCGCCGATATGGCCGAACCCGCCGACATGAAACGTGGTGTTCGCATCCAGGCTGCCACCATAGTCGAAATCGATCCGGTGTTCGCGATAGTTGAGGCCGCTGGTCAGCCCGACCGAGCCGCCTTCGCGATCGCCGGTCTTGGAAATGAAGTTGATGACACCGCCGGGCGAGTTCGACGCGAAGGTCGATGCCGAACCGCCGCGCACCGCTTCCACGCGGGCGATATTGTTGTCGGTGCGCAGGAAGATGTCGGCGTTGCCAAAGGTGATGTCGCCGAATTCGAGGATCGGCAGGCCGTCCTCCTGCAGTTGCAGGAACTTGGCGCCGCCCGACGCGACGGGGAGACCGCGGACCGCGATGTTCGCGTTCCCCTCACCACCCGAGCTTTCCGAACGGATGCCGGGGATCTGACGGATCAGTTCAGCCGACGAGCGCGGTGCCAGATCGACCAGATCCTCACCCCCGATCGCGCTGACCGAAACCGAGCTGTCCAGCACATTCTGGCCGCGCGCGACCGCGGTGATGACGACTTCGGTTTCAGCCGCTTCGGCCTTGGCATCGGGCGCTGCGTCCTGGGCCAGGGCCGGGGTGGTGAGTGCGCAAAGTGCGACGCTGGCAACCAGCACGTGACGGATTTTCATGACGATCCTCTCCTCCAGATTTCTCGCGTCGAAAGCGCGATTCGGAGTAGCAATAATCTCACTGCAAACGATTGCAACAAGATTATTGCAAACGATTGCAATTTCGGTGAAAGCCTGTCACCAAGATTGAGAAACGCCGATGCAAAGCGGCGGATGAGAGGGCCCTGTCGATGCAAAATGCCGCCAAACCGCGTCTTTCGCTGCTGCGAATCATCGAGATGAATGTCGGGTTTTTCGGCCTGCAGTTCAGCTTCGGCCTGCAACAGGCGAACATGGGGCCGATCTACGGCTTCCTGGGCGCGGACGAGGCGACGATGCCGTTGCTATGGCTGGCGGGGCCGATGACGGGGCTGATTGTCCAGCCGATCGTCGGCGCGTTGAGTGACCGCACGTCGTCCCGGCTCGGCCGCCGTACCCCCTATTTCCTGGTCGGGGCGATCATCTGCTCGCTCGCGCTGTTTGCGATGCCCTATTCGCCCACACTGTGGGCGGCGGCATCGCTGCTGTGGATCCTCGACGCCGGCAACAACATCACCATGGAGCCATACCGCGCCTATGTGTCCGACCGGCTTGCCCCGGACCAGCGGCCGATCGGTTTCCTGACGCAAAGCGCCTTTACCGGCTTGGCGCAGACACTCAGTTACATGGCCCCGACGCTGTTGACGGTATTTGCCGCGCGCGATGTGCTCGATGACAACGGCATTCCCGTCATTGTCCGCCTGGCGTTCGTGGTCGGCGGTATCCTGTCGATCAGCACGATTGTCTGGTCGGTGTGGCGCGTGCGCGAACTGCCGCTGAGTGACGCGGAGCAGGCGGAACTTGCCGCGCGGCCGCTCTCGGCGCGTTCGGCACTGTCAGATATCGTGACTGCGATCCGGGAAATGCCGCGTCCCATGCGCCAGCTTGCCTTCGCGATGCTGTGCCAATGGTACGCGATGTTCGTCTACTGGCAGTATATCGCATTCGCGGTCGGGCGCTCGCTGTACGACACCACCGATCCGAAGAGCGCCGCGTTCCGCGAGGCCACGTTGACCGCGCAGCAGATCGGCGCGTTCTACAATCTGGTCGCGTTTGGCTCTGCCCTGCTGCTCATTCCGGTCGTGCGACGGTTGGGCGCGCGATCGGTCCATGCGGTCTGCCTTGCCGCGTCGGGCGTCGCGATGCTCTCGATCCCCGGCATCGATACCAAGGCGGGTCTGTTCGTCGCGATGGTCGGGATCGGCATTGGCTGGGCCGGGATGATGGGCAACACCTATGTCATGCTGGCCGAAGCGATCCCGCCTGCGCGCACCGGCATCTACATGGGCATCTTCAACATGTTCATCGTCATCCCGATGCTGATCGAAACGCTGACCATGCCATTGCTGTATCAGCCGGTATTGGCGGGGGATCCGCGCAACGCGTTGCTGCTGGCGGGTGCGCTGATGCTGCTGGGTGCGGTCGCGACATTGTTCGTCCGCGCTGGCGGTCGTCCGCAGGCACATGGGGCCGGGTCTGCATCGGCCTCTGTTCCAGCGTGACGATGGCGTGCTAATGCCCGCAGCGTGACCGACCGGCAGCCCTCCGACGCGCGCATCGTCGTTAGAACCTTGAGCGATCTTGCGCGGATCGCCGGCGTTTCGGCGGGTACCGCCAGTCGTGCCTTGGCGGGCAACAGCCTCGTCAACGCCGAGACACGGTCGCGCATCGTCGCGCTCGCGCGTGAACATGGCTTCCGCCCTAACCAGATGGCGAGCGGGCTGCGACGGCAGAAGACCGGCGTGATCGGGATCGCCATCCCGCTGGGACACGATCAGCGCCAGCAGATTTCCGACGCGTTCTTCATGACGTTGCTGGGCAATCTGGCCGATGCGCTGACCGAACGCGGATATGATCTGATGCTGCGTCGGGTCATTCCTGACCATGACAATGACTGGCTCGACCGCTTCATCGGTTCCGGCATGGTGGACGGGGTGCTGGTCATCGGCCAGTCCGACCAGTTCGACCGGATCGAGGACGCGGCCGATGGCTATCGCCCCATGGTCGTATGGGGCAACCATCGCGAAGGACAACGTCACTGCGTCGTCGGTTCGGACAACCGGCTGGGCGGCCGTCTGGCGGCCGAGCGCCTGATCGCGGGCGGCGCGCGGCACATCTATTTCCTGGGTGATATCAATGCGGTCGAGTTCGACGCGCGGTTCGCGGGCGCCTCGGATGTCGCACAACGGCTGGGCGTCGGCATCACCGCGCTGTCCAGCCATTTGTCATCCGATCGGCTCGAGGCGGAGGTCGCTGCCAATCTCGACCGCAACTTCGAACCGGGCGACGCCATCTTTGCGGCAACCGACACGCTGGCGGTGGCCAGTATCGCCCGCCTGCGCGCGATGGGGGTCGATTGTCCGGGGCTGGTCCGCGTCGTGGGGTTCGACGATCTGCCGCTTGCCGCGCATACCACTCCGGCCCTGACCACCGTGCGCCAGGATATTCGCGCCGGTGCCTTTGCCATGGTCGATCTGCTGATGCGGCGGCTGGGGGGCGAGGATACCGAGAGTATCGTCATGCCGCCGCATCTGATCGTCAGAAAATCGGCCTGACGGCCTGCTAGGCCCCGGTCTTCAGCGCCCCCGCCACCAGCGGCGTCACCCGGCCCACGATCTTTTGCAGTCCTTGGGGATTGGGGTGAATCCGGTCGGGCAGCATCAGCGTCGGATCGGTCACCACCTGATCCAGGAAGAACGGATACAGCACCGCGTCATAGCGCTTGGCCAGATCGCCATAGATCGCGTTGAACGCGTCGGCATAGTCGCGGCCCATGTTCGGCGCGGCGATCATGCCGGTCAGCATGATCGGGATGCCGCGCTTCTTCAGCTCCTCGCAGATCGCGGTCAGGTTCGCGCGCGTCTCCGCCGGGTCGATCCCGCGCAGCATGTCGTTCCCGCCCAGATTGACCATGACGAGGTCCGGCTTGCGATCCAGCCCGTCGAGCGTGAAGGCCAGGCGGCGCAGCCCGGCTGAGCTGGTGTCGCCCGACACGCCGGCATTGCGCACGCTCGCGGCGATCCCGCGCGCTGCCAGGGCCTTTTCCAGCTGCGCCGGAAAACTCTCCTGCGGCAACACGCCATAGCCGGCATAGAGGCTGTCCCCGAAGGCGACGACCAGCCGTGCATCGGCCTGTTCCGCCCCCGCACTAGCTACCGCCGAGGGGGTCGGCGGGGTCGCCAGCGACTGGTTCGCCGCATCATTTTCACCCGAACAGGCGCTCAGCCCTTGGAGGAGGAGCACCGCGCCCGCATATGGGGCAAGCTTTCTGATCAAGGACGTCATCTCCACCTATGTCGATCGAACCGGTGGCGGATATCGCAATCCGCGCGCGCAATGTCACCCTGACGCTTGGAACGCGCGAAGCGCCGACCGAAATTCTCAAGGGAATCGATGTTGACATCGCGCGCGGGAGCAGCGTCGCGATCCTTGGGCCGTCGGGGTCGGGCAAGTCATCGCTGATGGCGATCCTGTCGGGGCTGGAACAGGCGAGCGGCGGCAGCGTGAGCGTTGCGGGCATCGCCTATGACACGCTGGACGAGGACGGCCTCGCGCGCGCGCGGCGGGGCCGGGTCGGGATCGTGTTGCAGGCGTTCCACCTGTTGCCGACGATGACCGCGCTTGAAAATGTCGCGGTGCCCCTGGAGCTGGCGGGTGCCGACGATGCCTTTGCCCGCGCGGCGGCGGAGCTGGAGGCCGTCGGCCTCGGCCATCGCCTGACGCACTATCCGGTGCAGCTGTCGGGTGGTGAGCAGCAGCGTGTCGCCATCGCCCGCGCGGTGGCGGGGCGGCCCGAGATCATCTTCGCCGACGAACCGACCGGCAATCTCGATGGCACGACCAGCGGCGTGATCGTCGACCTGTTGTTCGACCGCCAGCGCGCGGCGGGCGCGACGCTGCTGATCATCACCCATGACCCGGCGCTTGCCAGCCGCTGTGACCGCGTGCTGACGATGCGCGACGGGCACATCGTTGCGGACAGCGCTGCATGAGGGCGCTCGGCTGGCGCGCGGCCTGGAACATCGCGCGGCGCGACCTGCATTCGGGCTTTCGCGGGCTGCGGCTCCTGCTCGTCTGCCTGTTCCTCGGCGTTGCGACGCTCGCGACGATCGGCAGCCTGACCGCGTCGATCACCGGCGAGATTTCGGCGCGCGGCCAGGTGCTGCTCGGCGGCGATGTCGAGGTGGGGATGACGCAGCGCCAGGCATCGGCGCAGGAGCGCGCGGCGCTGACGCAACTCGGCACGGTCAGCGACACGATCCGCACCCGCGCAATGGCGCGGCGCACGACACCGATCTCGGGCGCGCCCGATGCGGTGCTGACCGAACTCAAGGGCGTAGATGCCCGCTATCCGCTGTATGGCAGCCTGACGCTGGAGCAGGGCCGCTACGCGCCGCTCGCGCCTGATGCGGTGCTGATCGGCAAATCGCTGTCGGAGCGTCTGTTGCTGAAGACCGGCGACCGGGTGCGTTATGGCGATGCCGATTTCCGCATCGTCGGAATGATTGCCGACGAACCCGACCGGGTGGGGGAGGGCTTCACCCTCGGCCCGGTCGCGATCGTCTCGCTCGATGGCATGAAGCGCACCGGATTGCTTCAGCCGGGCGCACTCTACGAAACCAAATACCGCATCCGCCTCAACCCCGGCGTGACGCCCGAGGAGGCGGTGGACGGGCTCAAGAGCCGCTACCCGACCGCCGGCTTCGAATACAAGACCCGCGACCGCGCCGCGCCCGGCGCGGTGCGCTTCTTCGAGCGGATGGGGCAGTTCCTGTCGCTGATCGGCCTTGCCGCGCTGGTCATTGCCGGGATCGGGGTGAGCAACGGCGTCGCCTCCTATCTCGGGCAAAAGCGCGGCGGGATCGCTACGTTCAAGATTCTCGGCGCGACCTCGGCCGATATCAGCCGCATCTACTTGCTCCAGATCGCCGCCGCTTCGGCGCTGGCGGTGGGGGCGGGGCTGGTGGTCGGCGCAATGCTGCCGATCGCGTTCGTCGCGCTGGCGGGTGACCTGTTGCCGGTCGCGCCCGGCTTTGCGGTCTATCCGCTGCCGCTGGTGACCAGCGCTGCCTATGGCCTGCTGATCGCCTTTGCCTTTGCCATGCCGCCACTGGCGCGTGCGCGCACCCATCCGGCCGCCGCCCAGCTCCGCAGCGGGGTTGAGGAGACGCGCCGGATCGACCGCCGCAGCGTCGCGCTGGTCACGCTAGCCGGCGCGCTGGTGGTGACGCTGGCGCTGGTCACCGCGCGGGAGCCGATCTTCGCCGCTGCGGTGCTCGGCGCAGTCGCGCTGGTCCTGCTGGTGCTGCTCGGCATCGGCGCGCTGATCCGCCGCGTGTCGGCCAGGCTGCCGCGCCCGCGCCGCCCGCTGCTGCGGCTGGCGCTCGCCAATCTCCACCGCCCCGGCGCGCAGACCGTCGCGCTGGTGATCGCGCTCGGCCTCGCACTCACGCTGTTCGTCACGCTCGCCGCGATCCAGACCAGCCTCGATGCAGAGATTGAACGCGCAGTGCCGCAACGCGCGCCGAGCCAGTTCGTCCTCGATATTCCGTCCGAATCCCGCGACGCCTTCTCCGCATTGGTGAAGCGCGAGGCGCCGGAGGCGAAGCTCAACATCGTCCCGTCGCTGCGCGGCACGATCACCGCCTATGGCAACACCCGCGTCGCCGACCTCAAGACCCTGCCGGAAGGCGCGTGGTTCCTGCGCGGTGAGCGCGGCGTCACCTATTCCGACGTGCTGCCGCAGGGCAGCGATCTCGTGGCTGGCGCGTGGTGGCCGAAGGACTATGCTGGCCCGCCGCTCGTCTCGCTCGACCGGGAGGCTGCCGCGATCCTCAAGGTCGGGGTCGGCGACACCATGACCGTCAGCATCCTTGGCCGCGAGATCCAGGCTCGGATCGCGTCGCTGCGCCAGGTCAATTGGGACACGATGGGCTTCAACTATGTCCTCGTCTTCTCGCCCAACACGCTTGCCGCCGCGCCGCACAGCCTGACCGCGACGATCGACATGGAGCCGAAGAACGAGGGCAAGGTATCGCGCGCGCTGCTCGGCGCGTTCCCCTCGGCCTCGATTATCGCGGTGAGCGAGGTGGTGGGACAGGTGCGCACGATCCTTGACCAGATGGCGACCGCGATCCTGCTCTCGGCCTCGGTCACGATCCTGGCTGGCATCGCCGTGCTGGTCGGCGCGATCGCCGCGTCGCGTCAGGCGCGCAGTTACGACAGCGTGATCCTCAAGACCTTGGGCGCGACCCGGCGTCAGATCCTCGCGGCACAGGCGCTCGAATATGCGCTGCTCGCGCTGACCCTCGCGGCGCTCGCGCTGGGGCTGGGCGGGCTGGCGGCGTGGTATGTCATCACCGGCGTGTTCGAGTTCGGCTGGGCGCCGGACTGGAGCATCGTTGCGGCGACGCTGGGATTGGGCGCGCTGCTGACGCTCGGCATCGGGCTGCTCGGATCGCTGCCGGTGCTGTCGGTGCGACCCGCTCAGGCGCTGCGGAGGCTCTGAGCGGGTCGCCGCCCGCTCATCCCCGCTTCAGATAGCCGTGCATCCTCATCCAGCTGACAAAGGCCTCGAACCAGCCGGTGCTGGTCGTCTCCTTGGGATACATCCCAAAGCCATGGCCGCCCTGTTCGTAGAGGTGGAACTCCACCGGGCGCTTGGCGGTCCGCCAAGCATTGACCAGCCCATAGTCGATGTTGCCGAATAGCGGATCGTCGGCCGCCAGCGCGACGAACAACGGCGGCGCGTCGGCGGGGATCGTCATGGCCGACAGCGGGCCATAGATGTTGCCGATGAACGCGGGCTTGGCATCCACGCCTGCCACCGTCGTCGCCATGGTCAGCATCGCGCCGGCCGAGAAGCCGACCATGCCAATGCGGTTCGGATCGACCTTCCACTCCCCGGCACGCTTGCGCACCAGCGCGAAGGCGGCGCGCGTGTCGGTGATCTGCGGCGTCAGCCCGGCCAGCTGCGCATCGGGAGAGGGGCGGGCGGGGCGCGCGGCGCCGGAGAACATCTGCCGCATCGACGCCTCGAACCCGGCCATGTCTGCCGGCGTCTGGTTGAGGCGATATTTGAGGACGAAGGCGGCGACCCCGCGATCGGCCAGCGCGCGCGCCACGGCCCAGCCCTCATTCTCCATCGACAGCGTGCGGAAGCCCCCACCCGGCGCGACGATCACGGCGGTGCCGGTCGCCGCGGCCGGATCGGGGAGAAAGGGGGTCAGCGTCGCTTCGGTCACGTTGCGCGCGAACACGCTGCCATATTGGCTGTGCCAGCTTTCGGGGTTGGTGCCGCCGGGCAGCGGCCCGGTGCCGAGCGGGATCGCGTTCGGCTGCGCAGGAATCGCGATCGGGGTCATCCGGTCGTTCTGCGCCAAGGCTGGCGTGCCGAGGAGCAGGGCGGCGGCAAGGACGGATGCGCGAAAGAACATGGCGGTTCTCCTGAATGTCAGCGGGGTGGCGGGGCGGTCACGCCGGCATCGGTCTGGACGACGGGCAGCATCAGTCCGTTGGCGTCGTAGCGCAGATGCTCGACGGTCACCGCGCGGCGGCCGAGCGCGCCCTGCTGATCCCCGATGCTGAGCGCGGCGTTGTGCAGGAACAGATACCAGTTGCCCTTGAACTGCGCGATGCCGGGATGGATGGTGAAGCTGTTCTTGCCCGATCCGGTCAACTCGCCGCGATAGGTCCACGGCCCTGTAATCGACGGCGCGGTTGAGTAGGACACGCGCTCATCCTTGTGCGTCGCGCGGTCGAGTGAGGCGTAGGTGAGGTAATAGAGGTTGCCGCGCTTGTGCAGCCACGGCCCTTCCTCGAAATGCGGCGGCGTAATCTCGGTGATCGCGCCGTCGATCTCGATCATGTTGGGCTTGAGCTTGGCGATATAGGCCTGACGATTGCCCCAGGCGATCCAGGTCGTGCCATCATCGTCGGTGAAGACGGTCGGGTCGATGTCCTCCCAGCTGTGCGTGCCTTTGGGCGTCATCTGGTTGGTGATGAGCGCGCTGCCCTTGGCATCGACGAACGGCCCGGTCGGTTTGTCCGAAACCGCGACCCCAATTGCCTTGCCCGGATGGGTGTCGTCATGCTCGACCGCGGTGTAGAACCAGAACTTCCCGTTCTTCTGGATTGCCTGCGATGCCCAGGCATCCTTCTTGGCCCATTTGAAATCGGCCCCGTTCATGATCGGACCATGGTCGGTCCAGGTGCGCATGTCGGTGGTCGAATAGACCAGCCATTCGCGCATGTTGAACATCTCGTCCCCGCGCGCCTGGTCGTGCCCGACATAGAGGTAGAGGCGGTCGCCTACGACGAGCGGCGCGGGGTCGGCGGTGAACTTGTCGCGGATGATTGGGTTCGACCCCGGTACCGGCGTCGTCTGGGTCAGCGCCAGCGCGGCGGCCAGGATGGTGGCGCGGATCATGCTGCGTCGGTTTCCTCAACCGGCTTCGATCCCCACAGCGCGTACCAGAGCACGTACAACTCGCACGCGGCGGTCAGCAGGAACGACATCTGCAGGCCGAAGCTGTCGGCCAGCCAACCCTGCACCGCGACCAGCGCGCCGCCCGCAATCGCCATGATCAGCAGGCCCGACGCTTCTTCGGTGTAGCGGCCCAATCCCTTGATCCCGAGCGTGAAGATCGTCGGGAACATGATCGAGTGGAACAGGCCGACCAGGATCAACGACCACATCGCGATCGGCCCGTCGACGAACACCGTGACCAGCATCACGATGAACGCGCCGACGCTGAAGCAGGCGAGCAGGGTTTCCGCCTTGATCCAGCGCATCGCGATGGCGCCAGCGAACCGCCCGACCATCATGCCCAGCCACATCAGCGTGAGGTAACGGCCCGCCTGCTCGGTCGTCAGATTGGCGATGCTGGGCTGAGCGACGAAGTTGACGAAAAGGTTCGCGACGCCGATCTCCGCGATCAGGTAGATGAAGATCGCAGGCACGCCCCACACGAGGTTGCGGTGCCGCCACATCGGGTGCGTCACGAAGCGGGTCCAGGCAGAGCCCGTCTTCGCCACGCCATCGCTGATCCGCGCGGTCGCCTTGCCCATCTCGGGCAGCGGGAAGCGGCCGATGATCAGCGCCAGGATCACCAGCACCAGCGCGACCAAGCCATAGGGCAGGATAACCGACTGCGCGTCCGCCAGTCGCTCAGCCTGCGTCAGCACACGGCCATGTTCGGCGGTGCCGCCGACCGAGCGCCCGAGGATGAGATAGGCACCGAATAACGGTGCGAGCACGGTGCCGAGCGAGTTGAACGCCTGCACCAGATTGAGCCGCGCTGACGACGTCTCGGCCGGACCGATCACCGCGACATAGGGGTTTGCCGCGACCTGCAGCAGCGTGATCCCGCTGGCGATCACGAACAACATGGTCAGCGTCACGCCATAGGACGGGATGCTCGCCGCCAGCATCATGCCGAGCGAGCCCGCCGCCATGATCAGCAGCCCGGTGACCAGTGCCTTCTGATAGCCGATGCGCTCGATGAGCTTGGCCGACGGAATCGACGCGACGAAATAGGCGATGAACCACACGCTCTCGATCAGTGTGGTTTCGGTGTAGTTGAGGTCGAACACGCTGCGCAGGTGCGGCAGCAGCGTGCCGTTGATGACGGTGATGAACCCCCACATGAAAAACAGGCTGGCGAGGAGGGTCAGCGCGGGGCGGTAGCTGCGCGGCGCCGCCCCATCGCTGTGCGGATTCGTCGCGCCGATCGGTGACACTGCCATGCAACCCCTCCATGTCCGGCAATTTGCTTGCCCGTTATTTTGTCGGAGTATAAGCAAGCGCGACACCGGTCAATCCGGGCAAGTCAAAAGGGGAGTCGGATGATGAGGGCGATGATGGTCGCGGCACTGCTCTGCGTAACTGCAACTCCTGCTCATGCTGCGGACGCGGTGCGCAGCGATGCGGGCACGCTGGCCGACGGCACGCCGATCGAGGCGGTGACGCTGAAAAACGCGCGCGGTGTGGCCGCCCGGATCCTGACCTATGGCGCGACGCTGCAGTCGCTGGTCGCGCCCGACCGGTCCGGCAAGCCGGCGGAAATCACGCTCGGTTTCGACGATGCCGCCGACTATGAGAAGAAGCCCAACTATTTCGGCGTCACCGTCGGTCGCTACGCCAATCGTATCGCGGGCGGGCGCTTCACGCTCGACGGACGCGCCTATCAACTGACCCAGAACGACAAGGCCAATTCGCTGCATGGCGGCACGCAGGGATTCGACAAGCGCAACTGGCGGATCGTGTCGGTCTCCAGCGGTCCGGTCGCGCGCGTGGTCATGGCGCTGACCAGCCCCGATGGCGATCAGGGCTATCCGGGCACGCTGGAGGTCAAGGTCACCTATGCCCTGGACGATCGCGGCGACCTGACGATCGAATTCGACGCGACGACCGACAAGCCGACGATCGTCAACATGACCAATCACGCGCTGTTCAACATGGCCGGCGACGGCGCGCCCGAGGGGACGTCGCGCCAGCTGCTGACCATCCCGGCGCGCGCCTACACCCCGGTCGATGCGGCGCTGATCCCGACCGGCGAACTGAAACCCGTCGAAGGCGGGGTGTTCGATTTCCGCAAGCCCCGGCTGGTCGCCGAAGGACTACGCGACGGGCGCGATCCGCAGATCGTGATCGGGCGCGGCTATGACCACAACTGGGCGCTCGACAAGGGGCAAACGGCGACGCCGCAACTCGCCGCGCGGCTGGAGGATCCGGTGTCGGGCCGCGTGCTCGAGGTGCTGAGCACCGAGCCCGGCCTGCAATTCTACAGCGGCAATTTCCTCGACGGCACCGTCAGCGGGCGCAGTGGCCGTGTCTATCGCATGGGCGACGGCTTCGCGCTGGAGCCGCAGAAGTTTCCTGACGCACCGAACCAGTCAGGCTTCCCCTCGGCACGCGTCGATCCGGGCAAGCCCTATCGCCACGTCATGATCTACCGCCTTTCCACAAACTGAGTATCAAATGACCACAGACAAGCCGCTGCGCTCACGCGCCTGGTTCGATAATCCCGACAATATCGACATGACCGCGCTCTATCTGGAGCGCTATCTCAACTTCGGCCTGAGCCTGGACGAGCTGCGTTCGGGCAAGCCGATCATCGGGATTGCGCAGACCGGGTCTGACCTCAGCCCCTGCAACCGCCACCACCTTGTGCTGGCCGAACGGGTGCGTGAGGGCATTCGCGAGGCGGGCGGTATCGCGATCGAGTTTCCGGTGCATCCGATCCAGGAGACCGGCAAGCGCCCGACCGCCGGGCTCGACCGTAACCTTGCCTATCTCGCGCTGGTCGAGGTGCTTTACGGCTATCCGCTCGACGGGGTGGTGCTGACCATCGGCTGCGACAAGACGACGCCGGCATGCCTGATGGCAGCGGCGACGGTAAACATCCCCGCGATCGCGCTGTCGGTCGGGCCGATGCTCAATGGCTGGCACAAGGGCGAGCGCACCGGATCGGGGACGATCGTGTGGAAGGCGCGCGAGATGCTGGCGGCGGGCGAGATCGACGCGGATGAATTCATCCGTCTCGTCGCCTCGTCCGCGCCCTCGACCGGTTACTGCAACACGATGGGCACGGCGACGACGATGAACAGCCTTGCCGAGGCGCTGGGCATGTCGCTGCCCGGATCGGCGGCGATCCCAGCGCCCTATCGCGACCGGCAAGAGGTGGCGTATCGCACCGGCCTGCGCATCGTCGAGATGGTGGCGGAGGACATGAAGCCATCCGACCTTCTGACGCGGGAAGCATTCCACAACGCGATCCGGGTCAACACTGCGATCGGCGGATCGACCAACGCGCCGATCCACCTTGCCGCAATCGCGCGCCATATCGGGGTCGATCTGCCGATCGACGATTGGCAGGCGGTGGGTCGTGAGGTGCCGCTGCTGGTCAACCTCCAGCCCGCGGGCGAGTATCTGGGCGAGGATTATTACCGCGCGGGCGGCGTTCCGGCGGTGGTGGCGCAGCTGATGCGCCACGGCCTGATCCATGAGGACGCACTGACCGCCAATGGCCGGACGATCGGCGAGAATTGCGGTGCGGCGACGATCGAGGATGAGCGGGTGATCCGCCCGTTCGAGGATCCGATCCTGCACGATGCAGGCTTCCTGGTGCTGCGCGGTAACCTGTTCGATTCCGCGATCATGAAGACCAGCGTGATCTCCGACGAATTCCGCGCGCGTTACCTGTCCAACCCCGACGATCCCGATGCGTTCGAGGGGCCGGTGGTCGTGTTCGACGGGCCGGAGGATTATCACGCACGGATCGACGATCCGGCCCTTGGCATCACCGCCGAGACTCTGCTGATCATGCGTGGGGCGGGGCCGATCGGCTATCCCGGCGCGGCGGAGGTCGTGAACATGCGCCCGCCCGATTACCTGATCACCGCCGGCATCCGCAGCCTGCCGTGCCTGGGCGACGGGCGGCAATCGGGGACGAGTGGAAGCCCGTCGATCCTCAACGCCTCGCCCGAAGCGGCGGCGCTGGGCGGCCTCGCGCTGCTGCGCAACGGCGACCGCGTGCGCATCGACCTCAAGGCGGGGACCGCCAACATGCTGGTCCCCGATGCCGAGCTGGCCGAACGCCGCCGCGCGCTCGAGGCGGCGGGGGGCTATCCCTATCCGGCGTCGCAGACCCCGTGGCAGGAAATTCAGCGCAGCCTGGTCGGCCAGATGGAGAGCGGCGCGATCCTGGAGGGGAGCGAAGCCTATCAGCGCATCGCCCAGACACGGGGGCTGCCCCGCGACAATCACTGACACGACACGGTGGGAGGAGAGACGATGTTCAAGCACTTCATGCTGGCAGGGTCGCTCCTCGCCACTGCGACGCTGACGGAACCTGTGCTGGCGCAGCAGACCGATGCGCCGGTGACGGTCACGGTTCAGATCGACAAGCCGGGGCCAAAGATCAACCGCCACATCTTCGGCCAGTTCGCCGAGCATCTCGGCACCGGCATCTATGGCGGCGTGTGGGTCGGGCCGGATTCCAAAATCCCGAATGTGCGCGGCATCCGCAGCGATGTGGTGGCGGCGCTGAAGCAGATCAGCGTGCCGAACGTGCGCTGGCCCGGCGGCTGCTTCGCCGACGAATATCACTGGCGCGACGGCATCGGCGATCCGGCCAAGCGGCGCGTCACGGTCAACTCCAACTGGGGCGGCGCGATCGAGAATAACGCGTTCGGTACGCACGAATTCTTCGACTTCATCGAGCAGATCGGGGCCGAAGCGTTCGTGTCGATCAATGTCGGGTCGGGCAGCTACAAGGAGGCCGCCGACTGGGTCGCCTATATGACCGCCGACACCCGCAACACGGCGGGGCAGGAGCGCGCGGCGAACGGGCGCACCGAACCGTGGAAGATCCGGTTCTTGGGGATCGGCAACGAAAGCTGGGGCTGTGGCGGCAATATGCGGCCGGAATACTATACCGACGAACTGAAGCGCTACGCCCGCTTCGCGCGCAACTACAACCCCGCGCAACAGGCATTTCCGAACCCCGCCAACCCCTCGGCGCCCCTGCCCAATCCCGAGCAGATGCTGCGCGTCGCGGTCGGGCCGAGCGATGGCGATACCGCCTATACCGAAGGGGTGATGAAGGCGTGGAAGGGCCGCGACTGGAGCTGGAGCATCGAGGGGCTGTCGCTGCACAGCTACACCGTGGTGAAGTGGCCGCCCGCCTATGACTCGGTCAATTTCGCCGAGAAGGAATATGCCGAGCTGATCCAGTCCACCCTGTTGATGGACGAACGGCTGCGCACCCATTCGGCGATCATGGACAAATATGATCCCGAGAAGAAGGTGCCGCTGATCGTCGATGAATGGGGCGTGTGGCTGGCCAAGCTGCCCGGATCGCCCGAGGGCTTTTTGCAGCAGCAGAACTCGCTGCGCGACGGGATCATCGCCGCGCTCAACTTCAACATCTTCGCGCGCCATGCCGATCGCGTGCAGGGCGCCAACATCGCGCAGATGGTCAATGTCCTTCAGGCGCTGATCCTGACCGACGGGCCAAAGATGGTGCTGACCCCGACCTATCACATCCACAAGATGTACCGGCCGTTCCAGGACGCGACGCTGGTGCCGGTGACGTTCGACGCGGGCCAGTATCGGGAAGGCACAGTGACGCTCCCGCGCGTTGACGCAGTCGCGGTGCGCGCGACCGACGGGAAATTGTGGCTGTCGCTGGTCAATCTCGACCCGACCAAGCCCGCCGAGATTCGCCTCGCGATCCCCGGCGTGAAGGCCAAGTCCGCCGTCGGTACGGTGCTGACCGCGGCGAAGGTCAACAGCATCAACAGCTTCGACGCGCCAGAAGCGGTGAAGCCTCAGCCGATCGCCGGCAGCGTCGCAAGCGGCGCGGTGACCGTGCGCCTACCGGCCAAGTCGGTGACGATGCTGGAAATCGTGGAATAAGGCCGCGCCCGTCGTTCCCGAAAGACAGGAGCGGGTGCGGTTGAAACTGACGAAGTAACGGGCAAGGCGCGTGATTCTGTAGCTTTGGGCCGGATGCGTGCCGCGTATTGAAAGTAGAAGAGGCGTCCGGATTGGCATTGGACAGTGCAGATATGCGGTATCCGGGCTTGTAGGAAACAGCCATTTTTTCCGTTCCATATGCGCGGGAGCGGCGAGCGCTTGGTGGAAAGCGGATATTGAACGGACGGCCGGCGCTCAGAAGCCTAATCGCCGCTTAAGTCTGTTCCAGACTGAAATACGGGGTGTCAACGGACGCGGACTGCCGCCAAGGCGGGCGGACGGCTGATCATCGAACACCGCATGAAGCATCGCCTTGGTCAACCCTGCCGGGGCCGCAATGTTTGCTGATGCGGTTTCCTGTAGCACATCGTCCACGAAGACCTGAACGATGTCAGCGTTCGCCCAAAGAGTGATCTGATCATGAGCCTGTTCAAGCTCACCCACCGCTACTCCATTTGGAGCTTTGAACCGCACCGTTGACCGAGCCGGAAGAAGAAGCTGGTCCGCCCATGGTTCCACCCAGACAAGGATAGGCTCGGTTCCATCGTTGGTGAAGCTTAACGTGGAAGCTGTACTGCTCATGTATAGCTGATACCAAGCACCACCGTGTGTGCAATGGCGTCGTCTGCTGACGGTAGCGCAAGGGCGCCCCCTTTTCCTCAGCCCTCTCTTTAGAGAGCATTGCGGCCTTACTCCTCGAACGGTTCGGCCACGCAATGCCGCCCGCGCAAAAACGCGTCGGCGACAAGGCGGAAGGGCGCAGTGTCGAGGTCGCTCGCGCCCGCCGCGATCAGCCGCGCGAATTGCGCGTAGAGCGCGGGATATTCGCGATCCTCGCCGGGGCGGGTGCCATCGGGCAGGGTCAGCTCAGCCCCGCCGCGGGCGAGCCGCAGCGTGCCGGCGTCGGTCTCGATCTCGATGTCCCAGCTTTGCGGACCCGTCTGGCGAAAGTCGAAATCCGCCGCGATCGGCGCATCGCAGCCGGTTTCCAGTGTGAGCCGCGCGGCGATGGGGGCGTGGCGGTTGCTCGGCACCTCCAGTTCGGCATCGCGCAGCAGCAAAGTGCCCGGCAAGATCTCGGTCACGATCGACAGCGCGTTGATCCCCGGGTCGAACACGCCGAGCCCGCCGGGCTGCCAGATCCACAGCTGGCCGGGGTGCCACACCCGTACATCCTCACGCCAGGTGATCGTGCCGCGCGTGATTTTGCGCTCCGCCAGCCATGCGCGCGCCTCAGCGACGCCGGCGGCACAACGCGAGTGCCAGGCGGCGAACACCGTGACCTTAGCCTCCTCTGCCAGCGCGGCGAGCGCAGCAGCTTCGGTCAGGCTGGCCGCGGGGGGCTTTTCGAGCATGACATGCAGGCCGTGGCGCAGCGCCGTGGCGGCGACGCGGTGGCGCACCTGTGGCGGGGTGCAGACCGCGACCGCATCGACCGCGATCCCGCTCGCCAGCAGCGCGTCGATGCTGTCGAACCCCGGCACGCCGCCCAGCGTCGCCCCGTCCGCGCTCGCCGTAGCGACCAGCTCAAAGCCCGGGTCGGCGGCAATCGCGGGCAGATGCTGGTCATGGGCGATCTTGCCCAGACCGAGCAGCGCAATCCGGATCGTCACAGCGCGCGCACCGTCACCGCCTCGGCCTCCGCGCGGGCCAGCGGGTTGCGCAATGGCAGCGTGAACGGTGCCGCCTCGATCTCGAACACATCCCCAGGCTGGGTCGTGATGCCGTCGCTGAACGACAGCGTCGCGGTCCCGAAGAAGTGGACATGCACATCGCCGGGCCGCCGGAACGCGGCATATTTGAAGTGATGATGCTCCAGATTGGCAATGCTGTGCGACATGTTGGCCTCGCCCGTCAGGAACGGCTTTTCCCACAGCACCGCGCCGTCGCGCACGATGCGGCTGGACCCGCGCACATCGGCGGGCAGGTCGCCGACGAGCAGCTCCGGCCCAAGCGCTGCCGGCCGCAATTTCGAATGCGCGAGCCACAGATAATTGTGCCGCTCGGTCACATGGTCGCTGAACTCATTGGCAAGGCAGAAACCGATGCGGTGCGGTGTCCCGTCGGGGCCGATCAGGTAGATGCCGGCCAGCTCCGGCTCTTCGCCACCATCCTGCGCGAAAGCGGGCATCGCCAGCGGCACGCCCGTGCCGACCAGATGCGCGCCATCGCCCTTGTAGAACCACTCCGGCTGTTGCCCAATCGCGCCGGGGGCGGGCTTGCCGCCCTCCAGCCCTTCGAGGAACATGCGCATCGAATCGGTCAGTTTCTCGCCCGAAGCGGCGGCGCGGTGCATCTTGTCGCGCCCCTCGGCCGATCCGAGATGGGTGAGGCCGGTGCCGGTCACCACGATGTGCGCCGGGTCGAGATGGTCGATCGGCGCGAGCAATTCTCCCGCCGCCGCCGCAGGCGACAGATCGACCGCCTCGTCAAAGCCCGCGTCTTCGGCCAGCGCGGCAAGGCCGATCCCGCGCGCGATCGCCGCAGCCGCCATCGTGCGAACGTCGCTGAACCCCCGGACGAACCACGCTCCGCCATCGGTCGCGACGATCACCCGGCGCGCGCCATCGGGCGCACGGTGTTGAAGCAGACGAACCATCGAACCTCTCCCTTTCGATCCGAATTAGTCCGACATAAAATAAAATGGAAGTTCGCATGTCGCATTGCGGGCGCGATTTTTGGCGCGTAGGCAATCGGCCCGTGACGAGAGGCGTGAGGGTGAAGCAGGAAGAGCCGACCGAACCCGGCGAACAGAAGCGCGAACGCAGCACCGGCCGCCGTCTTCGGGGTGCGGTCGCGCACTATCTGGGCCGCGCGATCGTCAGCGGTGAGATCGCGCCGGGCGAGCGGCTGACCGGCGAGGTCGCCAATGCCGAGGCACTGGACGTGTCGCGCAGCGCCTATCGCGAGGCGATCCAGGTGCTCGCCGCCAAGGGACTGGTCGAGAGCCGGACCAAGGCGGGGACGCGGGTGCTCCCGCGCAGCCGGTGGAACCTGCTCGATCCCGACATCGTCGCCTGGGCCTTTTCGGGCGAGCCCGATCCCGCCTTCGTCCGCGACCTGTTCGAACTGCGCGCCATCGTCGAACCGGCAGCGGCGCGACTCGCGGCCCAGCGTCGCGACAAGGACGATATCGCCGCGCTCAAGGCCGGGCTCGCCGGCATGCGGCGGCACACGCTCGAGACTGAAGCGGGGCGCGATGCCGACCGTGCGTTTCACGACGCGCTGTTGCAGGCGACGCACAACGATGCGCTGATCACGCTGAGCGCCAGCATCGGCGCAGCGGTCAACTGGACTACGCGCTTCAAGCAACGGACCAAGGCGCTGCCGCGCGACCCCGTGCCCGATCACGCGCGCGTGAGCGACGCGATCATCGCGGGCGACGCGGACGCAGCGGAAGCGGCGATGCGCGCACTCGTCGATTTGGCGTTTGCGGATACGCGAGCCGTTCTCAGCGAGTCCTAGAACTCCTCGGTATCAATTTCTGCCTGCGTTGCCGCAGGGTAACGCGGCCCGGCGATTGCGTCCGGCGCGAAGATGCGGTCGAGTTCGGCCAGCACTTCGCCGGGCAGCGACTCCACCGGGGTCGCGAAATTTTCGGCAAGATGCGCGAGCGACGTCGTTCCGGGGATGGCGACGACATGCTCGCCCTGCGCGAAAACCCATTGCAGGCACAGCTGCGCCGGGGTGATCCCGCGTTCGGACGCGATGGCGCGCAGTGCGTCGAGCAGCGTCAGGTTGCGCGCGAAATTGTCGGCGTTGAAACGCGGCATCATGCCGCGAATATCGCGCTCTTCCAGCGCATCGGGTGACGCCAACGCGCCGGCGAGGAAGCCACGCGCCACGGGCGAGAAGGCGACCAGGGTCGTCCCAAGCTCCGCGCAGGCCGCGAGCACGCCTAGTTCGACATTGCGTGACCAGAGCGAGTATTCATTCTGCACCGCCGCGATCGGGTGCACTGCATGCGCGCGACGCAGCGTCGCGGCGGACACTTCGCTTAGGCCAATCGCGCCGATCTTCCCCGCCGCGACCAGCCGCGCGAGCTCGCCGACCGACTCCTCGATCGGCACCGATTTGTCCCAGCGGTGAAGGTAGTAGAGGTCCACCCGGTCGGTGCGCAGCCGGGTCAGCGACTGATCGATTGTGGCACGCAGCGTCTCCGGCCGCCCGTCGATCACGCGCTTGCCGTCCACGCCGGTCATCCCGCATTTCGACGCCAAGAAATACGCCTGCCGCCGATGGCCGATGGCTTCCCCGATCAGCGTCTCGTTCGCGCCGAACCCGTAGAGCGCCGCGGTATCGAGATGATCATATCCCAGGTCGAGTGCCTGATTGAGCAGCCGGATCGCATCCTCCCTCGCCGGCGGGGTGCCATAGGCATGGCTCAGCGACATGCAGCCAAGGCCGACGGGGTTGACGGTGGCGGATGCAAGGCGGCGTTTCATGGGGTTCTCCGCTGGGAATGTCGCTACCCAGTGGCGCGCGCCGGACAGGGTGGCAAGCCTGTCCTCCTGCCAAACGTTCCGAAGGGCCGATCCGACGCATATAAGGCCGCTGGTCAGATTGACGAACTGCCTGAAATCGTGCTCTCGCTGGCGCCATGTCAGGGGAACAGGAACAGGTCGGCGCGCTCGCGCCGCTGGTCGGCTATCATCTGCGGCGGGCATCGGGTGCATTTGCTGCAGACTTCACCAACGCGGTCGAGGGCACCGGCATGCGCCAGGTGCTGGTCGGCATTCTGGCAGTGGTTGAGGGCAGCCCCGGGATCAATCAGGGCGCGGTCGGGCGCGTTCTGGGCATCAAGCGCGCCAACATGGTCGCGCTGATCAATGAACTGGTCGATCTGAAGCTGGTCGAGCGCGTGGTCGATGCGACCGACCGGCGCGCCTTCGCGCTGACCCTGACAGAAGCGGGTCATGCGATGCTGCGCACCTGCCTCGACCGGATCGCGGCGCATGAGCGCGTGATGCTGGCTGGCTTCACCGATGCCGAACGCGCGACGTTGCTGGACCTGCTCGGCCGGATCGAACGCCGCGCACCGACGGCGAGTTAATCGGCGAGGATCAGCGCGTCGAGCGCAACGACGCCTTCGCCAGTCGGGTAGACCACGACGGGGTTGAGGTCGATCTCGCGGATCGACGGCGTCCCCGCCAGCACCCGGCCCAGGCCCGCGATCAGCCGCGCCACCGCATCGACATCCAGCGCGGGTGACCCGCGATAGCCGTCAAGCAGCGCCCCCTGCTTGAGCGCGCGCAGCTCCGCGACGATCGCGTCATGGGTCAGGTCGTGCGGGAGCAACCGGACGTCGTGGAGCAGCTCTGCCGTCACCCCGCCGAACCCGGCCAGGATCACTGGCCCCCATTCGGGGTCGTTGCGCGCACCGATGATCAGCTCGACCCCGCGCTTGCCCATCGCCTCGACCTGCGCGCCGTCGAGCGCGATGGCCGCATCGTAAGCGGCGACATTGCCATGCAGCCGATCCCATGCTGCATCGAGTGTTGCATCGTCGGCGATGTTGAGGATCACGCCGCCCGCGTCGCTCTTGTGGCTGAGGTCAGCCGACTGCGCCTTGATCGCGACCGGATAGCCGACCTTCGCGGCAATCGCCTTGGCCTCGTCCGCGCTCGCGGCAAAGCCGCCGGCGGGGAAGGGGATGCCGACCGGCGCGAGCAGCTGCTTGGCGCGATACTCCGGGATCACGCCCGATGGCAGGTCGAGCGCCACCGGCGCGCTGTCGGCCGTCGAAAAGTCGCGCTCCGCCAGCTTGCCAAGATGCCGCAGTGCACGGAACGCGCGGTCGGGCGAGGGGAAATAGGGCACACCGATCGCGCGCAGCCCCGCGACATATTCGGCGGGAACCTCGGCCCCGTCATCGATCCCGGCGAAGATCACCGGCTTGTCCGGATTCAGCGCCGTCACCGCGTCGATGATCGCCGGGAACTTGCGCGCGCACGTCGCAGGGTCGGTCTGGATGATCCCGAAAACCAATGCCGCGAAATTGTCGTCCGCCAGCAGCGGGATCAGCGTGCGGCGATACAGGTCGGGATCGACCAGCGCCTGTGCGGTCAGGTCCATCGGGTTGGACACGGGAATGAAGTCGGGGATCGCTGCCCGCATCGCCTCCGCCGTCGCACCAGCCATCGCGGGCAGATCGAGGCCGATGCTCTCGGCCAGGTCCAGCGTCAGCGCCTTGAACGCGCCGCTCTCGGTCAGCACCGCGGTGCCGCCGCGCCGTACCGGCTTGGCGCGCACCGCGAGTTCGGCAACATCGCCCAGCGCCTCGAGGCTGTCGACCAGCACCACGCCCGCGCGCTCGACCTTGGCCTTCATCAGCTGCCAGTCGCCGGCCATCGCGCCGGTATGCGTCGCCGCACTCTCCCGCGCAGCGCTCGACGTGCCGGGATGGAGTAGCACGATATGCTTGCCCGCCGCGCGCGCCTTTTCGGCAAGCGCGAGAAACCGCGCAGGCTTTCGGAACTGCTCGACGATCATCGCGATCGCTGGGGTTGCCGGATCGTCGATCAGATACTCGACATAATCCTCGACGCCCGACGCTGCCTCGTTCCCGGTCGAGACCGACACGGTGATGCCCAGCCCCTTGCTCATCAGCGTCGCGCCCAGCACGACCGCCATCGCGCCCGACTGGCTGACGATGCCGACCGCCGGCTTGCCGGCGAGGTCCAGCACTGGCGTCTCGACGAAGGTCAGCGGCACGCCCGCGCGGTAATTGACCATGCCAAGACAGTTCGGCCCTTCGACGACCATCCCGTGTTCGTGGGCGATCCGCGCAACCTCGGCCTGCGCAGCCAGCCCTTCCTCGCCGCCCTCGGCAAAGCCCGCCGAAAAGATGATCGCCGCACCGACGCCGCGCGCGGCCAGCGCCTTTACCGCGCCAAGCACCGCCGGACCGGGGATCGCCAGCACCGCTGCATCGACGCCGTTCGGCAGCGCGTCGATCGACTTCAGGCACGGCCGCCCGTCGATCTCGTCGCGCTTGGGATTGATCAGGTGGATGTCGCCCGCAAAGCCATGCCGCTCAAGATTCTTGAGGACCGAATTGCCCAGCGCGCCGGGCGTGGGAGAGGCGCCCACGATCACGACCGAGCGGGGGGCGAGCAGGCGGGAAAGGTCGGGCATTAGGGATCGATCTTTCTTAAGCCCCTCCCCTTTAGGGGAGGGGTTGGGGTGGGGCCTGTAATCTGGGCGAAACGTCTCGGTGAGACTTCACTGCCCCACCCCAAACCCCTCCCCTGAAGGGGAGGGCTTAACAGCCTCACGCCTTCACGCGGTCCTTGTCATACGCGCCCAGGCCCGGCTTGTAGCTCTTCTCGTCGATGAACTGCTTGATGCCTTCCTTGCGGCCGTCATTGTCGTAGCTATTGGCGGCCTCCTGCGCGCGGATCAGATAATCCTCGGCATCGTCATAGCTCATGATGCCGACGCGGCGCACCGCATCCTTGGTCGCCTTCAGCGCCACCGGGTTCTTCTTGAGCAGCACATTGGCGACTTCGGTTACCCGTTCCTTCAGCGAAGCCAGCGGGAGCGATTCATTGACCAGCCCCCAATCGGCGGCGGTCTTGCCGTCGATATTCTCGCCCATCATCGCATGATACATCGCCTTGCGGAACGGCAGCAGCTCGGTCGCCACCTTGGTGGCGCCGCCGCCGGGCAGGATGCCCCAGTTGATCTCCGACAGGCCGAACTGCGCTTCGTCCGCAGCAAAGGCGAGGTCGCAGGCGAACAGCGGGCCGTAGGCGCCCCCGAAGCACCAGCCATTGACCATCGCGATCGTCGGCTTCTGATACCAGCGCAGCCGGCGCCACCAGCCATAGGCTTCGCGCTGCACGCGACGGGTCGCACCCAGGCCCTGCGCCTCGGTCTCGCGGAAATATTCCTTGAGGTCCATGCCGGCGCAGAATGCCTCACCCTCACCGGTCAGCACCAGCACTCCGACATCGTCGCGGAACTCGAGCGCGTCGAGCACGTCCATCATGTCGCGGTTTAGCGTCGGGCTTTGCGCGTTGCGCTTCTCCGGGCGGTTATACTTGACCCAGGCGATACCGTTTTCGACACTATAGGCGACGACGCCGTTGGCACTCAGTTCCGTCATATCGTGTTCCCTGTTGGGCGCGGGGCGCGCCTATTCGACAATGTAGAAATCGATCACCACGTGATCGGGCATGCGGATGCCGCGTCCGACCAGCACCTTGCTGCGCAGCCATTGGTGCGCGCCGGGGGGTGGGTCGAAGCTCGCGGCGGAGCGGAAATAATAGCTGCCGGGATCGACCTTCTCGCCACGGGCAATCTTGTCGGTCACTTCGGGGCTGGCGACGCGGACGCCGACATTGTGGATGCCGATCACCGCGCCGTCGGCGGCCTTGAAGAAGTAGCGCGCCTCGACCTTGGTCACGCCACCCGCATGGATCGCCTGCCAGTCGCCACCGCCGGGCAGGACCGTTCCGGTCAGGCGCGGGCCGGTGACGGTGCCGCCGGTGATCGGGATGAAGCGCTTGCGCGCGCCGTCGATCTCGCCCTGTTCGACCGGAGCCGCCACCTCGACCCGCGCCGAAAAGGCATAGGTCAGGGTGGGGGCAGGGGCGGACTGGCCAGCGGCCAGCCCGATGCCCGCGACTGCCGCAAGAGCAAAGGAGGGGGAGAGCGCGCCCATCGGATCAGATCGGATAATGGCCCGCTTCGGTCTCGATCGTGATCCAGCGCAGCTCGGTAAAGCTGTCGATGCCCGCGCGCCCGCCGAACTTGCCATAGCCCGAAGCCTTGACCCCGCCGAACGGCATCTGCGCCTCGTCATGCACGGTCGGGCCGTTGACGTGGCAGATGCCCGACTTGATCTGCTTCGCAACCTTCAGGCCGCGCGCGGTGTCGCGGGTGAAGACCGATGCCGACAGCCCATATTCGGTGTCGTTCGCCAGTTCGATCGCATGCGCCTCGTCCCGCGCGCGGATCACGCCGACCACGGGGCCAAAGCTCTCGTCGCGGAACAGCTTCATCTCCGGCGTCACATGATCGATGACATGCGCGGGCATCAGCACGCCATTGGCGTCGCCGCCATTCACCTGCACCGCGCCATGCGAAACCGCGTCGGCGATCAGCGACTTGCAGTGATCGACGGTCTTCTGGTCGACCACTGCGCCGAGCGGGGTCTTGCCCTCACGCGGATCTCCGACCGCCATCGTCCCGACCTTGGCCGCGAACTTCTCGACGAACGCGTCGGCTACGCTGTCGACGACGATGATCCGCTCGGTCGACATGCAGATCTGGCCCTGGTTCATGAATGCGCCGAACGCGGCAGCCTTAACCGCCTCGTCCAGATCGGCGTCCTCCAGCACGATCAGCGGTGCCTTGCCGCCCAGCTCCAGCAGCACGGGCTTCAGATGCTCCGCCGCGCGCTTGGCGATGATCCGGCCGACCGCGGTCGATCCGGTGAAGTTGATGCGGCGGACATGCGGGTTGTCAATCAGTGCGCCGACGATCTCGCCGGCATCGGCGGGCGCGTTGGTGACGATGGTCACCGCACCCTTGGGCAGCGCCTCGTCGAACGCTTCCGCGATCAGGCTGTGGGTGCGCGGGCATTGCTCGCTTGCCTTGAGCACCACGGTGTTGCCGCACGCCAGCGGCACCGCGACCGCGCGCACGCCCAGGATGATCGGCGCATTCCACGGCGCGATGCCCAGCATGACGCCGACTGGCTCGCGCAGCGCCATCGCGATGCAGCCCGGCTTGTCCGACGGGATCACTTCGCCGCCGATCTGCGTCGTCAGCGCAGCAGCCTCACGCACCATGCCGACGGCGAGCATCAGGTTGAAGCGCGCCCAGCCCTCGGTCGCGCCAATCTCGCCCATCATCGCATCGACGAACTGATTAGCCTTGGCGGCGAGTGCGTCGGCGGCTTTGCTCAGCGCGGCGCGGCGGGCATTGGGGCCGAGTGCCGACCAGGCGGGGAAGGCGGCGGCGGCGGCCTCGACGGCTGCATCCGCGTCGGCGACGCTGAACGCCTTCGCCTCGGTCGCGACGGCGCCGGTGACCGGGTTCAGACGGGTAAAGGTAACGCCGGGAGCCGGCGGAGCGATAGTTGCCATGAACCTCTCCTTATTATTGTTATGCTATATAACCTAAGGCGCGATTGGGCAAGCGGGATCGGTGCGCGATCCGGCGATGTTTTTCAGAGTGCTTCCACGCTGCGGGCCGAGTGCTGCGTGCTGCGACGTACGACCGGCGCAGTCAGTGCGCGGTCCCCGGCGCCTTCCACCCGCGCATCGCCAGCAGCGCGACCGCCGCGACGATCGAGCCAAGGCTCATCAGCACTGCCACGATCGGCAGTCCGTAACCCGCCGCGAACAGGAAACCGGCCAGCGCCGGGGCCAGCGCCGATCCGCCGCGCCCGACACCGATGACGAAGCCCGTGGCCGATGCGCGCACTCCCGTCGGGAACGATTGGGCGACCAGCGCATACAGGCCGACCACGCCGGCATTGGTGGCAAAGCCGGCCGCTGCGGCGACCATCGACAGGCCGGCCAGATCGCTCTGTCCCTGCCCGAACAGGATGATCAGCGCGGTCGACAACAGCATCGCCACGATGGTGAGCGCGAGCAGCCGGATCTTGCCGGTCAGCAGGCCCAGGATCAGCGAGCCGGTAGCTCCGCCGATGCTCGCCCACACCAGCACGCCAGCAGCCTCAGGCGGCGGAAAGCCCATATCGACCACGATCTTCGGGATCCACTTCAGGATGAAGTAGAAGGTCATGATGTGCGCCAGATAGGCGATCGTCAGCAGGATCGTCGGGCGGATCAGCGCGGGTGAGAACAGGTCGATCAGCGGCGCCTTGCGCGATGTCACGACATCGGGCTCGGGCAGCGCGTCGATCGGCGGATGGCCCATGCGGGCAAGGTTGGCGTTGATCCGCTCCAGCGAGCTGGGCGGGCGCTTGTGCATCAGGAACGCAACCGACTCCGGCGCCCGCCACAGCACCAGCGGCACGAACAGGATCGAACATGCCGCGCCGAACACGAACACCGCGCGCCAGTCATACAGCGACAAGAGCACCGCCGAAATCGACCCGCCGATGATCGTGCCGACCGGATAGCCCGCCGCCATCAGCACCACCGCGAGCGAGCGGTGCTTGGCATTGGCCGCCTCCGCCACCGCCGCATTTGTCGCCGCCAGCATGCCGCCGATGCCAAGCCCAGTCAGCACGCGCCACAGCATCAGCGTATAGACATCATGCGCGGTCGCCGCGCCCAGCATGCCCGCAGTCATGATCCCCAGGCACGACAGGATCGTCGCGCGCCGCCCGATCCGGTCGGCAATCCCGCCCAAGAACAGCGACCCGATCGCCATGCCGACCAGCTCCATCGACAGGACGATGCCCAGCTGCGCGCGATCGATGCCCCAATCGGCAGCGATGCCCGGGGAGGCAAAGCTGATCGACAGCACGTCGAACCCGTCGAGCGCGTTCAGCCCGACCATCGTCGCGACCACGCCCCATTGAAACCGGGACATCGGTGCCTGATCGATCACCACGCGCGGATCGCTAGCCATTTCCCCTCCACCGGCCGGTGTCCAGCCATTGTTATATGTGAAAACAACCTATCGATAGATGCGCGCGAGCAATTCCTCAAGTGTTGCCAGTTCGGCCGCGCTGAAACGTCCCTTGACCCACGCCTCATGCTCGCGGATCGCCGCCTTGGCGCGGGCGAGCAGCGCTGTACCGTCTGCGGTCAGGCGAAAGGCGATGCGCCGCCCATCGGTGCGCGAGGGGCTGCGCGAAACCAGCCCGCGCTTCTCCAGCCCATGGACCAGCGCCATCGTCGTCGCGCGATCCATGTCGAGCGCCTGCGCCAGGTCGGCCTGCGCCAGATCGGGGTGATCCCCGGTCAGCCAGAGCACCGACACCTGCTTCTGGGTCAGCCCCAGATCGGCGAAATGCTCTACAAAGTGGCGCTGCACCGCGCCATGCGCGCGCCGCAGCCGTAACCCCAGAATATCGTCGAGATCGCCACGGCTGATCGTCACGCCTGTTCCGCCTCCATCAACTTGCGGATGATCGCCCGCGCGCGCACGCTGCCCTGATCCATCGAATAGCCACGCAGCTTCAAGTCGGGGTTCGCGGTGATGCTGCGCTGCTGCGCCTCCAGCACCTCGACATCCTCGTCGAACACCTGGCCCTGCTGCCCCTTGAGCCGCGCGGTGAAGCCGGCATCGTCGATGTCGAAATTGCGCGCCATGCCCCAGAAATAGTGAGTCGTCGTTTCGGTTTCCGGAGTCATGGCATCGACCACGACGCCGCGCACCCCCGAATCGTGGCTTTCGATCGTATCGCCAGCCTCGACCGGCGACACCCCGACATCGATCAGCACCGATGACGGCGGCAGGAAGTGGCAGATCTGCCAGCGATCGACCGGCCCGGTCGACCGCAGCGCGTCGCGCCAGAAGGGCGGGGGATTGATGCCGGGCATCCAGCGCCGCACGAACACCTCGTCGCCGCGCACCACCGTCTCGATCGGCGCTTCGGTAATCTCGTGCTGCCCGATCGACCCCTGATGCACCCAGGTCTCGTGGGAGAGGTCGAGCAGATTGTCGATCACCAACCGGTAATCGCACTTGATATGGTCATAGCCGCCATCGAACGTCCAACCCGGCGCGCTGCATGGCCAGAAGTCCGGGATCGTCGCCGGATCGGCCTTTGCCGCATCGCCGATCCAGACCCAGATGAAGCGGTGCTTCTCGACCACCGGATACAGCGTGGCGCACACCGCCTTGGGCACCGCTTCCGACTTGATCGGCATCTCGCTCGCGCGGCCATCGGGTTCGATCAGCAGGCCGTGATAGCGACAGCGGATCGAATCGCCCTCCTTGAACCCCATCGACAGCGGCAACAGCCGGTGCGGACACGCATCGCGCATCGCCACCACGCTGCGGTTGAGCTTCCGGTAGAGCATGATGGATTCGCCACAGATGGTGCGCGCGATCGGCGTGCGATCCACCTCCGAATCCCATGCGGCGACATACCAGCGGTTGGTGATCCAGGTCATTGCCACTCTCCTCGTCCTGTCCTATCGGTTGTTCCAGCAATTTGTATGTAACGCATACAAATATCGCAAGGAGAAAACAGGATGCCTACACCCCCGTTCCGTGCCGATCATGTCGGCAGCTTCCTGCGCCCCAGGGCGCTGATCGACGCGCGCACCGCGTTCAAGGCTGGTGAAATCGACGCCGCAGCCCTGCGCGCGGTCGAGGACGCGGCGATTCGCGACGTGGTGAAGTTCCAGGAGGATCTGGGGCTGCAGGGGATCACCGACGGCGAATTCCGTCGCACCTTCTTCCACACCGATTTCCTGCTTCAGCTCAACGGCGTCGACACGGCTGGCTTCACTCAGGTCAAGTTCCACCAGCATGGCGGCAAGGAACTGGAATATGCCCCGCCGGTCATGAAGGTCACCGGCAAGATCAGCCACGCCAAGGACATTCAGCGCGCGGACTATGAATTCCTCGCCAGCTGCACCAGCCGCACGCCCAAGGTGACGATCCCGTCGCCGACCATGCTGCACTTCCGCGGCGGCCGCGATGCGATCGATGCTGCAGCATATCCCGATCTCGAGGACTTCTACGCCGACCTCGCCGCCGCCTATCGCGCAGAGATCGCCAGCCTCGCCGATGCCGGCTGCCGTTACCTGCAGCTCGACGACACTAACCTTGCCTATCTGTGCGACGAAACGCAGCGCGAGAACGCCCGCAAGCGCGGCATGGACCCCGATGAACTGCCGCGCCTTTATGCGCAGATCATCAACGAATCGATCCGCGACAAGCCCGAGGACATGGTCGTCTGCGTCCACCTTTGCCGCGGCAACTTCCGCTCGAGCTGGGCGGCTGAGGGCGGCTACGAGCCGGTCGCCGAAGTGCTGTTCAACGAACTGAACATCGACGGTTACTTCCTGGAATATGACGATCCGCGCTCAGGCGACTTCGCGCCGCTGCGCCATGTGCCCAAGGGCAAGACCGTCGTGCTCGGCCTCGTCACCACCAAGCTCGGCGAGCTGGAATCAAAGGACGACGTCAAGCGCCGCATCGACGAAGCCGCACAGTTCGCGCCGCTCGACCAGCTCGCGCTGTCGCCGCAATGCGGCTTCTCCTCGACCGTCCACGGCAACGACATCGAGGTCGAACAGCAGGCGGCAAAGATGCGCCTGGTGATCGATGTCGCCAAGGAAGTCTGGGGCTGACCGCGTTTAATCCTCCCCCGAAAGGGGGAGGATTAGCGTGAGGCGAACCGCCGCCCGGCTCACACCTCTTCGGGCCAGTAGAGCCGCATCGGATTGTCGATCAGCAACTTGCGCTGCAGCTCCGCAGTCGGCGCGATGCGCGGCAGCACATCGACCAGCTGACCGTCATCGGGGATGCGGTGCTCCATATTCGGGTGCGGCCAGTCGGTACCCCACAACACGCGGTCAGGATAGCGTTCGACCACCGGGCGGATCACCGACACAAAATCGTCGAACGGCGGGCCCTGGATCGACAGCCGCTCGGCCCCCGAAACCTTGGTCCAGATGTTGGGATGCGTATCGAGCAGCTGCTTGAACGCGGTGATGTCGGCCCCATCCGGCCCCTGCGCGATGTCCGGCCGGCCAAGGTGATCGACGACAATGATCGTCGGGATCGCCTCGAGGAACGGGATCAGCTCTTCCAGAATGTCCGCCTCGAAATAGACGATGACATGCCAGCCGAGCGGCGCGATCTTGTGCGCGATCTCCAGAAACTTGTCCTTCGGCGCATTGTCTACCAACCGCTTCAGGAAGTTGAAGCGTACGCCGCGAATCCCGCCCTCGTGCAGCACCTTCAGCTCGTCGATGCCGATGTCGGGATCGACCACCGCCACGCCGCGCGCGCGGCCACCCGACTTGGCGATCCCCGCCAGCGTCGCGGCATTGTCGGTGCCATGGCAGCTCGCCTGGACGATGATGTTGCGGCTGAGACCCAGATGATCGCGCAGCGCGAACAGCATCTCCGGCGTCGCGTCCTCGGGGTGATATTTCGCCTTGGGGCTAAACGGGAACTCGGCTTCCGGCCCGAACACATGGACATGCGCGTCGATCGCGCCGGGTGGCGGCGTCCAGCTCGGCTTTGACGGCGTATCGACCCAGGTCTTGCTGCGGCTCATGCGAAAATCTCTCCATCCATCAGCTTGCGCGCAGTGCGCAGCATTCCCGCCTTGATCGGCGCGCCGGCTTCGTCCAGCGTCACGACGCATTCGGTGACCCCGGTCGGATGCTCGACCCCCAGGGTCAGCGACTGTCCTTCCGGAACCACCGCCAGCGCGGCCGCGGGCGATCCGTCGATCAGACACGCCGTCGCCACGCTCACCGCGCCCAGCACGCCGATCGACGCATGGACGCGGTGCGGGATCAGCGACCGGACGGCGATTGCGCCGCCGTCGCGGGGCGCGGCGACCAGCATCATCTTGGGCACCGATTTCGCGGCCACATCGCCCAAATTCATCAGCGGCCCGGCCTTCAACCGGATCGCCTCGACCTTCGCCTTCATGGCATCATCGGCGTCGAGCGTGTCGCGGTCCTCATAACCCGTGACGCCGACATCGCTCGCCGCGATCACCACGCACGGCATGCCATTGTCGATCAGCGTGACCTTGACGCCATCGATCTCGTCCACGCCATTGCCAGTCGGCAGCAGCGCGCCGCAGCTCGATCCGGCAGTGTCGCGAAAGGCCAGCGGGATCGGCGCAGCGGTCCCCGGCACGCCGCTGATGCTCGCATCGCCGTCGTAACGGACCACGCCGCCCGGCGTCTGCACCGTCGCCACCGCGACCTGCCCGGTATTCTCCATGAAGATCGCGACCCGCGTCACGCCATCCTGCGCGGCAACCAGTCCGCGCTCGATCGCGAACGGCCCGATCCCGGCGAGGATGTTCCCGCAATTCTGCGCATCGGTGACGATCGCCTGATCGACGAACACCTGCAGGAACAGGTAATCGACATCGACGCCGTCGCGCTCCGACTTGCGCACTACCGCGACCTTGCTCGTCAGCGGGTCCGCGCCACCCATCCCATCGATCTGCCGGGGATCGGGCGATCCCATCACCCGCAACAGAAACGCATCCCGAGCCGCGGTATCGGCGGGCAGGTCGTCGGCAAGGAAATACCCGCCCTTCGACGTCCCGCCGCGCATCCACATGCAGCGGACGCCCTCACTCATATTTCAGCCCCATTTCCGCAAGCCGCGGCCGCATGTCGTAGATGTCGAGGCCCAGCTCGCCCGCCGCCAGCCGCACCCGCTTGGCCTCTTCCGCAGCCTCACGCTTGCGCGCCGCCTCCAATACAGTGGCAGCATCGGCGCGCTTGACCACGCACACGCCATCGTCGTCAGCGACGATCACATCGCCCGGCTCGATCGCGGCCCCAGCGCACACGATCGGCACATTGACCGACCCCAAAGTGTTCTTGACCGTCCCCTGCGCGAACACCGCCTTCGACCACACCGGAAAGCCCATCTGCGTCAGGTCGCGCACATCGCGCACGCCCGCGTCGATCACCAGCCCCCGACACCCGCGCGCCATCGCGCTCGTCGCCAACAGGTCGCCGAAATAGCCGTCAACGCACGGGCTGGTCGGCGCAAGCACGAGGATGTCGCCTTCCTTCAGCTGTTCGATCGCGACATGCACCATCCAGTTGTCGCCCGGCGGCGACGAGATGGTGACGGCATTCCCCGCAATCCGCGCTCCGGCATAGATCGGGCGCATATAATGGGCGAGCAGGCCGATCCGCCCCTGTGCCTCATGCACCGTCGCAACGCCGGCTTCGGCAAGGCCATCGACGATGTTCATCGGGGTGCGCTGGATATTTTGAACGACGCGTGCACTCATTGTCTTCTCCGGTGCGCAATTGTCGAACCCGCATGCGGGTCGATGCAGCGTTGTGGCACGACGTGTTGCCCTTTTTGGACAAGTGCACAGTTCGGGCCGCGACTTTGTTCGCCTTCCATGGCTGCCGATCTCCAACACCCCATAATATGAATTCCGTTTATGTAATAAGATTTTCGGATATGTTGGCCGCATGATCCGTCCGTTCGACCTCAACCTCCGCCATCTGCGCGCGCTTGGGCAAGTGATCGCGCAGGGCAGCCTCAACCGCGCAGCGGAGGCGGCGGGGTTGTCGCAGCCGGCGTTGACACAGGGGCTGGCCAAGCTGGAAAAGCAGCTCGGCGTCACCCTGTTCGACCGTCATTCGGACGGGGTCACGCCCAGCCCGGCGGGTACCGCGCTGGCCGAGCGGGTGGAGCGCGCGTTCGACCAACTGGCCGCCGCGACCCGGCGCTCGGCGCGCGGCGGAACGCGCGGCTTTGCCCGCCCCGAACTGTTGATGACCGCGACCCAGCTCGACGCCTTCCTGCACTTCGCCGACGCGCAGGGCTTTGCCGGTGCGGCCGCGGCGAGCGGCATGTCGCAGCCTGCGGTGCACCGCTCGGTGCGCGAGCTGGAACAGGTCTGCGCCACCCCGCTGGCCGAGCGGCGCGGACGCGGCATGGCGTTGACACCGGCGGGACGGACGCTGGCGCGCGGCGTGCGGCTCGCTGCCAGCGAGATTGCGGCAGGGATCGCCGAAGCGCGCGGTGATGAAGGGGAGGGCGGCCGCATCGCGATCGGCGCGATGCCGCTCAGCCGCGCGCTGCTGCTCCCGCACAGCCTCGCGCAATTCCTGCGCGAAGAACCGCGTACCGTGGTCGATGTGATCGAGGGGTCGTGGCGCGAGCTGGTCGATCCGCTGCTCGACGGCATCATCGACATCATGGTCGGTGCGTTGCGCGACGACTGCCCGCCGGGGGTGGAGCAGGTGCCGCTGTTCACCGACCGTCTCGCGATCTTCGGGCGGCGCGGGCATCCGCTGGCGCAGGGGACGGTCGATCTCGACACGCTCGCCGCGCAATCCTGGGTCGTCGGCCCGGTCGGGACGCCGCTGCGCGCGCACTGGGAGGCACTGTTCGCCGGGCGCGCACTGCCGTCGGTGCCGATCGAATGCGGCTCGGTGATGGTGATCCGAGGGCTCTTGGTACAGAGCGATCTGCTGACCCTGCTGTCCCCCGATCAGGTCGCGCTGGAGGTCGGGGCGGGAATGCTCGAGCGCATCGGCCCACAGCTCCCCGGCGCGGTCCGCACGATCGGCATCAGCACACGCACCAACTGGCGCCCCACCGCCAGCCAGGCCCGCTTCATCGACCTGCTCCACCGCGCCTCGAAAGAAACCAGACTTCAGAAAAACGGATAGCGGCCAAAGCAATCCGATTGGAACATGTCGCGCGTAAACGCTTCATGGCGGCATGATCGATCGGACATCCTTGGTGGGATTTGGCGAAGCAGGGCAAGCCTTCGCCCAACCCGGCGCCGCCGCGTTCGACATCAAGACCGAAACCCCGGACACCCGCCTCTCCAAAATCGCGGAATTCGAACGCGCCCAAGTGCGCTGGTCCGCAACCCCTGCAGGCGCGTTGGCGCATGCGGAATTGGTCCTGAGCCTCGTCACCGCCGATCAGGCGCTCCCCGCCGCGCAGCGCTGCGCGCCCTTGCTGAAATCCGGTGCGCTGTGGCTCGACATGAACAGCGTCGCGCCCGGCACGAAGCGCGAAGCCGCTCAAGTGATCGAGGCGGCGGGTGCGCGCTATGTCGACGTTGGGGTGATGGCCCCGGTGCTGCCCGCGCGGTTCGCGGTGCCGCTGCTGGTCGCCGGGCCGCACGCAGACGCCGCCGCAGAAGCACTGCGCGGCTATGGCTTCACCAAGGTTTCGATCGCAGGCCCGACCGTCGGTGACGCGTCCTCGATCAAGATGATCCGGTCGGTGATGATCAAGGGGCTGGAGGCGCTGACCGCCGAATGTGTGCTGGCCGCGGAACGTGCCGGGGTGCGCGATGCGGTGCTCGCCTCACTCGACGCGAGCTGGAAGGAACAGGGCTGGGCTGCGCGCACAGATTACAATCTCGACCGCATGCTCGCGCACGGCGTGCGCCGCGCTGCCGAGATGGAGGAGGTCGCGAAGACGTTGAGTGATCTCGGTGTCGATCCGGCGATGACGCGTGGCACGATCCAGCGGCAGCGCCAAATGGGTGCGCTCGATTTGACGCCGCCCGATGGACTGACGGCGAAGCTCGCCGCGATTGAAGCAAGGGAAGAGGACCTGCCAGCGTGATCATCGACTGCCACGGCCATTACACCGTCCTGCCCAAGGCGCATGACGCCTGGCGCGAGGAGCAGAAGGCGGCGTTCAAGGCGGGGACGCCGTGCCCGCCCTATCCCGAAATCAGCGACGATGAGATCCGCGAGACGATCGAGGCGAACCAGCTGCGCCTGATCAAGGAGCGCGGCGCGGACCTGACGATCTTTTCCCCCCGCGCATCGGCAATGGCACCGCATGTCGGGGACGAGGCGGTCGCGATCGAATGGGCGCGGCGCTGCAACGACCTGATCGCGCGCGTCGTCGGGCTGTTCCCCGAGACGTTCGTCGGTGTGTGCATGCTGCCGCAATCGCCCAAGGCCGACATGACCGCCAGCATCGCCGAGCTGGAGCGTTGCGTGACCGAGCTCGGCTTCATCGGCTGCAACCTCAACCCCGATCCGGGCGGCGGGCATTTCACGCATCCGCCGCTGACCGACCGTTACTGGTACCCCTTCTACGAGAAGATGGTCGAGCTGAACGTTCCAGCGATGATCCACGTCTCGGGCAGCTGCAACCCGGCGATGCACGCGACCGGCGGCTATTACATCGCCGCCGACACCGTCGCCTTCATGCAGTTGCTGGAGGGCGATCTGTTCGCCGATTTCCCGAGCCTGCGCTTCATCATCCCGCATGGCGGCGGCGCGGTGCCCTATCACTGGGGTCGCTATCGCGGCCTTGCCGACATGCTGAAGAAGCCGTCGCTCGACACGCATCTGATGAACAACATCTTCTTCGACACCTGTGTCTATCACCAGCCAGGCATCGACCTGCTGGCGGACGTGATCGAGAACAAGAATATCCTGTTCGGGTCGGAAATGGTCGGCGCGGTGCGCGGGATCGATCCCACCACCGGGCATTATTTCGACGACACTAAGCGCTATGTCGACGCGCTGGACATCAGCGATGCCGAGCGCGCCGCGATCTTTTCCGGCAACGCCCGCCGCGTCTTTCCCCGTCTCGACGCCAAGCTGAAGGAGCGCGGCCTGTGAGTGACCATAGCGACATCCACGCCTATCTCGCCGAGTTCGAGGATATTCCCGGCACCCGGGTGTTCACGGCCAAGCGGGCGCGCGCCGGGTACCACATGAACCAGTTTGCGATGAGCCTGATGAAGGCCGAGAACCGCGAACGCTTCAAGGCGGACGAGCGTGCCTATCTCGACGAATGGCCGCTCTCCGAAGAGATGAAACAGGCGCTGCTCGCGCGCGATTATAACAAGTGCCTGGATCTGGGCGGCAACGTCTATTTCCTCTCGAAGCTCTTCTCGACCGACGGCATCGCCTTTGCCGAGGCGGTCAGCACGATGACCGACATGAGCTTCCCCGAATATCGCGAGATGATGATGCGCGGCGGGCGTTCGCCCGAAGGCGTCCGCTCGATCAAGGAAGGACGCTGAACATGGCACGGATTACCGCAGGCGTCGCGTCGAGCCATGTCCCGCTGCTGGGCGTGGCGGTCGATCAGGGCAAGGATCGCGACGATTATTTCGGCCCGATCTTCGCGGGCTATGACTGGACCCGCGAATGGGAAAGGGCCGAAAAGCCCGACGTCGTCATCCTGGTCTATAACGACCATGCGTCGGCGTTCGACATGAAGATCATCCCGACCTTCGCGATCGGTTGCGGCGAGCGCTACAAGCCCGCCGACGAGGGCTGGGGCCCGCGCAAGGTGCCGGATGTGGAGGGACATCCCGACCTGGCCTGGCACATCGCGCAGAGCCTGGTCCTCGACGAATTCGACATGACGATCATCAACGAGATGGAGGTCGATCACGGCCTGACCGTCCCGCTGTCGATGATGTTCGGCACGCCCGACGCCTGGCCGTGCAAGGTGATCCCGCTGGCGGTCAATGTTGTCACCTACCCGCCGCCATCGGGCAATCGCTGCTGGGCGCTGGGCGAGGCGATTGCGCGCGCGGTGGCGAGCTTCCCCGAGGATCTGAATGTTCAGGTGTGGGGTACCGGTGGCATGAGCCACCAGCTTCAGGGGCCGCGCGCCGGGCTGATCAATCCCGAATGGGACAACATGTTCCTCGACGGGCTGATCGGCGAGAGCGACCATCTGCGCCGCATCCCGCACATCGAATATCTGCGCGAGACCGGGTCCGAGGGGATCGAGATGGTCATGTGGCTGATCATGCGCGGCGCGCTGGGGAAGCGCACCGCCGCGCTGCACCGGCATTACCACGTGCCCTGTTCGAACACGGCGATCGGGCATCTGGTCCTGCGCCCCGACAATGGCGAGGGGCTGGATATGACGGGGAGCGGGTTCGCGCAGGCGGCGGAGTGATCAAAGCCCTCTCTCCTTCAGGGGAGAGGGTTGGGAGAGGGGCAGTCCTCAAGTTATAGCGACGGGCCGGATTGGAGGGACTGCCCCTCTCCCCGGCCCTCTCCCCTGAAGGGGAGAGGGAGAATATTATGAAAATCGCACTCGCAGGCGCCGGGGCATTCGGCGAAAAGCATCTCGACGGGCTTCAGAAGATCGACGGGGTCGAGGTGATCTCGGTCGTCGGCCGGCGGCTCGAACCGACCCAGGCGGTCGCGGCCAAATACGGCATCCCGCATGCCACCACCGAGCTCTCGGAAGCGCTGGAGCAGCCGGGCCTCGACGCGGTGATCCTGTGCACCCCGACCCAGATGCACGCCGCCCAGGCGATCCAGTGCATGGAGGCGGGCAAGCATGTGCAGGTCGAGATTCCGCTGTGCGACAGCCTGGCGGATGGCGAGGCGGTGCTGGCCAAGGCGCAGGAAACCGGCCTGACCGCAATGGTCGGGCATACGCGGCGCTTTAATCCCAGCCACCAATATCTGCATCGCAAGATCGCGGCGGGCGAGCTGAACGTCCAGCAGATGGACGTGCAGACCTATTTCTTCCGCCGCCAGAACATGAACGCGAAGGGGGAAGCGCGCAGCTGGACCGACCATCTGCTGTGGCACCACGCCGCGCATACGGTCGACCTGTTCGCCTATCAGGCCGGGCCGATCATCGCGGCCAACGCGATTGAGGGGCCGCATCACCCCGAACTCGGCATCGCGATGGACATGTCGATCCAGCTGAAGGCGGAGAGCGGCGCGATCTGCACGCTCAGCCTGTCGTTCAACAATGACGGGCCGCTCGGCACCTTCTTCCGCTACATCTGCGACAACGGCACCTGGATCGCGCGCTACGACGATCTGGTGACCGGGCGCGAGGAGCCGGTCGACCTGTCCGGCGTCGCGGTGTCGAACAACGGCATCGAGCTGCAGGACCGCGAATTCATCGCCGCGATCCGCGAGGGCCGCGAACCGAATGCCAGCGTTGCGCAGGTGCTCCCTTGCTACCGCGTGCTGCACAGTCTCGAGCAGCAGCTCAACGCCGCGCGCTGAAGTTCAATTGGCCGCGGGCGCGCGGCCGTGGGGAAATGACATGAAGACCCAGGTTGCGATCATCGGGGCAGGGCCGTCGGGCCTGTTGCTCGGCCATCTGTTGCGTCAGGCGGGGGTGGATTGTGTCGTTATCGAGCGCGCGTCGCCCGATTATGTGCTCGGCCGCATCCGGGCGGGGGTGCTGGAGACAGTCACCACCGATCTCATGACGCGGCTCGGCCTCGACGCGCGGATGAAGCGGGAGGGACTGGTCGAGTCCGGTTTCGCGCTTGCCACCGACGACCGGCTGATCCGCATCGACATTACCGCGCTGACCGGCAAGCATGTCACCGTCTATGGCCAAACCGAGCTGACCCGCGACCTGATGGACGCAGCGCCCGAGCGGGGGCTGGAAGTCATTTATGACGCGGGCGATGTCGCGTTGCATGAGATCGAGGGCGATGCGCCCTTCGTCACCTATGTGAAGGACGGCGAGACGCGGCGGATCGACTGCGCGTACATCGCCGGGTGCGACGGGTTCCATGGACCGTCGCGCAAGGCGATTCCGGCCAGTGCGGCACGCGAGTTCGAGCGGGTCTATCCCTTCGGCTGGCTCGGGATTCTGGCGGACGTGCCGCCGTGCCATGACGAGCTGATCTATGCCAATGGGCAGCGCGGCTTTGCGCTGGCCTCGATGCGGTCGAAGACGCGCAGCCGCTATTATATCCAGGTGCCGCTGACGGATAAGGTCGAGGACTGGACCGAAGAGCGCTTGTGGGACGAGCTCGCGGCGCGGTTTGATCCGATCAGCGAGTATAAGGTCACGCGCGGCCCGGCGCTCGAAATGTCGATCGCGCCGCTGCGCTCCTATGTGTTCGAGACGATGCGGCATGGGCGGCTGTTCCTCGCCGGGGACAGCGCGCATATCGTGCCGCCGACGGGTGCGAAGGGCCTGAATCTGGCGGCATCCGACGTCGCTTATCTCTGCGACGCGCTCGTTGGTGCGGTGAAGCAGGGGGATGCTGCGGGGCTGGACGGCTATCAGGCGCGCGCGCTGGCGCGGATCTGGAAGGCGGAGCGGTTCAGCTGGTACCTGACCAAGCTGATGCACCGCTTCCCCGAGGATGGCGCATTCGAACATCGCATGCAGGAGGCCGAGCTGGACTATGTCGCCAGCTCGACCGCGATGCAGACCGCGATTGCGGAGAATTATGTGGGGCTGCCGCTTTAACTGCTAACCAGCTGGGGCCGGTTGGCGAGCAGGTGATCGACCACCGACGGGTCGGCGAGGGTCGAGGTGTCGCCGAGGTTGCTGACGTCGTTCTCGCCGATCTTGCGCAGGATGCGGCGCATGATCTTGCCCGATCGCGTCTTGGGTAGCGCCGGGGCGAACTGGATCACGTCGGGCGTCGCGATCGGGCCGATTTCCTGGCGCACCCATTTGATCAGCTCGGCGCGCAGCGCCGCGTCGGGTTCGACCTCGGCATTTGTGGTGACGAAGGCGTAGATGCCCTGACCCTTGATGTCGTGCGGCATGCCGACGACCGCGGCTTCGGCGACCTTGTGGTGGGCGACCAAAGCGCTCTCGATCTCGGCGGTGCCCATGCGGTGGCCGGAGACGTTGATGACATCGTCGATGCGGCCGGTGATCCAGTAATAGCCATCCTCGTCGCGGCGGCAGCCGTCGCCGGTGAAATAGCGGCCGGGGAAGGTGCTGAAATAGGTCTGGAAAAATCGGTCATGGTCGCCCCAGACGGTGCGCATCTGGCCGGGCCAGCTGTCGGTGATGACCAGACAGCCGTCGCCCGCGCCCTCGATCAGCTTGCCGTCATTGTCGAGCAGGGCGGGCTGGACGCCGAAGAACGGCTTGGTCGCCGAGCCAGGCTTGAGCGCGGTTGCGCCGGGCAGGGGGGTGATCATCGCGCCGCCGGTCTCGGTCTGCCACCAGGTGTCGACGATCGGGCAGCGCCCCTCGCCGACGACGCGGTGATACCATTCCCATGCCTCGGGATTGATCGGCTCACCGACGCTGCCGAGCAGGCGCAGGCTGCTGCGGCTGGTGCGCGTCACCCAGTCATCGCCCTCACGCATCAGTGCGCGCAGCGCGGTGGGGGCGGCGTAGAAGATCTCGACCCCGAACTTGTCGACGACCTGCCAGAAGCGGCTGTGGTCGGGGAAGTTCGGCACCCCTTCGAACATCACGCTGGTCGCGCCGTTCATCAGCGGGCCGTACACGACATAGCTGTGGCCGGTGACCCAGCCGATATCGGCGGCGCACCAGTAGATCTGGCCGGGGCGGTAGTCGAAGACATATTCATGCGTCATCGATGTCCACACGGCATAGCCGCCGGTGGTGTGCAGCACGCCCTTGGGCTTGCCGGTCGAGCCCGAGGTGTAGAGGATGAACAGCGGGTCCTCCGCCCCCATCGCTTCGGGCGGGCAGTCGGCGGATTGGCTGGCGGCCTCCGCCCAGTCGATATCGCGGCCCGCGACCATCGGCACATCGGCACCGGTGCGGCGGAGCATGATCACGCGCTCGACGCCGGGGCAGCGGGCGAGGGCGGCATCGACATTGGCCTTGAGCGGGATGCGCTTGCCGCCCCGCAGCCCTTCGTCGGCGGTCAGCACGATGCGGCTGTCGCAATCCTGGATGCGCCCGGCGAGCGCGTCGGGGGAGAAGCCGGCGAACACGATCGAATGGATCGCCCCAATCCGCGCACAGGCGAGCATCGCCACCGCCGCCTCCGGCACCATTGGCAGGTACAGGGTGACGCGGTCGCCGCGCTGGACGCCCTGTGCCTTCAGCAGATTGGCAAAGCGGCAGACATCGGCATGGAGCTCGCGATAGGTGATGACGCGGTGCGGCTCGTCCGGGCTGTCCGGCTCCCACAGGATCGCGGTTGCGTCGCCGCGCTCGGCCAGGTGGCGGTCGAGCGCATTGGCGCTGATGTTGAGCGTGCCATCGGCGAACCAGGCGATGCCGAAATCGGCTTCGTCGAAGCTGGTTTCCTTGACCCGCGTGAACGGCGTGATCCAGTCGATCCGCTGCGCCGCCTCGCGCCAGAAGCCCTCGGGATCCTCGACCGATCGGCGATACATCGCGTCATAGCCATCCGCGTTGACCAGTGCGTTCGCCGCCCATATTTCGGGTACCGGGAAGATCGTCTGGGCCATCTCACTCTCCTGTTCGCGCGCGCGGCGCTTGGCCACGCGTTAGCGCATCCGACGCCTCAGGTCAGTGCGACTCTCGTCGTAGGACTGCGACCTTTGTCGGGATAGCTGCGCGCCCCCGTCGGGGGCATGACAGGCTGTCCGCGGCACCGCGCGCGGGGGAAAAGATATAGGGGAGTGCGGCCAATGGCCACCGAAGCGGGCGACGTGCCCAAGCATCACAAGGCAACGCAAAGCGAGAAGCTGGTCATTACCGCTTCGTCGCTGGGCACGGTGTTCGAATGGTATGATTTCTACCTGTACGGCCTGCTCGCCACGATCATCTCGGCGCAGTTCTTCTCTGGTGTGAACGAGACCACCGGCTTCATCTTTGCGCTCGCGGCGTTTGCGGCGGGCTTTGCGGTGCGGCCGTTCGGTGCGCTGGTGTTCGGGCGGATCGGCGATCTGGTCGGGCGCAAGAACACCTTCCTCGTCACGATGGGCCTGATGGGCTTTGCGACCTTCGTCGTCGGACTGCTGCCCTCCTATGCCACGATCGGCGTCGCGGCGCCGGCGCTGCTGATCCTGATGCGCTTGCTTCAGGGCCTGGCGCTGGGCGGCGAATATGGCGGCGCGGCGACCTATGTCGCCGAGCATGCGCCCAACAACAAGCGCGGTCTGTACACCAGCTTCATCCAGACGACCGCCACGCTCGGCCTGTTCGCGGCGCTGCTTGTCGTCATCGGCACCCGCACGCTCGTCGGCGAAGAGGCGTTCAAGGACTGGGGCTGGCGCGTGCCGTTCCTCGTCTCGATCATCCTGCTCGGCGTATCGCTGTGGATCCGGATGCAGCTCGAAGAGAGCCCGGTGTTCAAGAAGATGAAGGAAGAGGGCAAGACGTCGAAGGCGCCGCTGACCGAGGCGTTCGGGAAATGGGGCAACCTCAAATTGGTGCTGATCGCGCTGCTCGGTGCGGTCGCGGGGCAGGCGGTGGTCTGGTACACCGGCCAGTTCTACGCGATGTTCTTCCTCGAAAAGATGCTGATGGTCGATGGTGCGACCACCAACATCCTGATCGCCATCGCACTCGCCATCGGTACGCCGTTCTTCATCTTCTTCGGCTGGCTGTCGGACAAGGTCGGGCGCAAGCCGATCATCATGGCGGGCTGCGCGCTCGCGGTGCTGACCTATTTCCCGGCGTTCCAGGCGCTGTCTTCGGCGGCCAACCCGGCGCTCGCCCGCGCAGCGGCGACCGCGCCGGTCACGGTGGTGACCAACGACGCCGATTGCTCGCTGCAGTTCGATCCGGTCGGCGGCAACAAGTTCGACAGCAAGAGCTGTGACATCGCCAAGGCATTCCTTGCCAAGAATGCGATCAGCTACAGCTCGGTCGACGCCCCGGTGGGCACGATCGCGCAGGTCAAGGTGGGTGACGCGACCTTCACCGCGCCCGATCCGGCGCAGGTGAGCGGTGCCGATCGCAAGGCCGCGATCACCGCGTTCCACGGTGAGCTGAAGGCTGCGCTGACGAGCGCTGGCTATCCGTCCAAGGCCGATCCCGCGGCGATCAACAAGCCGTTGGTGGTGGCGATCCTCACCTGGCTCGTCCTGCTGGTGACGATGGTCTATGGCCCGATCGCGGCGATGCTGGTCGAGCTGTTCCCGACCAAGATCCGCTACACGTCGATGTCGTTGCCCTATCATATCGGCAATGGCTGGTTCGGGGGCTTCCTGCCGACGACGGCCTTTGCCATGGTCGCAGCGACCGGGGATATCTATTATGGCCTGTGGTATCCGATCGTCGTTGCGGGGCTGACGCTGGTGGTCGGGCTGCTGTTCCTGCCGGAGACGTTCCGGAAGAACATCGATGACTAAACATTGAGATCATCCTCCCCCGCAAGGGGGAGGATTTACTCGGTCGCGTCAGCTGCCCTCTTCGCGGGAACCCATCCATTCGCCTGCGCCCAGCTTGCAAACAGCCGCGGCCATGCCGCGACCGGATCGCCAGGTTTGCCCAGCCCCCAGCTATGCCCGCCGCGCTGGAACAGGTGCATCTCCACCGGGCGCTTCGCCGCATGCATTGCCGCCGCGAGGCGAAGGCTGTGCGCGACATCGGCGGTGGGGTCGTCATAGGCATGGGCGAGGAAGATCGGCGGGGTCGAGGCGGTCACCTGCGCCTCGACCGAGTAAGCATCGCGCCATTCGGGCAGCTTGCTCACATAGCGCGCGGTGCGCGTCGTATCGATCGGCGCGCGCATCGAGATCACCGGATAGATCAGCCCGGCAAAGTCCGGCACCGCGCTGACCGCGTCCACTGCATCGACCGCCGAGTAGAAGTCATGCGCCCCGCGCGTCGCCAGCGTGCCGGCGAGATGCCCGCCCGCCGAAAAGCCGATGACGCCGATCCGCTTGGGGTCGATGCCCAATGTCTTCCAGTTGCCGCGCAGCAACCGCATCGCGCGCTGTCCGTCCTGAAACGGAACCTCCGAACCCCATCCGTCGCCGGGCAGGCGATAATAGAGGACGAAGGCGGTCACCCCGCGCTTCGCCAGCCATTGCGCGGTGGGCATCGCCGCGCTGCCGATCTGGATGCGGAAATATCCGCCGCCGCCGATCACCAGCACGGCCGCGCCGTTCGGCTTCTTTGGGCGGACGACGACCATGCGCGGCACGGTGACGTTGGACACGGATCCGGTCGCCGCGCCCTCGCTGCCGATCTTCTCCGGCCCGGTGACGGTGCCGCTGCCCGGCATCGCGCCGGGCCAGAGATTGATCACCTCATCCTGCGCCGCAGCGGGAACCGCGACGCAGAGCAGAACAAGGGCAGCGAGCCAGCGCATCAGAACCGCTTCCCGATCGAGGCGTAGAGATAGCGGCCATAGGGGACGTAGAGCGAGCCCAGATAGCCATCGGCGGTGATCGGCGGCTGGGTGTCGAACACGTTGCGCGCGCCGATGCGGAAGCGCGTGTCCTCCAGCGGGCCGCTGCGGACGCGATACTGGGCATAGAGGTTGAGGAACGCCTTGCCCTCGACCTTGTATGGGTTGCCGTTCGCGTCGAGGAAATTGGTGTCGTACACCGTGCCGATGTAGTTGCCGAACGCGCCGATCTGGAAGCCCTTGTGGCTCCAGGTAAGCGACCCGGTAACGCGCCACTTCGGCCGCCCGCGCTCCTCGATCAGGTCGCGCGCGTCGGTCAGCGGCGTGGCGGCGTTGATCTGACCCGCAGCGCGCGCGTCGAACAAGGCCTGCACCGCCGGCGGCGTTTCACGCGAGAATTTGGTCAGGCGCGCGGCGTTCACTGCGACGTCGAACCGGCCGATATCGGTGCGAACATTGTAGAGCAAAGCGAGATCGACGCCCTGCACCGTCTGGGGCAGCAGGTTGACGAACTGGTCGTTGATGCGCGTGACCGCGCCGACCGCGGCGAGGCCGGTCCCCGCGAAGACCGGCGTGTCATCGGCGGTGGGCGCGGACCGGATCACGTTCGGGTTGCTCGATCCCTGCAGGCGCAGGAGATAGTCGAGCACCAGCGCGTTCTGCGCGCCGAACTGCCCGACGATCCCGGTCTGCTTGATCGACCAGAAGTCGGCGGTGAGGGTCAGGCGCCCGAGGCTGCTGGGAATGAACTTCGGCTCGATCACCGTGCCGACCGTCCAGTTGGTGCTCTCCTCGGGCTGCAGGTCGGGGTTGCCGCTGATGAAGATCGAATAGCTGATCCCGCGGCTGCACGCGCTGAAATTGGCGATGCGCGCGGCGCGCAGGTCCGCCTCGCACCGATAGTAATCGGTGTTCGAATTGAGCCGCGAATATGCAACCGTCTTGGTCTGCTCCAGGTTCGGCGCGCGGAAGCCCTGCGACCACGAACCGCGCAGGCGGAGGCCGTCGACAATGTCCCATGCCGCCGCGACCTTGGGCTTCGCCACCGATCCGAAGTCCGAATATTCCTCGGCCCGCCCGGCGACCTGCAGGTCGAGGCGGTGGACCAGCGGGATATTCATCTCGGGCGACACCAGCGGCACCGCGAGTTCGGCATAGGCCGACAGCACGGTGCGGCTGCCGAACACCGACGGGGTCGGGCTGACCGCCGCGACGTTCGACAGGTTGGTCTCGCCGGTCACCATGTCGGTGAAGGTGATCTGGCCGTTGAGGTTGGGATCGCGAATGTCCTGCTGCGTCTCGCGCCGCCCCTCGACCCCGAACGCGATGCCGACGCCGCCGCCGGGCAGCTCGAACAGGCTGGAGTTGGACAGCTTGAAATCGCCGAGCAGCAGGGTCGTCTTGGACTTGCGGACGAGGTTGAAGCTGATCGCGTCGATCGTCGCCGCGCTGGCGGGCGAACAGTCGCCGATCGACGGGGTCGCCGAACAGCCGCCGCTGAACGGGTTGTAGGCGTCGGGCGTCGACAGCGCGAGATTGCGCTGGAGCGCGGTCATGTCGATCGCGTTCGAGCTGTCGCGCGCCTGCGCCTCCGAATAGAGGATGCCGGTATCGTAGTCGAAGCTGCCGAGCTTGCCGCGCGCGCCGAGCAGGAAGCGCGACTGCCAGTTTTCGACATTCACCACCTGATTGCCCGCATCGACGAAGCGATAGGTGGTGAGCCGCACGGGCAGGCCGGCAGCGGGGACGTTGGTCAGGCCCGCGATGCGGTTGGGGTTGGTCTGGCCATTGGCGAAGGTGACCGGGCCGAACGGGTTCCAGTAGTTGCTCGCCGGGATCACGATCGCGTTCAGGTTGATCGTCGGCGGCTGAATCCGCTGGGTGTCGGCGAGGTAATAGCCGAGTTCGGTGTACAGCTCGACTGCGTCGCTGACCTCGTAGCGGCCGGTGAAGAAGGCGTTGTAGCGGTTGAACGACGGCGTGACCGTCGTGCCGGGGCGCGTGTCGAACCGCTCGCTGCGCAGCGTCGTCGCGGTCGCGCGCGTGCCGGTGCCGATGCAGACATCGGTGTTGAACGTGACGGCGCAGCCGGGGTTGAGCGAGGACTGGGTGTGGAACGCGCCCGCCGAAGAGGTCAGCGCCTGGTTCCCCGGGTTGCGCCGGATCGTGCCGGGGCCGCCGACCACGGCGAGGTTGGCCCATGGGCTCTGCGTCGCGCGCCCGTCCGCGGTCAGGTTGCCCGCATAGGCCGGATCATTGGCGAAGAAGGACAGGAGGTTGTCGGTCGCGGTGTAGGGCTGATCCTCGGCCAGCTGCGCGGTGCGGCGGACATAGTTGACGAACAGCGAGAAATTGCCGCGCCCCTGGTCAAAGCTGTGTCCGATCAGGCCGGTACCTTCGAACTCCTTGCGGTGCGTCCCCTCGGCATAGCCATAGCGCAGGTCGAGCCGCGCGCCGTTGAAATCGCTCTGCGTCACGGTGTTGACCACGCCCGCCACCGCGTCCGCGCCATAGATGGCGGCGGCACCGTCGCGCAGGATCTCCAGCCGCTCGATCCCTGCAACCGGCAGGGCGTTGGAGTTGTAGCCGAGCACCGGAACGTTGCCGTCGCCCGCCTGGCTGGTCGGATGGCTGACCATGCGGCGGCCATTGAGCAGGACCAGCGTGTTGCCGACGCCCAGATTGCGCAGGTTGATCGAATTGACGTCGCCGCGCGCTGCGTTGCTGGTCTGCGGATTATTGGCTTCGTTGAAGGTGACGTCGCCCGCCTGCGGGATCGACCGGATCAGGTCGTCGCCCGAAAGCGCACCGGTCGCGTCGATCTGTGCGCGATCGACGACGGAGACGGGGAGGGCGGTGGTGATGTCCTTGCCCTTGATCTGGGTGCCGACGACGACGACCTCCGGCGCGGCGTCCTCGGTCGCCGGGTTGGCGGGCAGCGTGTCCTGCGCTTGCGCTGGAAGCGCGATCGCCAGCGTGGCGAGCGCGGTTCCGGCCGCGAGCGTGCGGAGCCTGGTGCGGTTGGTCATGGTCTTCTCTCCCTGTTCCGGGCGGCGGCTTCGTCGTCCGCCTGCGCCCGTCGTTTCGATCAATCCGGATCGGTCTCCGTCGCCGGACGCGCTGGCCCGGTGGGCGCGGCACCGGCAAGCGCGCGGTCGAGCGCGTCGCGATCCAGCGCATTGTCCCAGCGGGCGACGACCACCGTCGCGACCGCGTTGCCGATGAAATTGGTGAGGCTGCGGCACTCGCTCATGAAGCGGTCGATGCCCAGGATCAGCGCCATGCCCGCGACCGGCACCGACGGCACGATCGACAACGTCGCGGCGAGCGTGATGAAGCCCGCGCCGGTCACGCCCGCTGCGCCCTTGGACGAGATCATCGCGATCAGCAGCAGCGCGATCTGGTCGCCGAGCGTCAGGTCGACATTGCACGCCTGCGCAATGAACAGCGCTGCCAGCGTCATGTAGATATTGGTGCCGTCGAGGTTGAAGGAGTAGCCGGTCGGCACGACCAGCCCGACCACCGACTTTTCGCACCCGGCGCGCTCCATCTTGTCCATCAGGCTGGGCAGCGCGCTTTCGGACGAGGATGTGCCGAGCACCAGCAGCAGTTCCGCCTTGAGGTAGCGGATCAGCTTGAAGATCGAGAAGCCGGCGAGCTTTGCCACGATGCCCAGCACCACGATCACGAAGATCAGCGAGGTGAGGTAAAAGGTTGCGACCAGCCCCGCGAGGTTGGCGAGCGATTCGATGCCGTACTTTCCGATCGTGAAGGCCATCGCGCCGAACGCACCGACCGGGGCCGCGCGCATCAGGATGCCGACCAGCTTGAACACCACCAGCCCGACGCGCTCGAGCATGTCGCGCACCGGTGCTGCGGGCTCACCGACCATCGACAGCGAAATGCCAAACAGGATCGCGACGAGCAGGACGGGAAGCAGCTGATCCCCGGTGAGCGCCGAAACCAGCGTCGTCGGGATGATCGCCATCAGGAATTCGACGATGCCGCTTTCATGCGCCTTGGCGACATAGCCCTCGACCGCGCCGGTATTGAGCGTGGCCGGATCGACATTCATGCCGGCACCGGGCTGGACGGTATTGGCGACGATCAGGCCGACGACCAGCGCCAGCGTCGAGAAGAACAGGAAATAGGCAAAAGCCTTGCCCGCGACGCGGCCGACCGAGCGCAGTTCCGTCATGCCGGCGATGCCGGTGACGAGCGTCAGGAAGATCACCGGGGCGATGATCATCTTGACCAGCTTGATGAAGGCGTCGCCCAGCGGCTTCATTGCCTCGCCAGCGCCCGGGTAGAAGAAGCCGAGCGCGATGCCTGCGGCGATCGCGATCAGTACCTGGACGTACAGCTGGCCGTACCAGCGTCCGGGCTTTGCGGGTTCAGCCGCGTAATCGAGTGCAACCGCCATTCAACCATCCCCTATGCGCGCCTTGATTGGCGCGTCTGGCTATAGTGGCCGAAACTATGCGGGTGACAGGGGCTTTCGGGAAGCGGCAGATATTATGATTGTAAATCAGTAATATAACCCAGATACGGCTGGGTCGTGCGCGCCATAATGTGTGAAAAAGTGCACATGCATTCTCGAGAATGTGTGATATCCCGCGCGAATGGAGCTGGGGAAGACTCGGATATCGCGGCGCGTGGTGGTCGTCGCCGTCATCGGCTTGGTCCTGGTGGCAGCGGTCGCGCTTGGGGCCGCGCGCTGGGCGCGGGGG